>Ga0206819_10166_pt1 | contig 24486 bp, 20 predicted proteins | sample Alteio_BWOrgCont_87_FD_152855 | JGI IMG/M metagenome (GOLD analysis project Ga0206819, IMG submission 152855) | Enriched cells from forest soil in Barre Woods Harvard Forest LTER site, Petersham, Massachusetts, United States -... | ecosystem: Environmental > Terrestrial > Soil > Temperate forest >... | reverse complement strand
GAAGTGGCACGGCACGGTATCACAGTCAACGCAGTCTGCCCCGGCTGGGTAGAAACGCAAATGGCGCTCAACCAACTGCAAGACGACAAATGGTGCGCATTGAACGAAATCGCTCCCGCTGAATCAGTGCAGTTGGCCAGGCTGTCGATACCGCAAGGCAAATTCGTCCAGCCGCAAGAAGTAGCAGCGCTCATCTGCTTTCTCGCCGGCAGCGAGGCGGGCAGTATCACCGGACAAGCGATCAACATTTGCGGCGGTCTGTCGCTGCATTAGTTTGTAAGTCTATTTGTAAGCGAATTCCTATACTCGCTCCGTCGCCTTCGTCCCTCGGCTCCTCCGCTATTCCCCCGTTCGCTGCGACCGGCTCCTCGCCGCTCTTGCTCACTCCTCGAAGTTTCTTTTGCCCGCTTCGGCTGCGACGGCTCCTCGCCGCCTTGCCTTCGCTGCTACCTTGTTTCCTGATAAAAGAGCTGACACAGCCGTTTGCTGAACAACGCGATATGATGAAGCGAGATTGATCTAGAGGGCAAACAGTGGAATCATCGACAAGAGTTTCGCAGCACGTCGGTCCCCAATTGCAAAAAAACAAATGGCCAATGATCGAACGCGGTGGGCTTGCACTGCACGTTTCACCGCTCTTGTCTAAACAATCCGGGCTGATTCACGCATTTACCACCCGCCTTGGCGGAGACAGCCGGGCACCGATGGAGTGGTTCAATCTCGGACGACATATAGATGATCAGGCGGCGCGCGAAGACGCCATCGCCAATCGCAAGCGGCTGTGCCAGGCGTTGGCACTCGATTACGACAAGATTGTCGTACCGGGGCAAGTGCATTCGAACATCGTGGTTTCCTCTCGACAAAATGATTTCGCCCAAGTCGACTCGATCGCCACCACCGATCAGGGCAGGCCGATTCTCTTGCATTTTGCCGACTGCGTGCCGATCATCATCTTCGACCCGCACGTGCGCGCCCTGGTCGTCGTGCACGCCGGATGGAAAGGAACAGCCGGTTGCATTGCCAAAAATGCCGTGCGTTTTCTGGGCACCGAGTTTGGTTGCCGTCCCGAACATCTGGTGGCAGCAGTCGGTCCCGCCATCGGCAGCTGCTGTTATCCGGTTAGCGAAGAGACCGCACAAGCGCTGGGCGCAAGCGTTTCCAACGACAGCGGGCTGATCGTTCGCCGCAGCAAACCTCATCCGGATCTAAAAGCGATCAACGCCGTGCAGCTCAAGGAGTCCGGCGTCGGCGCCATCGATGTCACCGACTTATGCACTGCCTGCCAGCCGGAGCTGTTCTACTCCCACCGCCAATCAGGCGGCAAAACAGGACGGCAGGGCGCCATCGCGTCGATTAATTATATTTCGTAGCGCGACCTGATCTTAGGCAAGTTTGGCCTGACAATATGGGTAGCGACACATATACAGACCAGCTATCGTGTCAAGGCAGAGAAAAACCGCATATGCCCAACCTGCAGTGCTTAGCGGTCTTTGCTCAGCCGTATTCCTCTGGTCGCAATCGCTGCCCAGTGGCATGGCGCAAGTATCCGCCTCAGCCGACGCGCCCCTGAGTTACTCGGGTACTCCTTTGCCGTCTGACGCGCCCACTCGGGTTAATCGATCGGCACAACCGTCGAGCGCCACAGCCACAGATTCCGCTGCCGCTTCACAGCATTCGGCGAAGTCAGACGCCAGCAACCAGACAAAATCTGCAATAGATAACAATAATCTCAATCCGGGTGAAACGGCAATCAGCGCCCCAACCAGCCCTGAAAAGGCTGCCACCGCCGCGAAGGCAAACAACTCAAGCAAAAGCGCTACAGACAAGTCCGCCAGCACCGTATCCGGTAAATCCGGCACCACCGCATCAGCTAAATCCGGCACCACTGCATCCGCTAAATCCGGCACCACTGCATCCGGTAAATCCGGCAGCGCCGTGTCCGCTAAATCCGGCACCACCGCATCCGGTAAATCCGGCACCACCGCATCCGGTAAATCCGGCACCACTGCATCCGCTAAATCAGGCACCACCGCATCTGGTAAATCCGGCAGCGCCGTGTCCGGCAAGATGCAGAGTGCCAATGGCACGGGAGCGGACGATCAAAGCAAGGGTCTTGGGGCACAAGCACCGCTTCTGCCGCCGATGACACCAAAATTGGCACCACTAACGCCGAAGATGGCGCCGACTGAAGCCACCCCCAGCGGAGGAACGCCGGGCACGACTGGCACCGCATTTGGTGCAAGCCCATTTGATCCTTCCGCCACCACGAAAGGCGCACCGCTGCCCGGCACCGGCAGTGGTGCTATGTCCGCAGCAACCACCCCCGGTGCCACGAGCGGCATACCCGGGGTAGACGAATATCCGACCGTCGGCAAGTTGGAAATAATCACGTTCGGGGGCGCCTCTGCCAATGTACCGATCGACCAGCGGCTGAGCAAGCTGGAAGTCGCCGTTCTGAAAAAATCGTATCCGGACGACTCATTGTTTGATCGCACAGAACGGCTGAAGAAGATCCTCATGGGCACGCAGATGGAAGAAACATCGGAGCTGCTGCCTCCCGGCTTGCCGCCGATTTTGGATTCTCTGCCGATGCTCCAGCCCGAAGTCATGGGCACTGCCGGAGGAATGCTGGCCGAAACATTCGAGGATATCGCCAGCCAACCGGAAAATCAGACTGAAATCACCCAAGAACAAGCCAGCCAATATGCCTTGGAGCTGATTAACGATCAGCGCCAGAGAATGGCGTTGTCTCCACTGCAAATGGATTCGACCGCCTCTAAAGTTGCCACCGAACACGCAGCAGATTTGAGCGAACGGCGCGCCATCTCGCATACCAGCAGCACCGGTGACAACCCCGACAGGCGTTACACCGTGGCCGGTGGCAGCGGCGCAATGACCGAGAGCCTGGTATCACTGAATCGACATGATCTCGGTTCGGGCAAACATACCAGAGCCGCGGTCGCTCGCATGCTGAAGACTATTGCCTCCCGCCAGGACGATCGCGAAGCACTGTTCGCGCCGGAGGCCAGCGATCTCGGCCTGTCCATCAATTGGACTCCGGAACATGACAAGCTGATCTGCTGCATCGAAATTGTCACCAATCACGGTACCACTGAACCGATACCCGCCGCTGTCAAAGTCGGCGAACACATTGATGTGCGCGGGCAAATCATGCCGCCATTCGTATTTGACAAGGTGACCGTAGCCTGGGAAGGCAGTCATGCAATGGGTTCCACCTCCGATGAATCGGAAGAGGCTCTGCCTTATTTTCCCCCTCTCGACTATGTCGCATATCAGCAAAAGTCCGAACATGACTACAGCACCGCGATCACCGTGTTGAAAACAGCCGGTATCGTGGCCGCCATCGCCGGTGGTGTGTTCATGCCTCCGGTCGCTCTGGCTGCTCCTTTGATTGCCATGTCCGGCTCGATGGGCTCTGGCGAGCCCAAACCTGCGTCGGACATTCCCGTCCACAGCGGCATGCACGTAGATGGCTCCGGTGCATTCAGCGGCAGAATTCCAGTCAACAATGCCGGCAAGGAAGGCACTTATTACGTGACCATCTGGGCCTCAGTCGGCAAAGGCTCCAAATCAGTGCCGGTCAGCCGCAGAGCAATCGTCGCTTCCGGCACAACCGAAGACGTTCAAGGTAAACTTGAGAAACACAAGTCCAACAAAGCCCTCAAGCACAAATCAAGTGAAACGCAAGACAACCAATAGATCCTGGCGGCAGCGCATGAGCTTGCTGGTTGCCGTGCTTTGTTGTTCGTCTTGCCTGGCGGCTGTCGTGGTCGCCAGCCCAGCTCAGGCAAAACATCACAAGCAGCCGGCCGATCCGCAAAACGGCGGAGATGCCGATGATCCTCAGGCGCCTGAGGCAGCCAACCCCCTGCAGGGTGGCGCCAATTCCACCACTCTGCAAGGTGGAACGAACTCGACCATGCTGCGATCCTCTACCGAGTCCACCACCATCCACGGTGGCACGTCCGGTTCCCTGATCCAGGGCGGTGTCCAAGACGAAACAGGTCCGATCAACATTCTGTTTCTGCTCGACGCCTCTTATAGTATGCGCGAAAAGATTTCCGGCCGGCCCAAAATGGAATTGGCCAAGGAAGTTCTGGCGGAGGCGATGAATAGAGTTCCTGGCGATGTCAACGTCGGATTGCGCGTGTTCGGTCAACAGTCTCTAATGGGCTTGATGGAAGCGGATTGCCGTGCCACGGCACTGCTCGTTCCCATGGGCACCAATAACAGACGCTCGGTAATCAACGAAGTATCGCAGATCAAAGCATATGGCATGACACCACTGGCATGGGCGCTGCTTAACGCTGCCGAAGACGACTTCCGCGGGGTGGTCGGCCGCAAGATCATCATTTTGATCAGCGACGGCATGGACACATGCAACGGTAATCCCTGTCAGGTAATTCAGCAACTGCCCCGCTTCGGCATCAAAATCAAAGTCGACGTTGTCGGCGTCGATTTGAAACACGATCAAGCCGCGCGCAGCCAATTCGATTGCATCACCAAAACATCCGGCGGCAAATACTACGACGCCAACACCGCAACCCAGCTAATCGACAGCGTTTCCGCCAGCGTCGACAAAGCCATCTCCGGGCGCATTATCGTCAAACCGGGCACCAACGTCAAAGGTGCTGACACGCCACCAGAGCTGATGCCGCAACATGCCACGCCGGACGCTCCGCTGGATGTGAAATAGGCACTACTTTGAATCCAGTTGCACCGCCGAGCGCCAGTATCCCGTCCGGCACTTGTTAAAAAGAAGGTTTCAGATTTTCGGCCGAAAATCTGAAACCTTGTCACGGTGGTGAAGCATGGCACAAGACAGGGGCGACACCACTTCGAAATCAAGTTTCGTCGCTGTCGGCGCTCGACTCAATTTCGCTGCGCGGAAATTCCCAGTAGCTCAGAGCGTCTGTCCGGCTGAGCCGATGGAGAGGCGGGTGTTGATGTTGGTCACCAGATGGCTGACGACGCTGCCGTAGCTGTTGGTGATCAGTGAGGGATAAAGTCCCATAGCCAGGATCATGAAAGACATCGCGTAGGAAAGCCCTTTTTCCCAGCCGAAGGCGTCGGTGAGATGACCGGCCCACTTGGGCTGTTCGACGCCGTAGAAGAGGCGCTTGAGCAGCCAAAGCATGTAGCCCGCGGTGAGGATGACACCGGTGGTGGCAAACAGGATCCAGAACTGGATGGCACCGGCGTGTCCGCTCATTTGCGCCATCCACGAAGTGAAGGAGCCGTAAAACACCGATGTCTCGGCCACGAATCCGGACAGACCAGGCAGTCCAAGATTGGCTAGGGCCGCCAGCATCCAGAAGTAGAAGAGCGCGGGCATTTGTCTCGCCAGCCCACCGCCAATCTCCGGCAATATACGTGTATGGCATCGCTCATAAATCGTTCCTACCAAAAAGAACAGCGCGGCCGAAATTATTCCATGACTGATCATTTGGAAGATCGCACCATTCACTCCCGCCGCCGAGCAGGAGCCGATTCCCAACAGCACGAAACCCATATGACTGACGCTGGAGTAAGCGATGATGCGTTTCATGTCTTCTTGACAGAGGCAGGCGATCGCCGCCCAGACAATATTGAAGGCGCCCAGGTACATGATCAGATTGCCGTAGTCGATGAATATGTTCGGGAAGAAACCCATGCAAATACGCACAAGACCATAGGATCCCATCTTCAGCAAAAGTCCTGCCAGAATCATTGAGATCGGCGTCGGCGCTTCTACGTGCGCATCAGGCAACCATGTGTGGAAGGGGAACGACGGCAGCTTGATGATGAACGCCAGGAAGAAGCCAAGAAAAGCCGCGCCTTGAACGGCTTTGGGAAGATTGGGCGTGCGCTGCGCCAAATCATACATATTTAGAGTGTAGTTGCCGGCGGCCATCAGTCCGTTGCTGACCAGCGAGAAGTAAAGCAGCAGCAAGCCGCCCAGCATCAAAGCGCCACCACAAAATGTGTAAATCAAAAACTTCATCGCCGCGTAATCGCGGTTAGGTCCGCCCCAGATGGCAATGAGGAAGTACATCGGCACCAGCTCGAACTCGAAGGCAATGAAAAATTGCAATAGGTCCTGAGCGGTAAACACAGCCAGGATCGAGAAGGTCAGCAGCATGACGAAGCTGTAATAAAGACGATATCGAGTTTTGATCCAGATGCTGGCCCACAGAGCAAGCATGGTCACAACCGTTGTCAAAAGAACAAGAGCCATACTCATGCCATCAACACCGACCGAGAATTCAAGCGGGAATGGCGATTTGACCCAGCTATGGCGATAGGTAAGCTGCAGGAATGCATTGTTGTGCCAGTCAAATTTGTAAGCGCCGAAGAGTGAAACGGCGAGCATCAGTGCGCCGAAGGTCAAAGCAATCGGTCTTGCCATCTTCTCCGAAAACCCGACGGCGAGAGAGCCGATCAGGGGCAGGGCAAGCAGGACGATAAGCAGGTACTGTTGATCCATAAATTTCCGCTGAGTTACTTGACGTGACGCGATCAGTATATCGAGCTGCGATGAACACTTCTACTGAGCGAAATTTTTAGGCAAAGATGACGAAACATTCGCAGGGCAAGGCCAGGGACGATGCCGGCGCAGCCAATAATCTTAGATCGCGATCAGGTTGGCGCGATGCCGGCGACGGTCAGTGTAGAGCCGCACCAATACTGACTTACGCTCATCCGTAGCAATTGAAGAATCTTTTCAGAACGGGGCAATGTTGCTTTATCAATGCCGGTTCATCAATGTATATTGTGAAGTTTGAGATGTAGACTGGTAGTCGCATTTTTATCGCTGGAGACGGAGAACAACTTTGCTACCCTTCAACCCGACCGAGCTAGTCAGCAACGCCTACTGGATTGTACTTGCACCGGCAATCGCGGCCACCGCGATCATCCTTTTGTCTTTCATGCACAAAGGCAAAAGCGGCAAGACACTGGCGGCGACCTTGTCGATCGGCGCAGTTGTATTCGGGTTCGGTTATTCGCTGCTTCTTCTCTCGGCGTTTCTCACCTCTAACCTGAACCAGCGCGACATTTTGCAAGCGATGGAGCTGCCGGAGTGGACGTTCTTTCAGTCAGGCAACATCAAACTTTCGATCGGCGTTTTGGTTGACAACCTCTCGATCATGATGCTGCTGGTTGTCACAAGCGTCAGCTTGCTCGTGCAGATCTACACGCATGGATATATGCGTGAAGACCCGGGCTATTCGCGATTTTACGCCTACCTTTCGCTGTTCACCGCATCGATGCTCGGTCTGGTTCTGGCGACCAACCTCTTCCAGATGTACTTCTTCTGGGAGCTGGTCGGAGTCTGCAGTTATTTCCTCATCGGTTTTTGGTTCTTCAAAGAATCCGCATCGAGAGCCTGTCTCAAAGCCTTCATCGTCAACCGCATCGGCGATTGTCTGTTTCTCATCGGCATATTGCTTTTAATCGGCGCCACAGCCAGCCCGGGACATGACTTCTGGAAAGGGCACACCCTGTTGTCATTCATCGGCGGGGAATACAGTCTGCCGGCCGTGCTGAAATCAGCCCTCGCTGTCAATTCACTGACATATGGCAATCCACTGACTGCTTTTGCCGGCAATAATCTGGCCCTGATCGCCTGCTGCATTTTCGTCGGTCCGATGGCCAAATCGGCGCAGTTTCCCCTGCACGTCTGGCTCCCGGACGCGATGGAAGGTCCGACACCTATTTCCGCCCTGATCCACGCCGCCACCATGGTGGCAGCGGGAGTCTATCTGGTGGCACGCGCTTATCCGCTCTGGCAGATAGTTCCGGCTGGGCAGACGGAAAACTTTGGTTTTCAATTCATCGGTTTGATCGGCACATTTACCGCCTTCATGGCAGCCACGATCGCCATGAGCCAGTTCGACATCAAACGAGGACTGGCGTGGTCGACGGTTTCGCAGTTGGGCTACATGTTCGCTGGTCTGGCAGCGGGAACGTTCACCGGCGGTATGTTTCACCTCTTTAACCATGCTTTCTTCAAAGCCATGCTCTTCCTCTGCTCCGGCGCCGTCATTCACGGCATGCACGGCGAGCAGGACATGCGCCAGATGGGCGGTTTGCGCAAACACATGCGGGGCACGGCCTTGTGCTTCTTGATCGGCACCTTGTCGATTTCCGGCTTCCCGCTGATGAGCGGCTTCTTCTCCAAAGATGACATCATCTCGACTGCCTGGCACCACAATCAAATTATGGGCGGAGTGCTCTTGCTGACGGCTGGATTGACCGCGTTCTATATGTTCCGCCTCTACTTCATGACCTTTGAAGGCGAGTACCGGGGCAGCGTACATCCGCACAACTCGCCGCCGGCGATGGTCTATCCCCTGATCGCCCTGGCGGTGCCGTCGGTCTGCTCCGGCTGGCTCGCCTTGCCGCAGTCGGTGCAGGGCATCATCGATTGGTTTGCCGGAAAAGAAGTGGCGACACCGTTTGCTTCCTTCGTGCATTTCGAGGTGCCGCATTTTGAAGGCGCCGACATCAGCCTGATGCTGGCGGGAACAGCTTGCGCAGCCGTAGGATTCACGTTCGCCTACATGATTTACGGCACCAGGCAACTGGACCTCAACACGCAAATCGCCACAAGCGCCAATCCTATCGTGTCGTTTCTTTACAATTTCTCGTTCAATAAATGGTGGTTCGACGAAATCTACCAGGGCCTGGTCGATCGGCTGCTGGCGGTCTACAGAGGGGTCTGGAACTTTGTCGATATGAAGATTGTCGACAACCTGGTCAACTTCTGCGCCCTGATTACCACCTCTGCCGGAGAGTTGCTGCGATACACGGAAAACGGGCGGGGACAGTCTTATGCGCTGGTAATTTTCGGCTGCGTTGCCGTCTTGACCCTGGTGGCATATTTCTGGCCGGCGCTTCATCCATAAACGGAGTTTTAGTAATGTCAACGCCCGATGAAACACATCACGAACCGCCCAATATCCACGATGAAGTAGCGGCTAAGACAGGTGAAACGCCGACAGCCGGCGATGCTCATGCGGTTGACGACACGCATGGAACGCATGACGCGCACGATGCAGCGCACGGGCCGCAGGCGGCGGCCGGCACGTTCATTGAAGAAAACAGCCCGCAAGACAATTTTCTTGCTTTCATCCTCGTACCGTTGACGCTACTGGGGCTGCTCGTGATGCTGTTGACGATTTATCAGGCGCCAATCCCTCAGGAGCCGACCGTGCAAACCACGCCGGTGGCGCCGCCAGTCGGCGAGCATATGCCGCCTCCACCCACTATCAAGTGAGTGTCGTCGGTCACGGCCGAACTTGGTTCCATCTTTAGCGCCGTGCCGCTTGAACCGGTGGTTTCCGTGCGGGGCGTACGTTTGCGGTCTTTCGTTTCTGACTAAATCTGAACTTTACAGGGCTTCGTGCGCTTGCCATCCGCGGTCTTGCGTATGCTATCGTATCTGGGTTCAGGTCTGCCTGGAAGTTCGTTCGATAGAACGGCTGCACGGTTGAGTTTGCCGGGTTCCTGGTAGCATCGCGAATAGCTAAGAGTCTTGTTGAAGCCGGGCATAATGCCCCTGGCTCGGAATCAAGCCCAACCTAAATTTGGTGAGGAGAAAAATGCAGGAAGTCACAATAGGAATCGCAGGAGCAGCCGGCGACGGTCTGGATAAATCAGGCGACACTCTTGCAAAAACGTGTGGCAGACTTGGACTTCACGTGTATGCGTACAACAGCTATCAGTCGATCATCCGCGGTGGACACATCTGGCTGCGGCTCAGGATCGGCGACAAGAAAGTATTGACTCATGGCGACAGGCTTTCCGGGCTGGTCGCACTCAATCAAGATTCGATCGAGCGCCACGCTCCAGAAGTTGAGGACGGCGGCGTCATCGTTTTCAACTCCGACAAAATCAAATGCGACGGCTCGCTGGTGCGCCAAGGCGTGCAAGTGCTGCCATTGCCGATGGCAGAAATCTGCGCTGATGTGGTGAAAGAGCACGGCGCGCTGCAGCCGATCATGCAGAACACAGTGGCGATTGGCGCCATATGCGCTGTTGCCAATCTGGGACTGGAAGAGGCTTCCGGCGTGTTGTCCGACACTTTCGGCCACAAGGGTCAGAAGGTGATCGACCTCAACGTCGGTCTGCTCAAGGTCGGTTATGACTATGCCAAGAAGCAGTGCAAGCCGGTCACCAAAGAATGGACCTTCTCGAAGAAACGCCGTCCGTTTGTCACGGGCAATGAAGCGATTGCGTTTGCTGCGGCGGCTGCCGGATGCAAGTTCTACTCTGCCTATCCCATGACACCCGCCTCCACAATCCTTCACTGGATGGCCAATCACACCAAACAGACCGGTGTCGTCGTCAAGCAAGGCGAAGACGAGCTGGCTGTGATGAATATGACGATCGGCGCCGGTATCGCCGGAGTGCGTGCCATGTGCGCCACCGCCGGTGGTGGCTTCGCCCTGATGACGGAAGCACTGGGCATGGCCGGTATCATGGAAGTGCCGATGGTTTGTGTTGAAGTACAGCGCGGCGGCCCGTCTACCGGTTTGCCGACCAAGACCGAGCAAGCCGACTTGTTCCAAGTCTACGGCGCCTCGCAAGGCGAGTTTCCTCGCATCATCGTTGCTCCTCGCGACGTAGCCGATGCCTACAAGACGACAGTCGATGTTTTCAATTATGCCGACAAATATCAATTGCCGGTGATCATGATGACCGACCTTCTGCTCTCGGAACACCCGGAAACAGTAGACGGCGAAGCGTTCTTCTCCGATGTAAAAATTGAGCGCGGCGAAATCGTCAGCGAATGGCCCGAGAGCAACGGCAAGTACAAACGCTACAAGTTCACCGAGTCAGGCATCTCGCCACGCGCGCTGCCGGGCACGGCAAACACCTTGTATGTCTCACCGACAGACGATCATGACGAAGAGAGCATCCTCATTTCCGACATGTTCACAGCACCGCCGGTGAGGCGCATGATCATGCAAAAGCGCATGCGCAAGATCGAAAACCTGCGCCAAGAACTGCCACCGCCAACACTGGAAGGTCCTGCCGATGCCGATGTCACCCTGCTTTGCTGGGGTTCAACATCGGGAGTGGTGCAGGAAGCTGCCGAAATCTTGAACAGCCAGGGCGTCAAAACCAATTTCCTCAACATCAAATGGATCTTCCCGTTTCATGCCAAGGAAGTCGGCGAGCTGCTCGGCAAGGCGAAGAAAAAGATCTCAGTCGAGGTCAACTACACAAGCCAGATGGCACGTTATGTCCGCGCAGAAACAGGCGTGGCCATGGACGCGCACATCAACAGGTACGACGGCGAGCCGCTTGAGCCTGCCGAAATCGTCGCCCAGATCAAAGATATCATTGCCGGCAAGAAAGCCAATCTTGAAGTAACCGAAGCGGAAGCGAAGGAGATTGCCTACCACTATCTGCGCACGCACTACGCCGAGAAGCTGCGCCCGGTCAAACTGGTGCGCGAATCGGCCAACGGCAAGGGCGAGCCGATCTGGAACGTCGAACTGGCCGAACGTGCCTCCGGCACCAAAGGCGCAACGATGAAGATCGGCGCAGTCACCGGCGCTACCTACTCCTTTGAAAAAGACCAGTAGGACGAACGAAGTTTTTCTGCGAGAGCGAAATCTAAGAGGACAAGAGATAAATGGCAACTGTAATAGAGCTTCCGTTGGATACCTACAAAGGACCGGTCGATCCCGACTGGTGCCCAGGTTGTGGTGACTTCGGTGTATTGCGCTCGATCCAGCAAGCAGCAGGTCGACTGGGCATTTTGCCGAAAGACTTGATGATTGTCTCTGGCATCGGCTGCTCGTCTAACTTGCCGGGCTTTATTCACGCTTACGGCGTGCACAGCCTGCATGGACGATCGGTTCCCGTCGCCACAGGCGCCCACCTGGCCAACACAGACATGAAAGTCGTGATCACTGGCGGTGACGGCGATGGATACGGCATCGGCGTCGGACACTTGATTCACGCCATGCGCAGAAATCTCGACGTCACCTACGTCGTGATGGACAATCAGATTTACGGACTGACCACAGGACAAGCATCACCGACCACAACCAAGGGACACAAAACCAAGTCGACACCTGTAGGCAATGCCGAAATGCCGCTCAATCCGCTGGCTATGGCAATCACCGCCGGCGCCACCTACGTTGCCCGCGGTTTCTCCGGAGAGGCAAAGCAATTGGCTGATCTGATTCAAGGCGGCATCGCCCATCGCGGTTTCGCTCTGATCGATGTGTTCAGCCCATGCGTCACCTACAATAAGATCAACACCTATCAATTCTTCAAAGAACGAGTCTACAAGCTTGAAGACGCAGGCTGGGACCCGACCGACTTCCACAAATCGCTGGCCAAGTCATTCGAATGGGATGAAAAGATTCCGGTCGGACTTCTGTACAAGACAGAACAACCAACATACGAAGACAGCGAACCGATTCTGCAACAGGGTCCGTTAGTCAAACAAAAATTGGGCTTGAAGAAAGAAGTATTCGAAGCGCTCGTCGAAGAAATGATCTAGGCGAAAGATCGGCCGAAGGACGATTGCGGAGCGAGTCCAGCCTGGCAATGCCTGCGCAATTGCAAGCAGACATTGTAGTGTTGTGCGGCTCAGGCAGTGCTTTGGCAGTTACGCAGCCGAGGCTCTACTCGGTCAAAGTCTCAATCGAATGATAGAACCGGTGACCACATCAGCCACCCATGCCGGCATCATTTTGGCTTTCCGACGCAGCTCCTGTTCATCATTTTTCGACATCCCCAGCTTTCTTAAAACTTGACGCAGCCGCGTCTTGTCCAAAGGTTGGCTCAAGCTCCAGAGAATCTTTATCGCACCATCGATCAAATTGTCTGCCAGCGCCATCTTCCTGGCAGAGGCTTTCTTGAAGTGCACTCTAGTAGTTTCGCCTTCTTGGCTGAAAATGAGAAACGAAGATGTACTGCTATCTGTGATAAACGTGTGATCCTCTGGCGGTCGTTTGGAATTTAAACCTATTCGGGCTGCCGCACCGTCGATCGGCTGCTTGATTGTCCGACAAAACACATTCGCTTTGAACTTCAGCACTTCAGCCACCGAAGGCAGTACTGTTTGTTCGACCTGCCTACAATAGACGCCCCAGGCCATGCGTATTATGTCCCCGCTCTTGGCCAAATCTGACAGTACTTTATCGACCAACGCTCGCGAACCGTAAACCAGAAAATCGCGGTTGCAGAACAGTTCGTTCGATCCTTTCTTCCAAATCTCCCTTCTTATGTGTGCGGAAGCCATCATGTCTTTATCCCCAAGTTCCGAATGTCAACAACGCCTTGTTGAATTCGAGTCCCCCCAACTCTCTAACGCTCGGAACTGCAAAAAAGTTCAAAACTAGATCCGCGGAATTCTAAATGCCCCGCTGTCCTGCCACCACAAACAGAGCTGGCCAGGGTTCAGATTTTCGTTCGAAAATCTGAATAACTCCAACGGGCGAACACAATTGCAGACGAAGTCGGACATATTCCGAGAAAGCGTCGCACGAGGGATGGTCCAAAAATCCCTAACTAACGACTTTTGAAGGTTTCAGATTTTCGTCTGAAAATCTGAAACCTTCCCTCGGTTGCGGGCCGGACGTTGCTGTCCTGGCGGCTAGCGGAAACGGGTGTCCATTCGCAATTGCTCTTTGCCTTTGTCGAGCACACGGCGAATCGTATCGCTGCCAAGGTCATCGACTGCGGGCGCAGTTTCGATATCACGCAGAAGCACTTCGTACCAACCCTGGGTTTTGTAGTCCATGAACCAGTCTTTGATCGTATCCCACTCGCCGTCGTTGAGACCGATAAGGTAACGGGCACGAAATGGATCGACCCCGTCGAATTCCATCACTGGGATGCGTAAGTCGCGTCCCAGCTTGGTGTCAAACCTAATCGTGCCATCGGAATTGATATCGACGTCGCCGTAGATGTCGTAGCGCTTGATCAGATCTTGCGCTTCCGCCATCCACGCATCATACATTTTTGCGCCTTCGGCCGTCAGTTTATAGGCGGCCTTCTGCACGTCAATCTCAATCCATCCATGCTTCTCTGATTCGGCGATTGAGTCCTCAAATTCCGGCAGATCTTTGGTTACATCGATTTGAAATCCAATTGCGATCTGATGAATAAACATCATGCGCGCGAATGTCTGCAGTTTCTCTGCATCTTCTTCGGTGGCGTCTTGATCGGCATCAGTGCCCGCGGCGCCAGCACCATATGCGGTTGCTTTCTTCACGTCCATATACGAAATTGCACAATCGCACCGCATATATTGCTTACCGTCGCGTTCTGCGGCAGTGAATGACGCAAGCATCTGGCTGTCCGGGTCAAGCTGGCGATTGTTGACGTAGATCATCAGCTCATCTCGGATAAAAGCTCCTTCTGCATCGCGATCGAAGATCATTTGCTGCAGAGATTTGAGATCGTCAATCTGCCCTTCGGCAATCACACCATCGCGGGCAAGTTCATCTACATCGCTGCCGACTACGTCGAAAAAGAAATCAGCTGCTGTTCTTTTGAGGTCGATCTCGCGCAAGGTGAACACCGTTAGATGTTCGCGTTTATCGTCAGTTAAGCTCAGTAAATACTCCATCGCCTAGCGCCTCCGGAAACCACCAAAGCTCCTGCGCGAACCGAAGCCGGAGCTGCTGCTGCCGAATCCGGAAGAACGGCGCCCACCCCAGGAGAATCCAGAGCTTGAGGTGCCGCCACCAGGACTTGTGCTGCTGCCGCCGCCGAACACGCTGCGCTTAGGTGTGCTCGAAGTCGATGAAGAGAATCCGGAGCCAAACTTGTTGGTACTGGTCAGCGATCCGCTCGAGTTTGTCTTGAAACGTGAGAAGAAACTGCGATTGGCCGTTTGCGTTTGAGCATATCCAGGTGAAGCACGGAATGTGTCTCGGCTGTGCTGCAAAACAACGATCTGCGGCGCCGGTGTATAGTAGCGGCCGCCCCATCCGCCCATCATGTGCGAAATCAACATCGCTTGCAATATGGGGTTATCTAATATGCTATGGTGCCCTTCGTAATAGGTGCGACCGCCGTTGTCAGCCACACGAAATGGCATCTCGTTGTTGGCGGCGTCGCCGGTCTGCTCGATGGTGAACAGCTTGTCGTCGCCCGGCTGAAACCCCTCTTTGTTCGCTTTGTTGATGTAGCCCGTGACTTTGAGCTTGCCATCATCTCTGGTGGCATCGATGGAAACGATCTCTTTGCCGTCGTAAATTTCGTTGACCCGCTTTTCGAAAGCGCCCATCCAGGTGTTGAAGTCTTTGCCTTTGGTGTCCCAAAACGCTTGCTTGACTGAGTCGAGATTGATCTGCTGAGATTCTCCCTGGATTGTGGGAGAGACATAGTGCTCGTGGTGTTCTGGAGCAGAGGAGCAACCTGCAAGCGCCGTGCCAGCAATCAGCACCATTGTTAGCGCGAAAACTTGCCAGTTTTTCATTTTCCCTCCGGAAGTACTTTGTTCAGTCCGATAGACGATGGGCAGTTCGAGGTTATACCAGGACGCAGCTTAAATCAGAGCGACCAGCTCTAACTCTCAGCATGGCATTGAGAAACCCCAGAGGCGCTAACATTCACTATAGGTTAACAACCTGATCAACCCGGTGCCGCCAGGCCACGCGGATAAATACGTGCGAAACCAGCTGCCCGCTCAGGAAATAAATCGGTTCTTAACCTGAAAGCCTGAGGCAATATATAGCCAAACCTAACATTGACTACACGTGCATGTGCTGAAATGTTAGTGAGCGGCGCCATCGCCAACGACCAAAGCTTTGCCCGCTCCATTCACCTTAGATCCGCTACAACCGAGCTTCATCGAACAGGCAATCTGTGCTGAGTTGGGTGGAATTCGCCCGTGCGGCTAATCGACGGTTTCAAACCGTATCCGGGGCATCGGTCCGGAGAGACTCGCATTCGTTGCAAGAAAATCGCTTTGATGGAGGCAGGTACAATGGATTTATCGTTCTTTAAAGATCCTTGGATTCTCGGCGGGGTGCTGCTGATCCCGGTCGTGGTTATCGGGCTGGCGAAGAGCTGGCAGGTATTCAAGGCCAAATGCCAAGAAAAGGAACAGCGCGCGGGATAGCACCCGGGATTCGCCAGCGCAAAAAACCTTGTAACATTGTAGGCGACACTCGTAGTCTACAAAGCAAGGTAGTCCATGCTTGCGGAAATCACCGTCGACGGCGTCAAATACACTGCCTCTGACGATCCTCTTAAGCTGCTCGCGATTCTCAGGCGGCATCTCGACCAAACATTGGGCGATTCGCTCACGCTTACCGACGCACAGCTTCTCAGTTTGAAAAGCTGGTTGCTCGAACATGCCGAGTCGATGAGCCCGGGCAAAGCGTTGTGGCTTGAAGAAACTATCAATGGCGTCAGCTACAAAGTCGTGGCGGCGATTGGCAAAGCCGAAGACGGCAGCATAATCGTGTGGCACGAGCCGCTGCCATGGCCGTTCGGCTTTCAAAATGAGAGCCATAAGATGGGTTGACAGCGAAGAGTGCGGCCGTCCTGCCTCCTTGTGGCGGCCGTTCCTTCGGTGAGCGCCGGGAGCGAGATCCAGGGAAGGATGCGCGCAACGGGGCTTACACACTTTGCGCGCATCCTTCGACACGGGCGCGAAATCCGATCAGCCCCGTTTTGTGGCTACTTTTCTCGCACCGACAATCCGTCTGTTTCCTCACCTGCTAGCGGCACTTGCCCGCGGGCGATCAGGGCGGCGCGAATGCCGAGATCATATAAGTAGATTCCGATCAGTCCGCCGGCAATCGGTCCGACAATCGGCACCCACCAATAACCGCCGTCTTCAATGAACGGCAGGCTGCCCCAGGCCAAGGTCGCCAGTATTCGTGGTCCCAGGTCACGGGCGGGGTTGATCGCGTAGCCGGCGATCGTGCCGAAGCTCTGGCCGATCACCACAACAACCAGTCCGATGATCAACGGTCCAAGATTGGCCAGTGCCGCATTGTTGCGCGTGTCGGTGATGGCGCGGATCAAGAAAAGAAGAATGGCCGTGCCAATCACCTGATCGATCAAGCCGCTGGTCAGGTCGATTCTGGGATGAGTGAAGAAAATCCCGTCCATGCTTTGTCTGGCAGAGATGAAGTCGGAAAACTTGCCGGCCGCTGTCAATGCGCTTGCGTGTTGATCGATCAATTTTCCGTAATCCAAAAGCACGAGACCGGCACCACAAAATGCACCTGCCAGTTGTGCCAGTGCGTAAGGAACGACTTTTTTCCACGGCAGGTCACCGCGAGCGGCAAGGGCCACCGTCACCGCCGGATTGAGGTGGGCGCCGCTCAACCCGCCCGCAACGTAGATGCCCATGGTGACGGCAAATCCCCAGGCAAAAGTGATCATCAAGAAATCGCTGTTGCCGCCTGCCACTACAGCAGCGACTACACCGTCGCCCAGGGCAAGCAGCACGAGAGTGCCAAAGAACTCTGCCAGCAACTCACCTTTCAAAGCGGCTCCTTACTACATACATGGCAACGGCGACCAGATGCGCGTTGATCATAATGTAGCTACTTGGATACCAATCCGGTAGTAGTGGGTGACTCGATTGCTGGCTACATCCAGCGGTGAAACTTGGTGCGCTGGGGCGCGGTTCCAGCACAATACGGACTTTGGATTGGGTAGCTATTCGGTGCCCGGCTCGGCGTCAATGTCGGTCTGACTAAGGTCATGTGCCGAGCCAAAAGCAGGCGCCAGTCACCCCGCTGATCCAATTGATGCACTTGCGAAGGAAACTGGGCGCGCAGTTGGGCTGCCGCTTGTGCTTTGGCCAGAACATACATTGGCTGCCGGCGCAGATCGTCTTTGATCATAGTTTGACTGTCGAAAACGCAGTCGACAGGCCGCTGCAGATAGAACATCACCGATGGGGCAAACGATTGATAGAGAACGACTGGCCCACCTCGCTGCCGCACCTCGTTCGTGAGCGTATACAGGTCCTGCTGCAAACATCTATAGCCAATGTCGAATGCCACGGGAGCAAACAACGCGGTGCAAACAACAAAGGTGTACACGACCGTGCCGACGCAAGCACCGACGCGTTCAGAGCGGAGCAATCCATATTGAAGCGTCATGCCGATCCAAAACGCGACGCAGCCAGCCAGAGCGAGACCAGAAATGATTGCCGGAATGTTTTTGAAGAGAAAGTGAATGCCAATCGCGCCCGTCACAGCACCGAGCGGCGCAGCAATGGCCAGTACCAGGCTAAACATGCGCCAGACTCTAGGAGTGAAGTGCGCGCTGGTGCGGCTAGCCCATTGACTGAGGAGCACACCGACAAGCACCGCGCACGGTGCTACCAAAGCAAGAACATAACCTGAAGTTTGCCTCGGCGAAAATGGCAAGAGAAGCAGCACAGCCACCGCATATGATGCTAAGAACAATAACCCCTGACCTTGCGCTTGCTCGATCACGTTCAACCGCCTGGCGCGCCAGCCTCGATTGTTTATCCCTCCATACGAAAAGGCCATTTTGAATGCATCAGGCAGAAACAAAATCCACGGTGCAAAACCCCATGCGAAAGACGAACAGGCACGAAGGTAGTTGGCTGAGCCGGCGAAGTTGAACCAGGTGTGCGGGGAGAAGAAGACTTTAGTCCACTGCCCATCTGTAACTGCTGATGCGCAGCAAAACCACGGCAGGCAGACAACCGCGAGTACAGGCAGCCCCCAGGCAAGATGCATTGTCTTGAGCAGCGCGCGCAGTTGCTCTTTTTTCGAACGCGCGGCGAGAAGATAGATGCCCATCGCAGCAGCGAATATCAATAGTCCCATCGGGCCATTTGCCAGCACTGACAAACCAAGGCATGCATATCCAGGGATGAGCCAGATTTTATGCTTGAGGAACACTCCTGACACCATCGCGCACAACGCAAACCCGAGGGTAGTGCAAAAGACAATCTGATCGCACGAGACTCGACTGAAAAGCACCGTCAGTGGAGCGCACGCCAGAATCAGAGAGGAAAATAGAGCGGCGTTGCGCCCTGCCAACTGGCGCACCGCACAGTACGTGAATGCCACCAAAATCGAGGCGAAACAGGCCGACCAAAAATGTGCCGCAAATTCGTTGACACCGAAGATGTTGTAAGCGGTGGAGGTCAGCCAATAGCTGAGTATTGGTTTGTTGAAGACTATTTGAAAGTTGAGTTGGGGCACCAAATAATTGCCGGTCTCCACCATCTCTCGTGCGCTTTCGGCAAAGTTTGCGCCGGCGCCGTCAAACAAACCGACTGAACCCAGGCGGAAGAAAAATAAGCAACCGCAAACAATTGCCAGAAAGATTCCATCTAGCGCATAGTGCCATCCGCTTTCGGAAAAGTCGCTCCGCTCCAACCGTTCAGGAATCTCGAATGCAGGCGCTCTCTTGTCCTGGCTGCTAGCCGCATTCTTTACCGCTGTAAGGGTGGCATTGCCCATTTAGTTCGCTCACATATGCAAACGGCGACAACCGTCTGGAGTTCTGAGCAAGTTTACTTCTTAGTTCTGTCAGATTTAGAACATTACAGATCATCCCTTCACACCACGCAAGAAACTCAAAACGACCGCCACATAGAGCTTACAGCGACTATTTCGCTCAAACAAGCGCTGCGGGGATCCCCACTGCGCAGGCGGTAAATACTAATGAAATTGAGATCTCGCTGATCAATTTAAGAGCAGAAGGAAGGGTTTGAAACCGATACATATATTCCAATCTTCAATCTCTTTCTCGAAAACGAGCGACAGAAACCGCATGGTTGCTGCGATTAGCCTTCTGTTCCATTTGGGTGGTAAAGGCAAGCGAGCGTCATTAACATCAGCTCATCCGCAAGAACGATATGCAGGATAGCTTTGGCAAAACGATCAGGCAGGCGGCGGGAACCATTTGTAACATTGCCCGGTCGACAATCGGCATCACTCAAGCTTGCGCGGGTAAATAGTTCAGCGTAGAGGCTTGTAGGGCGCGCACGCGCTCGTTTTACACGCAGCACCCTGCAAATTGCTGCGCAAGGATCAATATGTGCCGAAAATCACTCCTCGTTCTCTTCACTGCCCTGAGTATGTGCAGTCAGTCACTTCAACCTGCCTGCAGCGCTAACATAGGGATTCGAAAACGCGCTGAGTTGGGTATCCGCAAATTATTCGCCGGTGCCGCATCATACTATGCAGATTGTTTTCACGGAAAACGCACAGCATCAGGAGAGCGCTTCGATCAGAACAAGCTGACCTGTGCCCATCGATACCTGCCATTCGGCACACGTTTGCTCGTAGAAAACAGCGAAAACGGAAACGTTGTTGTGGTAACAGTCAATGATCGCGGTCCGTTCTGCAACAATCGCGTGCTCGATCTATCGAAAGCTGCAGCGCGTCGATTGGGAATCACCGGAGTCGGTCGCGTTGTTTGTTACACGGGCAAAGGTGTGGAAGAAGCGTCGCTCAAATCCATTCGCAAGATAGGCGAGTTGGCTGGCTCATTAGTGGCAATCAACTCCAGTGAAACTGTTGAGGAAACCGTGACCATTGTCAAACACACCGACATGGCCCAAGGCCAACGGCACGAGCAGATGCAACTAGCAGCTCTGTCGAATGCCAGTCGCCCGGCAATCGACGAAAACTACTGACGCGGCTGCAGCCCCTCACCGCTTCGTGGTGCCGACGTTCCAGCCGCCGGCTGTGCCACTGGACTTGGTGCCGACGTTCCAGCTGCCGGCTGTGCCACTGGACTTGGTGCCGACGTTCCAGCTGCCGGCTGTGCCACTGGACTTGGTGCCGACGTTCCAGCCGCCGGCTGTGCCACTGGACTTGGTGCCGACGTTCCAGCTGCCGGCTGTGCCACTGAACTTGGTGCCGATGTTCCAGCTGCCGGCTGTGCCGCTGCGTTTGGTGCGGCACTCGAGCATGCCTGGGGCGCCGCCACAGCAGGAAATGGAGTCGGCGCGACCTCTTGCTCTTGGTCGACAGCAGTTCCAGAAGTTGTCGTCACTGTGCTTCCAGCCGCTCGCTCGGCCTGGTCCAACTCGCTTTCTTCAGTTTCCACCTTTTTATTCTTGCCCTGCACATGCTCAGCAAAATGCAGATGCAGAACATCGCCAAGTCCAAGCAAACTTGTGATAGTTCGGGGAAGCGGGTTCTTGATACCAATCAGATATACCTTCTCTGCCCGCTTGTTGACGGTTTGCGCAAACTCTCTCAACTGAAGCGGAATGCTCATCGTGTCCAAAACTGCTGCAAATCCTGCGACATTTTCTATTGCCGGCTGCCCGTTGCGATCCCGCACCTCGAAGCTCATCTCATCCAACCTCAGTTCTTTGATCCAATAGCGCTTCTCCTGCTTTTGTTTCTGCACAACAATAGGAACAACATTGGCTCCGGTGCGTTGCACCGTAATCTTGTTGCCGTCTAAACCAACACTCGCAAGCCCGGCAATCAAATCGCCCACGGGCTTGCCGAATTTCTTTGTCGCCTTTTGCGACGCTCGATCGATGCCCGTTAGAAGTCGGTCACCAAATTCGGTGCCCGGTTGAATCTCGATGGTTTGATTGTCTTCGCGATAGAGGCGGATTCCTGCGCCACTTCTCTCAATCTTGATCACGCCGCTGAAGAACTGTTTCAAATCATCAGCGGGCGGTTTACCGGTAATCGCCTCCAGGGCGCGGCAGAATCCTTGATTACCAGCGGCAAGCGGGTTCGGCCAAGCCGGAGCTTCGACATTGCGCAACTGTTCTAGAGTACCGTTGATGCTGTCCTCAACGCTATTCTGGTCGCTTGCGATTGTACCGCGAGTTTCGCCATCGCGCATGCTCGCGACATCGGCCGCAAAAGCGCAGTCGATCACCGCGCCAGCGAGCACAACACTAACACCAAGAGCCGCGAGCCCCCGTCGTGTATGCGCCGTAGCATTTTTCAATCTCAGATATAACATCGATGTTCGACTCGAATCAATCCGTACCTGTTTTCTGCCCGCGCTGATTTACTTTGAAACCACACCGGCAGCCCGGAAAGCCGCAGCACTGATTATTTCATCGACACTCCATACCGCACGGCCTGCGCTATCTGTTTCAAATCTTCAAGGAAAAGTGGCATCGCTTCATGCCTGGACTGATCGTCGCGAGCGCGCAAAATTGAAGATGGATGCACAGTCGCCACTATATACGGTGCCAGCGCTGATTTGAAGAACTGATCTCGCTGTTTCGTGATTCTGAAATCATGGCCAAGCACCATCTTGGCGGCACCGAAGTGCCAGCGGGAGCCGGCGCTGCGGATCAAGCAAAGGAGAATGTGATCCTGGCAGCTCCGGCTGCTAATCGTCTAGCGACTGCGCCTGGCGAATTTCGTTCCTCACTTCCATGAGAATTTTACCCAGCATGTTTTTGCCGGAGCCGTCGCCGCCATCTCCCCAATATCGATCGTTGGTGGTATGCTCGACCAGAACCGCGTCTTCGGTGGCCAGCAGGATCTTACGCAGTTCCCTACTGAGAGTGAACTTCAGCCTGACTGCCTGACGCATCACGTCATCTTTGACTGTTTCCCAATCTTTTCTGAGCGGCTGAGAACGACTTCGTCCCAAGCGAGCTGCCACCATCGGCGATGCCGTAGCGCGAATCCTCTCCTGATATTCGGGAGCATCGGGAAATTTCTGCGCTTGAAAATAATGCTCCGCCGTCAGCCAGATCTTGCCGTCAACTTCAAACGGCGCCCTGGCAAAGTTGGAAAAACATCCATATTCTGCCATCGTGCTGTAAAAATTGATCTTCCTCTCTGTCGCCGGCATAACTCTATTCTCCAGCAGCTAAACAATTTCACTGGCAGCTTGTCTGCCACGTTTTTCATCAACCCGAAAGAGAAGCAGTATTCCCACAACAAAGAACAACTCAATCGACAATAGCGCACTGCGCAGGTCGTTATGCGTCAAATAAAGAACAGAACCAAAGCTGACGGCGCCGACGCACGTCGCCGCCTTCACTGCCACTCCCCAAAGTCCCAAGAACTCGCCCGATTTGCCGGGCGGAGAAAACTGACCCACCAGGGCCCGCCCGACTGATCCACTGGCTCCCATAGCGATGCCAATCAGATTAGCTGCGATCCAAAAGTGCAGTTGATCGGCCACCGTCACGGCAACCAAAATCGCTACCAACCAGCAAAATAGAGCCAATGCCAGAGTCTTGATCGATCCTATTTTGTCTTGCACCGCGCCGAATATCGACGCGCCGACCGCGCCCGTCACACTGACTACCAGGATCATCGTCACCAAGTCGCGCGCAGTGAAGTGCAACACCTGCTGCGCATAGACAGTGGCAAAATGCACCACCGTCTGAGTGCCGCAACTGTAAACAAACAACGTGACGAGAAAATTGAATAGATCGCGATAGTGCCTGGCATGCATGATTGTTTGTTTAATCCGAGAAAATCCAATTGTTATGTAGCTCTTGCCTTGAATGGTCAAGTCAGGCACAGCGCGTTCTTTCAGCCAAACGAAGGTTGGTATCACTGCCACAGCAAAATAGAAAGCGCATACTAACATGGTCTTCGGCACAAACTCCTCGATTTTCTGACCCTGGTTTTGCGCCCAATACATGTAGGCAAAACATGCTGCAAGCGAAAAGAGTGAGCCGATGTACCCAGCCGCCCAGCCAATGGCGGAGATGCGTCCCATATCATCTTTGTGGGCAATTTCCGGCAAGAAAGCTGCAATCAAATCCTCGCCGGTCCAGAAGGCGACGTTGGCAACACCCATGACAATCATACCGATGACGTACTGTCCCGGTCGAACCAGCGATAGCGCAGCCGTAGCCACGATACAGACGGCGGTACTCCAAAACAGTATCTTCTTCTTCGAAGCTTTCGCATCACAGATGGTGCCGATCACCGGTGCGCTAATAACAATCAACGCCGCGGAAACAGCGATCATCAACTCCAGCAGCATACTGGGAAATGCCGGCCCGCGCCCGGGAATATTGGCAGCGATGACGTTGACAAAATACGCGTTGTATACGGCAGTGGCGACCACAGTGGCGTAGGTCGAATTCGCCACGTCGTATGATGCCCAAGCCAAGATTTCTCCCCGCTTAGCCGGAGGATACTTGGGTTGCTGCAATTCGTTCTGGTCATCCATTAGTATCAAGAAAGTATGCCATGCATAGCCATCAAGTTCATGATCTCAAGCCGGAGCATTACGCAATTGCATTCATAGCCGAGCGCAACCGCCGCAGTTGCTACACTAGGTGCAGGATGGGTGGGATTATGCGACGAATATATACGTTCATCATCGAATTGACATCGACAACGCTATTAGTGACGTTGCCAGCAGTTTTCGTGTTTGCGGCCCAGGAGGAAACCGCCTGGGTAAACCACGCCGACGCGGGCGTTCAGGCGTTTCAGCACAAAGATTACGCTAAGGCCGAAGCTGAGCTGGCCGCGGCCGTGAAATCTGCTGAGGGTTTCAAACAGCCGGATCAACGCCTGGCTTCCAGCCTCAACA
>Ga0206819_10164_pt1 | contig 24626 bp, 20 predicted proteins | sample Alteio_BWOrgCont_87_FD_152855 | JGI IMG/M metagenome (GOLD analysis project Ga0206819, IMG submission 152855) | Enriched cells from forest soil in Barre Woods Harvard Forest LTER site, Petersham, Massachusetts, United States -... | ecosystem: Environmental > Terrestrial > Soil > Temperate forest >... | reverse complement strand
CCTGTTCCAATCCATATAATCCTTCTGCGCGGCAATGGAGTAGCCAAACATCAACAACACCAGAGTGATCTGAACCCAAAGCATTGGTTTGACCCTCAACCAGCGAAGCGCCACCGCTGTTGCCACTATGCACGGTGCCAGAGCAATCAGATAGTAACGATCGACGTTGCTGATCCATTCTTGCAGCCCCACGATACTGAGGCTAATCGCGGCACAGGTGAAACAGAATGCACAGGCGGTCACCCGGCGGAATCGGCGATCGGACGCTGGCGTTTGTTGTTTGAGCGAATCACGCATATAGCGCCAAACCAGCAAGACTATTTTGCATACAACAGTAATGGTCAAGGTAAGAAAAACGACCCCGAGAACTGCGGATATAGAGGTAAAAATGACAGCCGCGTTTTTGTGCAGTCCATAGAAATTGATGCCCATTATGGGCAGCGGGCCGAGACTGGGGATTCGCAGCAAGTTAGTGGAGAAAGGCATAAACGTCTTGTCGCGACCGACTAGCTGCAAGACCGCCGTACCGACAATTGAAACAGCCACGGCAAAAGCGACGGCTATTACCTTTGTGTGCGACCGCAATGTTTGCCGCAGACGCAGCGGAATTGCGAAAAACATCGGCGCAAGAAACAACCCCAGATAGCAGGCTCCTGCACCCAAGATCACATCGATCCGGCAAATGCTCTTCCATGGCTTAGCCGCCATCTTGCTGACTATCCCTGTTGAGGCTTGCCGCTTGTACCAGTCATATCCAGTATCTGTCTTTGCGACAACCAGCAAGCGATCGGCTAGAGTGAAGGCAATCAGGGGCATCAGAATCAGCCACAGCACCAAACTCCACGAGTGCTTGCCCTTACACCACATCGACAAAAGCACGAGCAAGTTAGCAGCGATAAATGCGGCGTTGGTCTGCCTGACAGCAACAGCAGCAGTCAAAGCCACACCGGCACAGGCGATCGAGACTGGAGAACTTCGCATGACGCCACGCACCAGCCCATACATATAAATCGCAATCAGTGCGGCTGACGGACCATCTGTCATGTATGAAAAAAGAAGGTTGATCGTGATCGGATTGCAAGCGAACAGCAAAGAAGACACCAGCGCCGCCCTCTTGCTGACCTTCAACTCGCGCAGGATCAAATAGAGACAAACCGTTCCAGCAAAGCCATATGTAAGGCTTATCATCCGCAGTGCTTCGTAGGAAAAACCAAACAAAGCGCTAACAGCTGCACCGACCAAAATGTGCACCGGACATGCCGCGCAACACGCGCCGTAGAGGACAAACTGCTTCGACAGCAGGTAGGTTCTTACCGCTTGCGAGTAGATCCAATCGTCGTTCACGGGAAAATTTCCCGCCGGCGACACAATAGTGACACCGACCAAAAAGAACGCGAGCAAAATCAAGAAAGGGGCAGCGGCAACAAAGGGACGTTTTTGACCCGCCTTAGTTCGTTTAGTGGGTGTTGCGACAGTTGCAGCAGCAGTCATCAGGTTTTCCGTCAACGCCTGGCAACTTTAGCATTCCGCTCGTCTGGATTGATGATATGCAATTCAAGACTGATGCTACGCCATTTGGTTACAAGCGTTTCATTCGATCGCCTGCGGACCTTTAATGCCTGCTAATAAAGCAGCGACATTATCAATAGTTGGTTGTGTTTTTGCCTACCAACCGGCAAAATCAGGTGTTGTTGACTTCTATCTGCAAGAAACATGTCGGTCGAACTAGTTGATTTGGGCAGCGATAACGGGGCAAGTGCCGCAATCGAAGCCCAAGCATCAGAGGCACGAGCGCCGCGCAAGCACCAGCTGCTGCGGGACGGCTTGGTGTTGCTGGCACTTTTAATTGGTGTCTGCGCGATCTTTGCCAAAACAGTCTTTCTTGGTGTGCCAATCTCCAAACTAGCGCGCTTGACCCTGTGGGATTCGGCATTTGCGGAATACCGCCAGGGCATGGGCGGGCTGATGGATCCCTCGCTGATTCAACTGATGATTCCCTACTATTGTCTGGTGGCCAAAAGTTGGCACGCCTTCCAGTTGCCTTTGTGGAACCCCTACAACGGTTGCGGCGTACCGCTGCTAGCCGATCCGCAGTCACTGGTTTTCTCGCCACTACATGCGGTGCTGGCTTTCGTTCCCAGCTTGCGTGTCTATAACCTCATTCTCGTTTGCCAGTTATGGCTGGGAGCCGCTGGTACATTCTTGCTCGGCCGAGCCGTGGGGTTGAACCGCTGCGCCTCAGTCATGGCGGCTGTTGCCTTTGCCTTCTGTCCATACCTGGACTGGTATATGGAAATCGTCGGCAACGGTTACATGCTGGTGCCGATGCTCTTCTGGTTGTATGTCAGAACTGCGCAGCGCCCCTCGATTCGTCGCGCCGCATTATCCGGGATTTTCACAGCAGCGGTGATCTTGTCCGGACATCCGGAAACCTCGTTTTGCTGCATTGTCAGCGGCTCTATGCTTATGCTCGCTCTAGTCCTTTCTGGCGCTTATCAATCCGAGAAGACGGAGATCATTGAGCGTTTCAATGTGGCAATTTCCCAGTTGGGCATCACGGCGGTAGTCGCCTTTTGTCTCTGCGCGCCAATGTTGCTTCCCTTTATCGAGTACTTGAAGTTTTCTGACTCTTACAAATACACAAGCGGGCAACCACTCGGCATACCGTCGCTGCTGTTTTCGCTCGACCTGCTCCAGCCGACTCTGGGCGGGGCCAGCTTGTACCTTGGGATTGTTCCGCTTCTATGTCTGCCGTTCTGCTTGGCTCAGCAGAACAAAATTCAACGTAGTGTTGCCCTGTCACTTTTGGCGGTAGCACTAATGGCAGAAGCATTCACCTCGCAGCTGTGGCCGGTGAATTGCGTGGTTCAAGCCACACCACTGAAGTCGCTGATTCCCAACTATTGTCAGCCAGTACCGCTCTTGTTGCTGGCAGTGCTGTCGGCCTTTGGCTTGCAATATTTGATGGAAACGAACACCTCATGGAAGAGCCGATCCGGAGGCGCACTGATCGCTATTGCCGCCACGACCGCGGCAGCAACATGCATTCTGCAGCGATCCAACATTTCCCTGGCATTTCTCAACTTCGACAGCTCTCTGGCAGACGCGCATTTGGACTGGAAAGAGTGGCAGTTAATTGCTGGGCTGACATCATTGGTGGTGGCACTATTGTTGACTCGCAGCTGGTGGAAACAGCGAATTGCGTATGTGCCAATCCTCATATGCATCGCTCTGAGCTTTTACAGCCAGTTCAATCAGGCGAAACACGCGTTGCCGGCCCAGGCTCATTTCGACTACCCGATGGTCGCTGCTGTCAGGGCGCTCAATCATTGCCCCGGTCGCTATGTAGCAGTAGGCGACCATTTACTTAAACCGGATACGAATGCGCTTTATGGAATTAGTGATTTTCGATTCCACAATCCGATATTTCCGGCGCAATTTACGGAAACCATGGAGGTTGCGGGCGCACAGCTCGATGGGTTTAACCAAAATTTCAATCCACCGCTCAGCGCTAAACTAGGTCTGGCAAGCGTGTCTAGAGTGCTCAGCCTGCAACCGCTCTGGTCGCAGGGCGCGCTAGCTTCCCTTGAAATGCATGCGCCTGCAACGCCATGTGCGTGGAAAGGACTGCAGCTCAATTCGCTATGCTACGCATACGATCAGCACAACAAACAAATCGTGGGCAAACTAAATTGGCAAGCAACAGTCGCAGCCTTGCCGCAAACACAGCCTGTTTCAGCTGGACACTATGAATGGCACCCAGGCGTCTCAAACTGCCACTGGAGTTATTTCATTGTTCTCGTCGATCAATCGAATGCCACACTTTGGTTTAGCGACGGCCAGCCCGTACCGATGAAGTCGGATTTCCAACGCGAATTTGCCATACCGCTGCGTGCGGGTCAAACCGGCAAGCTGACTGTGTGCTTGCAGCTATTCAACACTGAAAAAGCTCGCTTCGTTCAACCACTGGGTTCGACCAGAGTCCCGTCGAACCGCATGGTGACCTTGTTCGAATTTACTCCACAAGAGCTGACGACGAGCCTTCCGCAAATTCGTGACAAAACCTTCTCCCTGATCAAAGAGTTACCGCCCACGCTTCGCCTCTACGAAAACAAAGCGGCTCTTCCATCTGCGTATGTGGTGCAGAACACACAGCCAGCCCACTCCCCTGAAGAAGCGCTGGCAATGATGCGCTCTAGCAATTTCGATTGGACGAGAACGGCAGTGGTCGAATCCGAAGATCTGCAACGCCAAAGCACGTCTAGAGACCAAGCAGAAGATCTGCGCAGCCCACAATTCACCACTGCTCATGTCACACGACTTTCGCCTGTGGAAGTGTCCATTGAAGCGAGCTGCAAGCAACCGGGTCTGCTCGTCCTCACCGACACCTTCTATCCTGGTTGGAAAGCAGAAGTCGACGGCCAGCCAACCAAGATCATCAGAACAAACGGCATGTTCAGAGGACTGTTTCTTGCCGGAGGCAATCACAGCGTTCGATTCACTTACGTTCCGCTCTGGTTTTATGTCGGCATGATCTTGGCGATGATCTGCTCAACCACCCTGCTGTTCGGAGAAACGTTGAAGAGATTTCGGCAAATCTCCCCTGACAGAAAGGCGTCGTGATCGGAAGAGTTGACGCGGACGTTGCGCAGGCAAGGCGGCGAGGAGCCGTCGCCGCCGAAGCGGATGAACAGAGCGGAGAAGGCGAGGGACGAAGCCGACGGAGCGCAAAAGGAATCGAAGTCGTAGCGCAGGCAAGGCGGCGAGGAGCCGTCGCCGCCGAAGCGGATGAACAGAGCGGAGAAGGCGAGGGACGAAGCCGACGGAGCGATTAGAATTTGATTGGCGCACGAACCTACAGCCACTCTGCCAGTTGGTCCAACTGGAAGCTGCCTGTCTTAATATTGATCGGCTACTTCATATTGAACTTGATCTGCATTGGCGTAAGCGGCGATTTTCCGCTCAACGACGACTGGATGTACGGACTCGAAGTGAAGAGAATGATCGAAACCGGACAGCTGCATCTGCTTGGAGGCAGCCCGGCATGCGCTGTCCATGTCTTGGTCGGTGCATTCGTCTGCAAAATATTCGGGTTTTCGTTCGTCACCCTCAGATGGTTGTGCCTCACCTTGTCCTTTATTGGTTGCCTACTTTTTTACGCAGTTTTGCGCGAACTAGGTGGGCGCCGCTCCGACGCGCTTTGCGGTGCGGCCTTGCTTGCGACAAATCCGCTGTATGTGAATCTGACGTTCGGATATATGACCGATGTTCCGGCGCTCACCTATTGCCTGACGTACGTGCTGTGTTATTTGCGCGCAATCAGGACCAACAATCCCGCCTACTACCTGCTTGCCGGATGCGCACTAATGCTCGCAATTGGAACCAGACAAAACATGGCGGTGTTTGTCGGCTGCAACGTGATCATTACGGCAATGCTCTGGTTTCGCAAACGCACCGACGCGATTCTGTCTGCGCTCCTACTCGCAGGCGCTCCAGCAGCATGCGCATATTACGTTGACCACCTAATGCAAGTGGTCAACGAGTTTCCAGCCGCCTATGACTGGTACAAGGAGGAAATTTCACGACTAGTTAGACTGGCCATGAGAAAGCCGTTCGCATTTTCATTTTTGGAAACGATCAGTACGGCGCGAACAGCAGCATACCTTGGACTGTTCACATGCCCGCTTCTGGCGACCATGCTGATTCCCAGAGCCTGGCTCAAGCATGGGGGGCCGCGAGCGCCAGAGACTTTGGTCGTTCGAAAAGAAACTGCGATATCGATGTTCATCGCTTTGCTCCTGACGATGTGTGGCGTAACATTTCTCGTTCTTCGCCAGCACGAACTGATGCCGTTCAGTCCCAATTTGTGCCTCTTCCCGATTTTGGGATCATTCGACATCATTGCCGTACGCCAACCGCGCAACCAATTCGTCCAAATCGGGTTGACCGTTGTTGCTGCAGCTTTTGCCAGCATCTTATTGTTTGCCACGATATGCAGCACCCATCGAACGGCGCTGCTGATTCAGCGCGCCTTTCTCAATCACTCAAACCGCGCCATCAAACTACGCCGAGCGATCTCCTGTAGTCTGGCTATCGGACTAGCTTTGGCCAGTTTCGCTTCGACGGTCTTTCATACTACTATCGCCAATCTGGATCGCTATTACCTGGTGCCTCTCACACTAGTAACACCATGCTGCATTCTTTCCATTCGATGGCTGCGCATACGAATATCGCCTCTCTTCGCGATTGTCGCGATCGGCACAATGGGGATGTATTCGACGATAGCCGAACACGACTATCTGAGCTGGAGCCGAGCTCGGTGGCAGGCACTAACTGAGCTGACACAACAGGGCATCGATCCGAACGAAATCGATGGTGGCATCGAATTCAATTACGCCAACGATCCAGCGCTCAGCAACGACTTGCAGCTTGGCCCGAATCAGTTCAAATACGTGCACCGCGGCAATGAGGAGACTTCACGCCTTCGAGGTTGGTCGATCCACAGCGAGCGATTCATCATCAGCATGCGCCCCATCAACCGCTATCGCATCCGCAAACAATATGCCTTTCGCAGCCTCTTGATGGGCTCCAATAGCCAATTGTTCGTTCTAGAAGCAATACCGAATTAGCGAACGCGTATAGTTTGATGCTGGTGTGAACTGATGCTTCCGGCACAACAATGATCAGTTTGAGCTGGTCTTTTCTTGCAACATGAGAGGAACCATCCCGATGCCGGAGATGGCGACCCAAGTGAGCCCAGCTGGAAATGCGGTCGCCTGTCTATGCCACCAATAACTTACGCACCACAGGATCTCTCATTTTCCAGATCATAGAATCGGTGAAATAGTGGTGCAGATTCAAGACGCAGTACGTAACAGCAGCGCTTTTTACAAACCCGACGACTGTTAGAGCAGTCGGCAACACTACTGCTAGGGTGAGTCCTAGAAGGAGAACAAAACCGAAATACCTGAAACATCGTGGGGTATAGAGTTGCGATGCAATGCGGGAAAGAGGAACTCCCTCAGGCAATCCCTTCTCCTTCAAAAAATACGCGGTCGTAACCACAATGTACTGAGCACTATGGAAGAAATTTTGGAAAAAGACACCGATGATAGCATTCCCGCGGCTGCCTGTAAAAAACAGAGCCACAAAGACGCTGGTTACGATGACCAGAAGGGCGGGTAATGGAAATACCTTGCGCTCCTTGATCCATTTGCGAACGGCCATGAAGACGAAATACAGTATCGAGCACTGCAAGGCCAAACTGGCAATAACCGAAACCCATTCGGGCAACGGTTGCCACATAGGCAGATAAAAGGTATACACGGGAACCTTCACTGGCGACACCGTCAACCAGCGAATAATCAAAAAAGCGAGAACCGAATTGAACAGAAGCGACAGGCTCTGTTTCTCTCGGTTGGTCATTATGTATCCGCGCTTGTAACAGTAGATCAACGTGATGCCATAAGATTGAGCCTGAAGGTGTTGATAGGCCCAAATTAGCGTCACATTCAAAAGTACCTCGGTGACACTCGAATAGAAAAGCCCCGCCGCGCCCAAACCCAGTACGATGACACCCCAAAGTGTGACGACAAGCCCAAGGTTCTTGCGCGTGCGCGGACAAGCATATACGCGATATAAAGTCGCAGGCTGGTGTGCGTGGCTGAACAACACGTTGCTTACAATGCCGAACACAAGCGCGCCTTGCGGATCTAGCCTCACTCCAACCAAGACCAAACCGGCCATAACCCAGAAAATGCCGCCGCAAACGAGGACAAGATCTATAGCAGGGTGCAATATCCAGGGATAAGGTTTATCCTCAACCTTTGGCTCAGAGAGCGAGCTTAATGCTGGGACAGGTGCCTGCAGCCCCTGGGCGCCCACCAGTTCGGTCTGCATACCAGAGAAAGGTAATCTAAAGTTCATATAAGATGCTCAATAACATTGAACGAGTCTATCGTAGTAAAGGAACGGCCCTCTTTAGCGATCTACCCGATCAAGCCCTCACTGTAACGTTGTCCTGCTGATTTTACCTCCTGTTTCATCAACTCCCATGGATTCATAAATTCCTGTTGAATTGCCTGGGTCCACTGCGACCTGACAAGGAGTGATTGCCTTTGCAAACACTCCGTGATCAGGTACCCGACAAAACCACAAACCAGGCAGGAACAGCTTGACTTGATTCGCCGGTATGCTATCCGAATTCATCTTGGTCACGCTCGCATTCGCTCAAAATAGGCTCAACGGCTCGCGTCTCGTGCAGGTGCAGTGCAAACAGCCAACCGAGTACAACTGCATAGACACAAATCAGCGTAACAGCAGCGCTTAAAACCAATAACTCATGAAACATAATCGTCCCCCCCAAAAACGCTCTACACATGTAGATACGCTTGGGGCACTCAAAAAGTTCAATTTAAAACGATAAAATCTGCAACGATTCGTATATCATAATCTACAGAACCATCGCTGTCGTTTCGAATTGCTTCTCCAGACGGGCACCACAGGCGGTACCGCCAGTGGCGACTCACATCAATCGGCATCACTTGCCGATCAATGCCTTGATGTTGTGACTAGCAATGCGGGCGTACGCCAGTCCCATCAGCCCTGCGTACGCAGGTGCATCCAGATACCACCTGGTGCCGCGATAATGCTTGTGCCAAAAGCGATAGAGACCGCGATGAGATGACAGAATCATCCTCGTTTTCACCTGTTTTATCGATTGTCCGTAGTGATGCAAAACTTTTGCCGTCGGTGTAAACCAAATCTCCCAGCCGGCTTTCTTGATGCGATAGCACCAATCGACCTCTTCGAATAGCATGAAATAACCTTCGTCGAGAATCCCAACTTGTTCAATCACCGCGCGCCGCACCATAAGACATGCGCCTTCCGGCTGGTCGACCGCCCTTTCGACATCGTGGTGGAAATCCAACATTTTGTATTCACGAAAGCGCCCCACCCCCGGAAACAGCCGGCTCATCCCCAACAATTCATAAGACATGCCAAGAAACGTAGGAAATTGTCGGCAGGATTCTTGGATCGATCCATCCGTGTTGATTAGTTGCGGTGCCACCACGCCAACTTTAGGGTGTTCATCAAGAAAGCGCATCAACGTGGCTAGTGAACCCGGATAGACTTCAGTATCCGGATTGAGCAAAAGGATGTAGCTGCCCGAAGCCACATTCATTGCTTGGTTGTTCGCCGCAGCAAAGCCCCGGTTCGAGTCATTGGCCGTCAACTTCACCCAGGGGAACTCGTCTGCCACCATTGCGGCTGAGCCATCAGAAGAATCGTTGTCGATGACAAATACTTCGGATTCGATTCCGGACAGTTCGGCACCCAGTTTACTCAAGCAGGAACGCAAGAGCGACTGAGTGTTCCAACTGACGATGATTATTGAAAGCTGCATGAGGAAGAAAGCGGAGCAGGAGCAAGGTCTAATTCTAGCGAACGACTTGGACCGCAGAGTCGCTTGCTACCAAAACACAAACTTACCTTGAATAACGGCACTAGTTAGAAAGCATCAACCATTTAGCAACATCTCAAATCAATGTTTCTTTCATTTGGTAGCGCCAAAGCCCAAATCGATTTCGTTATATTCAAATGAAACTAAATGAAATGGATCAATTGAATAATGCTACTACCTATTCCCCAGGACACTGATTAGAACAAACTAGGTTCGCTACGGATTTCATTTAGTAGCTCTATTTGCCAATGACACAACAAGAAGATCGACCAAGGATGCCCTAAAACTTCAGAAGGCTGACGTTTAGTAGCACTATAAATATCCCGCCATTTTATTTATCCAAAGGGGACTAAACGAAACCCTTATTGCGGATAGCGCCATCAAACGATAACTACGGACTGCCCATTGTTTCAGCCCGAAGAAACGCAATATAGCCCATTCACATAAGTGCTAAGAACTCGCCCATCCTCCGCAGAAAGCCAAGTTTGACACTTCGGTGACACTCGCGCGCCAATACTTTGCCAAAATTCTTCCTGATACTAATGATTGGAATCGCTCTCGCATCGCAGGCATATAGAAAACACGTCGGAGCTGCAGAACAGCAGCCGGGGATTCGTTTGCACCGGCATCGTTTCTAAATCGGAGAAAATCGGCATGGCAACTGACAATGTCTATCAGAAAGATCTGAATCTGGCCCACACTTCAACATCAGATTCATTGCAGCAAGAGTTCATCGCGCTCCACATGTACGGAAGTCAGCGGGCGGATTACGACAAAAATTCCTGTCAACAAGCGATCGGCAGTGACAGCGATTCAATAAAAACTTTAACCAACCCCCACAGCACTAATAAACAGCTGATCGACGCTACCATGGCTGACTTGGGTACTGATATTCAAGCTATGGGCGACAAAACTCATCAAGGCGATGACGCCAAAAACGCGGCATTGGACCAACAGATCATTTCGGTTGATCGCCGGTATCTAGCTGCACATCCCGAATTGGATGAAGCATTGAGAAAAGCAATCAATCACGACATAGATGTAAGAAACAAAGATCTTCAATTCAGCGAAAAGGATCGCACTCAAGACGAACCCAAATACGTTGCGGACGATCGCGCTTTTCTAGCAGCCCTTAAGAGCGGAAATCAGTCCGACATCGACCGTACTCGACAAGTTCTGCTGGTCGATCGCCATGCGGACCAGGCGAACGAGCGAACCTATGTTCGGAACAACAGAGATGCCGTGTCTACAGAGAATCAGATCGTCAAAGCGCTCGTCTCGACAAACGTCCTGAACCAATTCGGTCATTTGCACATTGACTCGTAATTAACTCTCGTCAAATCAAGCCAGCCACCCGGAATTGACACCGATATCGGTTCAAATTGCGACCTGTCGCGCCGATCGAAATCAAGGCATTCGGTAAGGCGCACTAAACGCAAGTCGACCGCCAGCGAGTCTCGGAATGTGCCATAGTTGAGGTATGAGAAACCGTAATTTTTGGTTCCACAAGGTTGAAGATGCGTGGCAAAGAGGAAATGCCGTCTGGCTGTCCGGGGTGCGGCGATCCGGCAAAACCGGAATCGTGCAAAACCTACCCCAAATTGAATACTTGGATTGCACCAGCCCCGCGGTTCGGCGGGCGCTCGATCATCCCTTAGAGGTTTTCGGACACATTTCCGAAGGGCGAGTGGCACTCGATGAAATCAATCGCCTCGTCGATCCCATGCGTATCCTGCTGATCCTGCGAGAGCACTTCCCGGGAATCTCCACCATTGCCACCAGTTCGGCACCAGCCTCGCTCACTGCCGATGATGAATCCTTGACCGAGGCCCGCATCGAGGAGATCTGGCTTACACCAATGGTGAGCGCCGATCTGGCGGACTTCCAGCGCCACGATCTGCAGCAGCGATTCCTCCGTGGCGGTCTGCCTGCCTTCTTTCTCGCCGATAGTTTTCCCGAGCGCGACTTTCAACAGTGGATGGACGATTATTGGCTGAACGCTCTCCAAGAGCATTTCCGCATCGAACGTCGTTCATCATTCCAAAAATTCACCGAAGAGATCCTCATCAATAGCGGCGAAATTTTCGAAGCGACAAAATTCGTCGAACCTTGCAATGTCAGCCGAACCACGATCGCCAACTACCTGGGAGCCCTGGAAAAAACATATGTCGTCAACTTGCTGCGCCCATTCAACTCGCGGCGCTCCACAGAGATCATTGCCGCTCCCAGAGTTTACGGCTTCGACACCGGATTCATCGCATTTCACCGCGGCTGGAATCAACTGCGCCGCACAGATTTCGCTCAAATGTGGAAGCATTTTGTTTTGAACGAGCTGCACGCAGCCTTGCAAACACGCCAGTTTTACTATTGGAAGGACAAGCGCGGGCACCAGGTCGATTTCATTTTCGCTCGACGAATCGTAACGCCGATCGCCATAGATTGCGCCTGGTCGAGTTCTGAGTACGACGCCACCGGGCTGCAAGCGTTCCGCCGCCAGTATCCAAACGGCGAAAACATCATTGTTTGTCACGACGTGACGCAGCCGTTTACACGCACCTACAAACAGATAACCGCCAAGTTTGTGCCTTTGCATCAGCTGGTCGACGAATTGATGGCAGGCTAAAACCATGATCAAAGGAAACAAAATCGTAGCAAAGGCAAGGCGGCAGGAGCCGTCGCAGCCGAAGCGGATGAACAGCGGAGTCGGCGAGGGACGAAGCCGACGGAGCGGAAGTAGGAACTCGAAGAAGTAGCGAAGGCAAGGCGGCGAGGAGCCGTCGCAGCCGAAGCGGATGAACAGCGGAGTCGGCGAGGGACGAAGCCGACGGAGCGGTTAGATAATGTATTGCACAACAATAAGTCTCCGCTAACAAAGCTCGTTTCCATCAAGCAGTGCCGTAGAATTTATGCCGCATGACTATTTCGCGGCTCGAAAAAAACTCTGTGAGCGCTCGACCAAGCTTACTACTCAAGCGTCTGACGGACGTTGTCGTCTCAGCCGCCAGCATCGTTGCCTTCAGCATCCCCCTTTTGGTGATCGCGGCGGCAATCAAGATCGATTCGCGCGGACCAGTGGTCTTCAGGCAGAAACGCATCGGCCGCGACGGTCGATTCTTTGAAATTTATAAGTTTCGCACAATGTTTTTCGGCACCCCCGATTTGCCCACCGATCAGATGCTCAAGCTACCCAGCCCGATCACGAAGGTCGGTGCATTCCTGCGCAACACCAGCCTTGATGAACTGCCCCAGTTGTTTAACGTTATCAAGGGCGACATGAGCTTAGTCGGTCCTCGACCGGCTCTGTATAATCAGACCGACCTCACGGCAATGCGCCAAGCGGCAGGTGTGCTGCGGTTTTTGCCGGGCATCACCGGCTGGGCGCAGATCAACGGGCGTGACGAGCTGCCGGATGAAGTCAAAGTCGCTGCCGACAAATGGTATTGCGACAACTGGAGCTATTTCTTGGACTGGCGAATCATCTTCTCCACATTTGGTGCCGTGCTCAGCAAGCGCGGTGCCTATTAGCGCAAAACAGCAAAAGGTTTGAATGAATGAAAGGACTAATTCTCAGTGGTGGCAAGGGAACAAGGATGCGGCCGATCACCCACACCGCCGCTAAACAACTGCTACCGGTAGCAAACAAGCCGATCATCTTTTACGGAATCGAAGCGCTGAAATCAGCCGACATCAAGGATATCGGCATCATCATCAGTCCGGAAACAGGCAAAGACGTGCAAGACACCGTCGGTGATGGCAGCCGCTGGGGACTGAACATCTCGTACATACTGCAAGATCAGCCGCTGGGGCTGGCGCATGCAGTGAAGACAGCCAGACCTTTCCTCGGAGAAGATAACTTCGTCATGTACCTCGGCGACAACTTGATCAAAGATGGAGTCGCGCCCCTGGTGCAACGTTTCAACGCAGGCACAGCCGATGCATTCATCTTGCTGAAAGAAGTGGCCAATGCAAGCTCATTCGGTGTGGCGCAACTCAACGGCAACGGCCGCATCATCTGCCTGGAAGAGAAGCCGGCCAAGCCAAAATCTAATCTTGCCCTCGTGGGTGTATATCTGTTCAACAAAAACATTCACAAGGCGATCGACGAGATCAAGCCGAGCCGGCGTGGAGAGCTGGAAATCACCGATGCAATTCAGCATCTGATCGAAACAGGGAATCACGTCGACAGCTATGTGCTGCAGAGCTGGTGGCTGGATACCGGTAAGAAGGACGACATGCTCGAAGCCAACCGCGTCGTGCTGGACGAGATGACCGACGTTTCCATGCTCGGCACTACTGACGGTGACTCGCGCATTTCCGGAAGAGTGCATGTCGGCAAAGGCAGCATATTGAAAAACTGCATCGTGCGCGGACCGGCTGTAATCGGCGAAGACTGCATGTTGGAACACAGTTACGTCGGGCCGTTCACATCAATTGGCGATCGCGCGCGAGTCAGTCACGCAGAAATCGAGCACTGCATTCTGCGCGAAGACTGTCAGATTCGCGATTTCCACGGGCGCATCGAAGATAGCCTGATTGGCGTCAATGTCGAGCTGACTCGCAGCAATAATAAACCAGTGGCCTTCCGCCTGATGCTTGGCGACGATAGCAAAGTCGAAGTCGTATAACTTTTGGTCGCTCCCACTGACTGCTACGTCGCCTCCTTCGCTCGTGTTGGCGCTTGTCGTCAGCGGCTCCTCGCTACCACTTCGATCAAACCGGGTCCGCAAATAAAACAATATTCACTCGGAAGAATCCAAGATTATCTTAGAAACGTTGATCAAACACCTAGCAGCCTAGGACAATTCAAGTGTTGTCCGAACTTACTCAACTCTAACCGCTGCCAAGGGGAAACTCGATGCAACTGCTTATTACTGGTGGTCTTGGATTTATTGGAAGCAACCTGGTCCGCCATTTTTTGAACAACCACCCTGGTTACAGCATCATCAATCTAGATGCAGTCACATATGCCGGACACCCTGAAAATCTGGCCGATGTTGCCGATAATCCGCGCTACAAATTTGTCCATGGCAAAATCCAAGATGCCCATCTAGTCAACGAAATCGTCTCCGGATACCGGTTCGGGCGCATCGACGGCATCATCAATCTGGCAGCCGAAAGTCATGTCGATCGTTCAATTGAGGATCCCGCGGTGTTCGTGCACACCAACGTCCTCGGGACGCAAGTCTTGCTGGAAGCAGCATGCAAACATGGGCGCACAGACATTGTCGCAGGCGCTCCGCACGCCGAATATTCGATCAAATACGTGCAAGTTTCTACCGACGAAGTTTACGGTTCGCTGGGACCGACAGGACTGTTTACGGAAGAAACGCCATTAGCCGCCAACAGCCCATATTCAGCATCGAAGGCCGCCGCAGATCTTTTGTGCCGAGCATACTTCCACACATTTGGATTCCCCACGGTAATCACTCGCTGCTCCAATAATTACGGTCCATATCAACATCCGGAGAAACTGATTCCGCTGTTCATCAACAATTCACTCGCCAATAGACCAGTCCCCGTATACGGTGACGGACTGAATGTTCGCGATTGGTTGCATGTGGAAGATCATTGCAAAGCGATCGACCTGGCGTTCCATCAAGGCAAACCGGGAGAGGTCTACAACATTGGCGGCAACAATGAGCGCAAGAATATCGAAATCACGAAGCTGATTCTGCGCGAATTGGGCAGGCCGGAAACATTGATCAAGTACGTCCAGGACCGGCTTGGGCACGATCGGCGTTACGCGATCGACTCCAATAAGATTCAGAGCGAGCTAGGTTGGTCACCCGAGCATACTTTCGAAACCGGTATCCACAGCACAATTGAGTGGTATAAGAATAATCAAGCGTGGCTCACCGCTGTTGCACCGAAGCAGCCGGCCATACTGGAGTCACCGTCGGTGGTGCCAGGAGCGACGTTCAACGCACAGCCGGGACCGACTGCCGTCAGGTAAATCGGCTCACCAGGCGAAAGGAGAAAGAAACAAGACATGAGATTACTGGTCACGGGCGCCGGAGGCATGTTGGGGCAGGCGCTGGTTCCCTGTCTGGAGTCGCGCGCGCACGACGTTTATGCCCTGCCGAAAGAGCAGCTCGACGTAACCAACTATAATCAAGTGTTGGATACTGTCGGTGAGAAAAAACCGGATCTTGTTCTTCATTGCGCGGCATTCACCAAAGTCGATCAGGCTGAGTCTGAGCCGGCTCTGGCATATCACATCAATGGATATGGAACGGAAAATTTAGCGGTTGCATGCAACATTCACAACGTGCCGATGCTATACGTAAGTTCTGACTACGTATTCGACGGTGAGCAAAACCAGCCATACAACCCGTGGGACGCCACCCGACCACTATCCATATACGGCAAATCAAAACTCGCCGGTGAGAAAGCGGTGCAGCGTCATCTGACCCGTTTCTACATCATTCGCACCAGTTGGCTGTACGGACCGAACGGCAAAAATTTTGTCGACACGATCGTGTCCATGGCCGAGCAAGGCAAGACCTTGCGAGTGGTGTCAGATCAAATGGGCACGCCGACCTGCACGCTGAGCCTATCAGAAGTGATCGCTGATCTGATCGTCACCGGGCGCTGGGGTGTCTATCATGCCAGCGATGATGGCGTGACTAACTGGTACGAGTTTGCCCGTGCCATCGTGCGCGATACCGGCCACAAATCGGTCGAAGTGGTGCCGATCGAAACTAAAGATATGCCGCGACCCGCAACCAGACCGAAATATTCCGTGCTAGATAAAACCGGGTTGATCAACACGATCGGCCGCGAGCTGCCATCTTGGGAAGAATCGCTCAACCATTACCTGCAGCTGCGTGCATCGATGCAGGAAGAGCCCGCTCGTCGCTAATAACCGCTAACTTATTTCTCAGTGAAAGCTCTTCAATCGGCAACCTTGTTGCGGCCGGCTCGCCGGCATCCAGACACAATCACCATTCGATCAGTGGACGCAAGGCAGACGGGCTGCTATTCTTATCAGTCATCTGCTTAGTCGCAAGCCCGTTTCATAAGAAGGCGCTCATTCATTCATGCTAAAACCACTTACGAAAGATGCCATTGGTGGCGATTTTTGCCACGAACTCTCGGTTCAAGACTACTCGAAAAAGCCGACCATCGAAGGTGTTCAGCTAATCAATTTGAACTTGTTCGTCGATGACGGCGGGCACCTGGCTGAAATCGTGCGGCTCGACGAACAAGGCAATCTACAGATCCTGCCTGAATTCAAAGTGAGGCAGAGCACCTACTCCCAAATGTTGCCCGGAGTGATCAAAGCGTTTCACCTGCACTACAACCAGGAAGACGTCTGGTTCGTAATGCCGACCGATCGATTGCTGATTGGACTGTTCGATGCCCGCAAGGACTCGCCGACATACAACCAGTCGATGCGATTCGTCTTCGGAGCCGGCCGCGCCCAAATCCTCTACATTCCACGCGGAGTGGCGCACGGCTTGGGCAACTTGTGGGACAAACCGGCGAGCATGATTTATTTCGTCAACCAACGCTTCGATGCTAATGCGCCTGACGAGCAGCGATTGCCCTGGGACATCCTGGGCGAAGATTTCTGGGAAATTCGCAAAGGCTAATTCGTTTGTAATCGCTCCGTCGGCTTCGTCCCTCGCCTAAATCTATCGAATCACCGCTCCGTCGGCTTCGTCCCTCGCCGACTCCGCTGTTCATCCGCTTCGGCTGCGACGGCTCCTCGCCGCCTTGCCTTCGCTACCGGTCTGCGCAATGCGAGGCCACTCAGTGCTCCTTCGACGCCGCCGGTCTGGCAGCTGCGGGTGAATACGCACAACAATCCGGTGCACATACACTGGGGGATGCGCCCATGCAACCGAGCGTGATGGGCTCACCGCCAGCAATTCGCTCATCGACCAGCAGGCGAATCATTGCCACGAACCTTTCATCTACTCCGACAGTCGCCGCCCGAACCATGGTCATTCCCAGCGATTGAGCCAATTGCTGCGCTTCTGTGTCGAGATCGAATTTGACTTCCATGTGATCTGAAATAAATCCGATCGGCATTACCACGACTGCGCTGGCCGCTTCCAATTCCCTCAAACTCTTTAAATAATCGCAAATATCCGGCTCTAACCACGGCTGAGCCGGAGGTCCGCTGCGGCTTTGATAAACAAGCCGCCACGGATTCGGGCCAACTAGTTGCATCACCAAAGCGCATGCATCGTTCAGTTGCTGCTCGTAAGCGCACGTCTGTGCCATCGTCTCGGGAATACTATGAGCTGTAAACGCTACGGCGACTCGCTCTCGGTCAAAGAGTGGCAAACTGTGGATCGCTCTGATCACATTATCGGCGCACGGCTCGATAAAGCCGGGATGATTGTGAAAGCCACGCAATTTGTCGATGGCAGGCGCGGAATCGCCTACTGCAGCCCGCGCCCGCTCGATATCTTCGAGGTATTGCCGGCAACCGGAATATGAACTAAATGCAGAAGTAACAAATGCCAGCGCCCTCTTCACTCCGTCCGCAGACATCTGCCGAATAGTGTCTTCCAGCATGGGATGCCAGTTTCGATTGCCCCAATAAATTGGCAACTTAACTGCGTGATGATTGAACTCGTCGCGCAAACAAGAAATTAAATCACGATTCTGCTGATTTATTGGACTGACACCACCGAATAGCTCGTAATGATGAGCCACTTGCTGCATGCGCTCGAGGGGAACGTTGCGCCCGCGCAAAACATTATGTAGAAACGGCATCACATCATCCATTCCTTCTGGTCCACCGAAAGAAACGACAAGAAACGCATCGTAAGGCTCTTTCAATCTGCACACCCAGGAAAGGAACCCAGCAATTTTACATTTACTTCACTAATAAAAGTATTCAGCCACGAGAAAAGCTTCTAAGGAAAGACCTGCTTCCAGTCATCCTTCATGCTGATAACGACCCATCCTCGCTGTTTCGCTTCAGCCATCAATTCCGGGGTGAAACGGCCGCCTCTGGTGTTTAGCCCATAGTCATACTCTCTCGCTGCGTCATCATGATGAACCAACATCAACAACCGCTTTCCTTTGCCTGACTGCGCCCACTCGAGCATTTGCCGGTCGCCGGTCGAATTGCCAAACGCTGCGCACGTATGGCGCCCGATCACGAGATTGATCGCCTCCACCTTGCCACCGCGATCGCAGACAAACATCAGCTTGTCAGTCCTCATGAGCTTAGGCGCTCCACCAGTGTCATAGACAAACTTTGTCCGTTCCGTTGTTCCAGCAATCTGTTGCGGTGGAACGCCAAAAACCTCCTCCGCATACGATCGAACAAATTCCTGCCCACTGCCCGTCACGATGTATGTTTGAAAATCATTGGCTCGCAGATATCGCATCAATTCGAGCATCGGTTCGTACACAAGCTTAGGATATACCTTGTCGAAGCGAGAATGTTTTTTGGTGGCAACCCAGTCAGCAACATCTTTGTGGAAACCATCTTCCGAAATGCCCGGGTGAGTTGCCTCGATCATTTTCTCCGTGTCTTCGATGGTCATCTTATCCAGCGCGCTCTGGTCGTTCTTAAGAATCGTGGCAAAAGGCTGTTCTGTCGCCCACTCGGGATGCTTTGCCGACACTTTTTTGACCGAATCCATTGCATATTCGAATTGAGCATAGAATGGTTTTTCCACCAGAATCGTTCCATCTTGATCGAATGTGGCAATTCGCTCACTGACTGGAATATAGTCAGGTCCACCTTTAAGTGTCACTTCATGCACAAAGTCTAGAATTTGCTTTTTCGCGGCACGGTCATTCCACGCCGGCAACGGATCGCTGAATCCGCTGGCAGAGTCGGTATAGGCGGATTGCGGGCAGCACAAACAAGCGACCGCTAGTGAAAGCACACTCAACACTTTGCCGGCGGGTGATCTAGCAAAAGGATGCATATCGTTTTTTCTCATTGCCGAAATTGGAGACACTGTGTCGATCTATCAATCCAAGGAGCCGTTCTGATTTACCGAGGCAACTGCCACAGCGTCAGCGACATGCTGGTGAACTTCGCGATCGAGAATGCTGGGTACCAGATTATCCATTTTGGTCTGTCCGGCGATGGCGTGCGCCGCCGCAATCTTCATCTCATCGGAGAAGCGATGTGCACCGGCTTTTAGCGCGCCCCTGAACAGACCTGGAAACGCCAGAGCGTTATTGATCGTGCGTCCGTCTGCGGCAAATTTCGCACCACGCTCAATGGCAAGCTCAGGCGTGATTTCGGGATCAGGATTGGAGAGTGCCAGAATCACCTGATCCACACGCACCATTTCGGGCTTGATCAAACCTGGAACACCCGTAGTGGCAACAATGATTTCGGCAGATCGCATTACCCCCGCCAGATCCGTGGGTTTCCCATCCATTGATTGCAGCCGTCGTTTTGCATCATCGCGAAGGTCCGTTCCATAAATATCTCGCACTCCAAACGCCCGCAACAACTGGGCGATGCCTAATCCTGCCGCACCCAGCCCGATAATCCCCACGCAAGCCTGCGCCAGATCGATGCCCATACGTCCCGTGATCGTAAGCAACGCACCCAGCACCACCACCGCAGTCGCATGTTGATCGTCGTGCAAAACCGGGATCGATAGTTCATCTTGCAACCGGGATTCGATTTCAAAACACGCCGGCGCCGCGATGTCTTCCAGATGTATGGCACCAAATGTGGGGGCAATTGCCTTGACGGTTTGCACGATGTGGTCGGAATCGGTCGAATCAATCAAGATCGGCACCGCGCTGATACCAACCAGTTGCTCGTACAAAACCGATTTTCCTTCCATGACCGGCATGCCCGCAACCGGGCCGATGTTGCCTAATCCAAGTATGGCGGTTCCATTAGTCACGACAGCAACAGAATTGGAGATCGAGGTGTACTGCCGGCTGAAGTTTTTGTCGCTGTGAATCAATTTGCAGATTTGCGCCACGCCCGGCGTATAAATTTGCCGCAACTCGGCTAAGCTGTCGAGCCGAACCCGGCTGCGCACAGCGATTTTGCCGCCCTCATGCATCTGCTGCACCGGATCGATCACCGCCTCGATCACCACGCCTTCGATCGATCCCACATGGTCGACCACTTGCTGGAGATGCTCGTTATCCTCAACCTGTATGCTGATTTCACGAATAATGAAATCAGGTCCCTGCGCCACGATCGAGATCTCGCCGATGCGCACCCGCAGATCGCCTATGGCAGTGGCAATCTTGCCCAAGTTGCCCGCCTTATCGACAACTCGCACCCGCAGAATTCGTAGTAGCTTCTGATCTGCTTTTACATACATAGCTGTGGCCATTTCCTCTGCGCTCCCTCGCCTCCTCCTCGCCGCTCTTTCTCACTCACCTGACACAGATCGAATCGAAGCCGAGGCAGTAAGTCTAGCGCACTGCGCCACCGCCACTGGCGCAGCATACCGCTTTTTTCACGAAGGTTTAGATCTCGATACTCTGCGCGGCGATGACGCTCCGGCTCCTCACCATCAACTGACATATCTCCGAGATAAAGCATGTCCGGATTTGCGTGGCGCGTCAGCGCGATAAGCTTCTCGGTCGCGCGGATCGTGCTGTGGCACAGATCTAAACCGAGGTCATCGCGCCAAGGATTGAATATCGCAAATAACGAATCTTTTTCTGAAAATATCCATGATTTACTATAAAAATCGGCGATTTTGATAGCAAATAATGAATCAAGCCATTTGGATAACGAAAGTCTTCGCTAACCACCAAAATCCACACAATGTAAAAGCGCCAAGCCGAGTTGGCTGGCGCTTTTATCTACAGCCACATCTGCTGCCGAGTAGAGGTGGCTAAGACTCGTATTGGTTTTATCAATGAGTGAGAAAAAAGAAACGGAAGAACTGCCGTCAACTCGATCTGCGTAGTGTCGCCGCGCTAGATCTTGAAGAACGGTGTTTCAACTGTTTTGTCCATGAAGATCACTTGAATCTGATACTGCCCGGGTCCGACCTGCACCTGAGGGGCAACGACGGAGCCATCCTGATTGGTCTTGCGCGAGAACACAACACCACGTTCAGATTCGGTGATTCTCATTTCGACATCCGGGATCGCATTTTCTGTTTCATCCTTAGCTTGGAGCAGGATGCGCAGTTGGTCTTTGTCGACCAGCCAACCAAGATTGACTTGAATGTTGGCATTGTCGACCTGCCGCTGGAACGTTCCCAGCGACACCATCTGCGTGCCGACGCCGCGAAGCGCGCCAGCGGGAACCATTTGTTGCCACGACATTGCTGCCAGCATGTCTTGCCATGTGGCGATCGCACTTTCTTTGGTTACGCCAACCAGATCCTTCAGCTTCAGCACCGCGGCTGCCGCAACATCGACCTTCTCGCCGAGCAGCTTGGCAGTCACTCGCTTGATGATCGCGTCATCAGCTTTGGTCAGAGGCGTAAACTGTGATGCTGTCCACATCGCCTTGTCAAACAACCGGCTTTCACCAGGCAACGGCAAATGTTCGAAATTATCGACGCAGAACTTCTCGAAAGACCGCGCGCACTCGCGCTCGTCATTAACCGAGAGAACTTTTGCCAGTTTGTCGTTAAGGGTGTTCATGGCTTTCTCCTAGATTCGCGCCTCGTCCTTATCGAGTTTTTCCTTAAATGCTTTTAGCGCTCGGACGATTCTCTTGTCGACCGTATCTATACTCTTGGGGTCCATTTTTAGACACGAAATCAAATCTTCCCTTTTGTACCCCTCGACATACTTCAAAAGGAAACAGGTACGGTGAATCGCCTCGGGCAGCGACTCCAGAATCTGATTAATCAGATCATTAACTAAGGCCTTGCTGGCAGGGTCGTTGCCCTCGCGGTCGCCGGAAAGAAAACTATATTCCCAGCCGAAAACATCCTCCGGCGAGCGACCGTCGTCCTCGTCGAACATCGAATCAAGCGAAGTCGTGCGCCACTGAGAAGGATTGGACGATTCATCTTCAAAGCTCTTGCCCGGCGCCAGCGTCTTGCGTTGCATCGACTCGCCATCAACGGTTACATCGCCCGTCGCTACACCGATCTCGACCTGCTTCGGTTGCGCCTGCTTGTCCTCTCTCTTTTTAAGTACGACTTTGTGGTAGCGCTCCAGATTTTGCGCGATCGCCTTGTTGCACGCGCCCAGGCAATATAGCGCCAGATTCGCTTCCGGGTGCGACGGGTCGAAGTGGGTCGTCGCCAGAATCAGCGCATTTTGCAGAATATCTTCGATGTCTTCATCGGTCGCCAGACGGGCGCGCGAACGGATATAGCGCATCATGCGCTGAGGAGTAAACTCCATCTGCCCCCGTAAAAACGCCCGGCTTTCCTTATCGTTCATACCGCCAAGTCATTCTGAACTGGCTGACTCATTTGGTTCCGACTCCATTTGCAGCCGCCAAAAGCCATCAATGTATATACACGCCTCAGTGACTTTTCCGACTTCAAGCTGGCAAAAGCTGCTCAAGCCTAGATGCTAGCAGATAATTAAGCCCCGAGCAGCCCAACCAACCCAAGATTGCCGCCGCTCGCCGCCGGTTTCGCTAGCCTATATATAGATCTGCCCAGGGGAAGAAACTGACAGCCGTCGCAAAATTCCAGACCTCCGACTGAGCGTCCCGCGGCGAAACCTTCGATCCTGCCGATCCTGCTATCGCTTCCACTTGAGAAGCGAGGCGAGGCTACTTCTTGTGCGGCCCTGTTTTGCTCAAATCGACCATCATGTGCGCGCTGCGCATCAGTGCTGCAGTTTTTCCGGCGGAGGTGGTGACGACGGTATCGACAATCGTGATACGACCGCGCCTGACCACCGTAGCTTCGGCCGCCAGTGGTCCGACAGGATCATTGGTCAAAAGATTGACGCTTAATTGTATTGAATAGGGAAAGAGTTTTTCGCCCATTCCCTCAACCCAGGCTGATGCACCGTGAATTGCAGCGGAAGCCACTTCGTCTGCGAGCATGACGATTGCACCGGCGTGATACACACGCGTCGGCTGCATCACCTTGTCAGTCAGCGGCAAAACACCACGGGCAAAGCCTTCTCGAACCTCGAGCACATCTCCACCCAGAGCACTTAGCATGTTCCACTGATATTTTTCTGCCATGTGATTCCGTCTCATTTGCGTCTAACTCGGACATAGTGACACGTTTTATTCAATCGCACAATTTGTATGCAGGAGAATCGCCGCGACAGTTTCATTCAAACTTCGACAGAAAGCCACTTGCCCTCAAGCGCAGGCACTCATACTGCCAGCAATTCCACAACCACGTTGCTGCCAATCTGCTGCTGGAGCCACTTGTCCTCAAGCGCAAGCAGTGATACGCCAGCAGTTCACATTACCACGGCGCTGCCGATCTACTGCAGAAGCCATTTATCCTCTAGCACAAGCAACAACAATGCAGCAGCTTGACCTTCGACAATCGTCAAAGCCAGGAACTGACGCGCTTCTCACCGGCTGATTAAAATGTGCGGGCGACCGGGACCTTGCTGAGAGGTCATTGCGTCTAACTCACTACAGGAAATTGGTGGGGACTATCACATGAAAAGCAAACTACTACTCGCTGCTCTGGCAGTGATGACTGTGGCGGGATCAGCCGCCATTGCCGACGATGACCATCGCGGTTGGCACCATTATCGCCACTGGGGATATAACAACGTATACGTACAACCGGCGCCAGTCTACAATTACGGCTATGGTGAGCCGATGTACATCGATAGACACGATCGAAGATGGATTCGCCATCATGAGTTCGAAGGCTATAGAGGCGGTTATCGTCACTACTGGTAACGATCGCAACTTCAAGCAGAGAGGACATAGTAGGAGAGGGCTATGTCCTCTTTCTGCCTGAAAGCGAGGCACCGTATGTGGTACTACGTTCGAACGATCGGCTCGGGCATAGAAACCTTTCATCTAAAATCGAGGAACCGCGATAGCCACCTGACGTCACTGCTGGAGCACTCAGGCTGAGGTGAAAGATGCAGACTGTCGGAAGAATCCTGGCTCTGGAAGAAAATCCGCAGCGTATTGCTGAGCTGAACCAGGCATTGGCTGCACCGGGACACACTCTCGTCAACCTTGCCAATTTCTACAACGCGCTCGACTATCTGCACGACCACAAAGTGGATTTGATAATCTGCGACGTGCATCTGGAGAGCGCCAGCGGCTTCGACTTTCTCAAAGCACTGA
>Ga0206819_10161_pt1 | contig 24667 bp, 22 predicted proteins | sample Alteio_BWOrgCont_87_FD_152855 | JGI IMG/M metagenome (GOLD analysis project Ga0206819, IMG submission 152855) | Enriched cells from forest soil in Barre Woods Harvard Forest LTER site, Petersham, Massachusetts, United States -... | ecosystem: Environmental > Terrestrial > Soil > Temperate forest >... | reverse complement strand
CCAGCAGATCAAGATCGGCCTTCCATTCGAACAAACACCCGCGCATTGCCGGAATGGCGAATGCCATCGCGAAAACCACTGTCAACAACGCCACACACGTCGCAATCAGCTTTGGGTTTGGACCGCGAAACGGACGCTTCCCAAACAGCTTCTGTATTTTCGCGGCGTCTTCCATGTTCGGTCCTCTGGAGAGGAAAACGATCTGGTAACGCTAATATTCCACATTCAAGAGCTTCCCAGCAAGATGAAGCCCACGACAGCAGTAATTCCTGCACACTGAGATTTCAATCAGTGTGAGATGAGTGCAGAATACATGTTTCCAACATTGTAGTTATCGACAGCAGTACGTGCGCTTTTCAGGTCGGCGCGCGCTTTCTCCTTATCGCCCATCTTGGTGTAAGTCGCAGCCCGCAACGCGTACATCTTCGGCGAGGGTGAGCAGGCGTTTGCTTTATTGAATTCCTTCAGAGAGTTACTATAGTCGCCGGTTTTAGAGTATGCGATTCCGGCCCACATGAACACTTCGCCGCCCCTGTATAATCCGTTGGCGCTGATTAATACAGCTTCCTTTGGTTTCGATGCAGGCGGCTCCTTGCTTCGCAGTCGCTCTCCCATCTGAAAGTCTTGAATGCCCGCAGGGTACTGTTTGATGATTGAGTGCAGTAAACCCCGGACTTCATAAGCATCCGGGCATTTGGGATTAATCTTGATCGCTTTGTTCAGCTTCGCGAAGCTGGACAAAGCGATCAAACTTAATCCCAAATGCCCGGATGCTTACGACATGCGGGGTTGTCTGCATGCATTCCTCAAACAATACCGTGAGGGTATTCCAGACTTTCAGAGGGCAGAGAAACTGCGAAGCAATCAGCCACCCTTAACGAAATCGAAGGAAGGCGCAATAATGAGCGCCAGCGGATTTTACAGATCCGGCGAAGTGTTCATGTGGGCCGGAGTCGCATACACTGGAACCGGCGACTATAGAAACGCTGTGAGGGAATTTAATAAAGCCGTCGCCTTCTCACCTTCGCCAAAGATGTACACGCTACGGGCTCAGGCATATTCAAAGATGGGTGAGAAGGAGAAAGCGCGTGCTGACTTGATAAGCGCGCACAATGCTGTCGACAAATTCGACTATTCTGAAGCCTTAAATACTGTAATGCCACGGTGATTGAAGTCCCGGTGTCCAGGAAATACAGATGTCTTGGGCTTTACCGTTGCGATTTTCGGTGTCTAATTCGTTCGCGATTAAAGCGGGTTATCTTCGCGACGACTCCATGAAGTACCCGGAAAATACACAGAAATTTCCAGAGTTCTTACGCCAGTTTCGGTAGATTGAGTATGCAGTCCAGTGGCTATTGGTTTGCATAAATGATGAACGTGCACGGCAGGAGTGATGCAATAATGTCGGACTCTACTGGCTTCTCGAAGCCACTTATTAAGAGTACCGGTGCAGCCGTCAGTGTTTGTTTATTTTGCTCACTCGCAACAACTCAGCCAGCGGCTGCTCAGTTGGTAGCTAAGGAAACTACCCAGCCCGTTCAGATGACGCGTTCAGGCGTGCGTTACACAACCGGCATGACTGAGACAAGCGGATGGGAACGCCAATTAGTGCGGAGAGACTCTAGTCTCAGGCATTGGAACTGGTCTCCGATCGTGAGCTACAACCAATCGATCAGAGCTACCAGCGGACAGGTTTTTGCTGCTGCACCGCCCGCGATACCGTTGACCTCTCATTACAGAAAGCCAGTTCATATTCCGATGCCTTCGTCTGAATTCCAAATTGCTGACCTAAATCGCAACTCTGGAGGGACTGGTTTTTCCAGACATGAGTGCGTCAGCGGGAGTTTACGTCCAGTCCCGCGAAGCAATCGAGACGTGTCCGGCAATCTCGTGAATCCTCCAATCTTAAGCTATGGATCTGACTATGGGCGTAGTACTACTGCTACTACTGATGGCTCTCTTGCCCGACAAGATGTTCGCGGTGTAATTCGTCTCGGTGAAGCCCCGATTCACGCAACCAGGTTCTAATTTCTAGAGGTACTTGCCATGACTTATAGAACAATTGATGGACGCGCTCCTCAATATGAGTTGACGACAGGTTTACCGATACAACAGCAAAGACTTGAGCTTGCGCACTGCGGCGCGACAGAAAATTCTCCGCTCACGATGAGTGGTTGTTTGCCAGTGGTGTCATTACTGCCTAGTCCGCTGATAAGCGACTTGGCTGCAGGAAAGCCACAGTATCCAACGATCGCAGGTCATGGTTGGGTAACGTGGGTTGATGCAGAAACTGGATTTTGCTGGACGTGCAACGCTAATGGAAGTTGGAACGTGAGCACTGGCAGGTTGGTGTGATCTCACGAAAGTCGCTGGATTGCTTGTCCCGATAGTTTAACCACCACCCAAGTGTGCGCCCGGTTCTGCACCAGAGAACCGGACGCACACTCCCTTTTTCTTCTCGTTCAGCACTTGCGGTTTCGCAGTCTGCTTTTTGAGAACCAGCTTCAAAGCGTCCGGAAATGTGCGCGTGAAATGCATGAAACCCTGTGTAGTTCAAGGTTTGTCATTAGGTATTAATGAATATAGTACATGGCAAAAATCGCAAAAGCGTTACGGCGAAAAGCGGGTTGATGCCAGTTTCAAACTTGATGGCGACCTACTGGACGTACACATCGTCGAGGTGCTGTTCTTTGTCATCGTACGGTCGCTTGCCATCGGTGTTTCTTGTCATAATCAGTTTGAGAGTAGCGCGATCTGCCGCTGCTTCCTTTTTCATTCCGAGCGCATCATAAGCCTTTGCTCGGTCGTCATAGCTGCGCATATCAATGCGCCTTATGTGAAATGCAATCGCTTTGCTCAGATCTTCTATTCCAGCTTTGTATTTCTGTTGGTGCAACAAGCAATTTCCGCGCATTTTGTACAGTTTGGCGCAAAGCTCGTCGTACTGCCGTTGCTTTTCACTTTCTAAGTCCTTGCTGGTGAGAGGAGCTTCGTTCCACCCGGCGACTTTTGGCGAGTCTGTTGGTGCTGCCGGAGGCTTCTGATGGAGCTCAATGGCACAGAGCTCGAGCGCTTTGGTGCAATGTTTCGCCACCTTTGCATAATCACAGTCGTCCGATAGCACCATACCATTGGCTTGACTGAACTCATTGTTCGCCTTCAAGAACAATGAGGGCCTCACTTTCATCGACGATATTACGTCCAGTTCAATAGGGGATGTGTAGGCACCAGTCTTTTCATAGCGCGCTTCGCCCTTGCGCATTGAAGCAACTACTTTCGATCTCAAACCAAGGCTATCGGAAATCTGTTGCGAACAGATCAAGGCGCCGACTACGATCAGCACAAAGACTCCCAGAATAATGAAAGTGATGGTCCGGCGAGATTTCATGCTGTCTTCTGCGCAAGAGCACAGTTGGATGGAGGAAAGCTGGAGACTGTATCCATATTATCGGATTTCCCCATTGCGGCTTTGATCCTGTTTTGGCACGAGACCGGGAAACCGCTTGGCGATTGATTTCCCGGTCCGTGCCAATTACTTACCTGACCCGATGGTTATCGGGTCCGATTGTGTTCGCGGGGAAAGGGAACCCACGGTATTGCGAACGTCTCGGGAGCGGTGTAGCAAGACGTCGAACCAGTGGTGGTCTGGCACGGACACGAACCGGGTGCGACCGAGCGTCAAGACCGTGGGCTCCTGTTCCACCAGTCGCCACAGGGTGAAGCTGTTGATTGAACTCATCTGAGCGTGTCGAGCCATTCGTCGAACAACCGTGTACGCGTGCAAGGACTCAGCAGCAAGCCGCCGGCCGTGTGTTCTGACGCGGATGATGGGGTAAACGGGCGGCTCGTGAACTCGCACAGCAGCTTTTGCCTCGTCTCCGGAGAGAGTTGGATGGTCTGGCGTGCAGCAAATCCCGTTAAGTTGGTCATTTGTCTTCCTAACTCGATGGCTTCCTGTTCCGGTATACCGTGCGTCCTAGCTCCTCCTCTTCATGGTGGTTGAGCCGATGCGACTCGCGTGGTGCGTCGCTGACGGCGGTGGTGTCGCCAGTGATGGCATCATACCGGAGTTCTTCAACGACGGCATAGGGGGCGCTGCTCTCGCTGCCAATGCGCACGACAACGACGTACAAGTAGGTGCCCGGTACGATCGTCTCAAAGGTGTCGTCCGACATGTCGTAAAAGCTCATGTAGGCCACGACGTTGGCGGGCGACTGCAACACCGATTGTCCGCTTTCCTCATCATGGCGCAGGAACATGGCCCGCACAGTCTGTCCGACATTGAAAGTGACGACAGGGGCAATTGCAGACATGTTGTCTCCTTTTCGTTAGTGTGAATTCAAAGGTGGAAATAGCGACAGCCTCCAATGCCTGGCAGAAGTGCCTCCCTACCAGCCGGTGGCAACGCGAAATGCGTCCTCCAGAACTTTCGAGGCGCCCAGAAGCTCGCCCAGGAGTTGGTCGCGATCCGCCGACATCTTGTCTGCGATCTGGCGAACCTCTTGGTCATGATGCACTTGCGCGGAGTTCGTTGCAGCGTCGTACGCAGCCTTGAGTGCCGCCAGCTTGCGAGCGAGAAGGTCGTTCTGCTCTTCGATCTGCTTGGAGGCTTCGGTCTCCTCAGCGAGCTGCGCTGACTTTGCGGCGTCGATGGCTTCCTGCAGTTGGTCTGCAATGTCGTTGGCATTTCGCTGGGCGTCATCCTGTGCGCGCTTGAGAGCTTCGCGCGCCTGTGCCACCGCGGCCTCGGCGTCGACGATACGACCCTGATCGGCCTTGAGTGAGTGAGCGCTCTTGTCGATCACGGCGGTTAGGGCGTCGTTTGTGAACATGATCTTGAATCCTTTCATTTGATTCTTGTCGGTTGTTTCTCCGGCATGAGGAAGAGACACCAGCCACCGGATATAGTGGCTGATACAACTCTCCTTCCTGCTCGGTCTTCTAGTTCTTCGTACCGTTCGTCGGAGCCGACACGAGAGCTTCTGCGGTGCGAGCCTTCTTCGCCGGCGGTACCCACTCCAGCATGAGCCAGTCGATGGCGTCAACATCGACTGTGGACGACTCGAAGAGGTCGAGGTCTTCAGTCGCATTCTTGACGCGGACCGAAAGCAATCTCTGACCGAAGACAAGCTTGCCTGTGAAGGGCACATCGAACTCAGTCCCCTGAACCCGAACGCGGACAATGCCCCCGGATCGGTGAACGATCGTCGCCTTGAACGATTTGGCGCTCTCGGGAAGTTCAAGAAGTTGCTGGCACAAAGCTTCATGCCGAAGCTCGCGCTCCAGACGTTCAAGCTCCTTTCGCCGGGCAACCTTTCGCGCGGCTTGCGCTGCCAGTGCGGCTGGGGATGGCGCAGTATTGGTAGCAGAAACGGTGTCCATTTGATCTTCTCCTTTGAAATTTGTGCTCACGAAAGCACGTTTGTTGATGAGGAACTGTGTCCACTCGCAACTGTGTCCACTCACAATGCGAGCTGCGCGAGGATCACGAATGAATGTCGTTGGTCGTGACCTATGCAAACCGTGCAAACCGAAGTAAGCGGCGCTAGCAGTGGAGGGTTACAGCGACCTCAAAAAGGCGCTGACTGCCTCGAACCAATCGCTGCGCGAGTGCAGGGCATAATGTCCTGCACCAGCCAGGATTGCCAACGTCGTGTTACTCCCCGCGGCAGTCGCCAGTCGGTGTGCATGTGCCATGTTGACGACATCGTCCTCGTCGCCGTGAACGATCAGCAATGGCGGGTGCCCTCGCTTCAGGCTCGCAGTGTTTGCCAGCCGAGGCTGGGGATACAGCGCGGTGGGAAAGACGCGCAAGAGCCTGGCAAGCGAGCTGAAACCAGATTGCAAGATTAGCCCAGAAGCAGCGCGCCGCTCCGAAACGTACGTTGCAACTGCCGCACCCAGGCTTTCGCCGTACAGAACTATGTTCTCTTCTGCGTATCCCAGAGACACGACAACGTCGTAAGCGCTGAGCCCAGCTGCGACCAGCCCGTGCAAACTAGCGCGGCTACATGCATCGCCGAAGCCGGCGGGCTCCCAAACAAACACCGATACTCCCATCCGGAGCAGTGCTTTGGCTGGAAGGGCCAACTTGGCAAAGTTGCTCCGACGCCCACCGCAGTACAGCACGATTTTCTGAGAGTCAGGATGCTTGTACAGCATCCCTTCTAGTTTGATGCCGCGAGCAACGAAGTGGACTCGGCTGACTTCTGCTGAATTTATTTTGTCCACATCCTGATTGCGATACCGAGGCATTAGCACTGCCTCGTACAGAGGTGTGGCCATGCGAGGAGAAAGCCCCAGCCAGAGGACGATTCCTGCCACTATTCCGGCAATGAAGCTCTTGCGATAGTTAATCATGGTTGAATCTCCCTTCTGACTGAGGCTTGCGCGTGTGATTCCAGCGCTCACCGTTGAGCACGATTACCGTGAATTCGATAGATCCAGTTATTTAGTTAGCTTCAATGTGCTCTACATTGAGCTACGGACGCTTCGATTGGAGTGCAACGACTAGTCTTCGTCCCAGTCGTGTACGCCCCAGGTGTTGCCGGCGAGAATCAGAGCGCGAGAGGACTGGTGATCGGAGTCCCACAAGTGCTCTTCCGATCGAGCCTCGGTAACCACCATCCTGATGCTCCTCAAGTCCGCCTTGGATAGCTTGCGCTGCTTTCCACGGAGTGCCGTGTTGTTTACATGGGCGGTCATTTCTTCTTCTCTCTTTCTACCTTGCGGTTGTGTGGATCAGTTTTCAGGATACGTTCCACGAGGCTCTGCCATACAAGCGAAGCTCGCACGAAGTCGTCGTTTGTCAATCTGATTGCGGCTCTGCGATAGTTGCGATAGCGGCCACAATTTCAGAGTGCCGAGCGCGCCGATGCGAGTTGCACTGAGTATGACGTTGTGCACCGCCGATGGTTGCACTAATTACTCGAGATTATTCTGTTTGTTCCTTCTTATGATTAACACGACGTTTCATAGAATAATTTGGATTGTGGTAAAGACCGGCAACGCGAGCGCTGTTAGCTGAAGACTGCCGATGGTTGTGGGAATAGGTTTAGGTGGTTCTTTGGAAAAAAGTTCTCATGGGAAAAGTGGAAGAAAAATCGATAATTAGTCCTAACCTTTGCCGCTCGCCGAAGCAATCGAGTGATCACTTCATCGGGCAAGACTTAACGCGGGACGGCAAATCGGATTTTCGCTCAATGCGGATGGCCGCCAGTCTTCAGGGTTTCTCTGCTCCTGACAATTGTGCGGCAGAGCTAGTGCACAGTCATAGATGCATCATTCAGTTACACACCTTTGATCGCTGCGATACCGTCCCTTTTTCAGCTTCCGTGTATGTGCCTCGATGACTTCAGTTACTCTGAGATTGGTGGAGTGTTTCATATCAGTCAATCAATGCTTGTCTTTAAATCTGGCCACTTGGTAACCGTTGGTAGATCAACCCAGTCACCTACTTAAGCAACAAACAAGAGAACCTAGACCAGCCCATCCTACGATGCAGCCAACTTCGACCACGCATAGCGGTCGGCAAGTATGCAGAGATTCGCGGCAGTGGTTACGGTAGACCCTTGCATCTGCATGGAACGGTAGGTTTTCCAGATGCTGGACCAGATAGAAGGAAGTAATCTCAATGAGAAGAGCAAGTTTCATTTCGAACTTCAATCGCCGCGTTAGGCGGCTACTGCTAGCCTGCTCAATCTGCTTGTTGAGCATCTCGCTGAGTGCGGAAAGCACCTGGGGTGGCGTTTATGTCGAGACCATCGAACATGCAGCGCATGCCTACAAGAATGCCTCGAACGTCCAGGAGCAAGAGCTCTTCGAGAACGCGCTCACCGATGCTCTAAAACACGCCAAAGCGACCGCCGATGGTACGGTGTACGTCTCGACCGGAGACATACCGGCAGAATGGCTCAGAGATGCGTCAGCAGAAGTGCGACCATATCTCTATTTCGCCAAGAGCACGCCGGACGTCGCCAAGTTCATAGCTGGCGTTATCGCGCGTGAAGCAAAATACATAAACATCGATCCGTACGCAAATGCGTTCAGAGAAGACTACACCGTCTGGGAGCGCAAGTATGAGCTTGACTCGCTCGCTTACCCCATAATGTTGTGCTTCACGTACTGGAAGGTGACGGGCGACGCATCGATTTTTACTAACGAAGTGTTCCGCGCATTCGACAGAATAGTCGACCTGATGCATACGGAACAGCACCACGAGCAATCGTCTTACACGCACAAGCAGCTTTCCAACGGCGGGAAGGGTGCGCCTGTTGCAGATACAGGCATGATCTGGAGCGGCTTCAGACCCTCTGATGATTTCACCACATTCGGTTACCTGATCCCGTCCGAGATGATGGCAGTGGTAGCGCTTGGTGATCTCGCCGAAATCGAGTCGGGAGTCCATCACGATCGCGGCCGGTCTGAGACAGCTGAGGCGCTGAGGAATCAGGTCGATGCAGGGATCCAGAAATACGGAATTGTCGATCAGCCAGGTTTCGGTAAGATTTACGCTTATGAGGTAGATGGGTTTGGGCACGCGCTTTTGACTGATGATGCCAATGTACCTAGCCTCTTAGCCGCTCCTTATCTGGGATACGTGTCAGCAGACGATCCGATCTATCAGAACACGCGCCGCTTTGTGCTGTCGAAAGAAAATCCCACCTACGAGGAAGGAACAGTAGCGAAGGGCATCGGAAGCTACCACACCCCAAGTCGGGACCACAAATTCAAATACTGGCTTTGGCCTTTGTCTCTGATCATGCAGGATCTCACTTCACAATCGAAAGAGGAGCAAGATACGTTGCTCAAAATGATTCTGGCCAGCGATCCCGGTGATCGCTTGCTGCACGAATCGTTTGATCCTGATGACGCCAAACGGCTAACCCGTCAAGACTTCGCGTGGCCCAACTCGCTTTTCGCCGAGCTGGTTCTCACGCGAGAAATGGGGATGCCGTTCATACCGATGGGAGATTCGTATCCAATCATTGACCGGATTGCTCACAGCTACGACTGCGGGGCACCGCTTCCAGTCGGTGCTAAGGAATGCCTTTCCGGGCAGCTCGAGACCATGTTCGTGAACGGGCTAACCAACGTCGAGCACCAAACAGAAGTGGCGCCCGACGGCACCGTGTTCGTTAAAACCGGTGACATCCCGTATGAGTGGTTCAGGGACAGCTCCGCCCAAGTGACACCATATCTGTATTTTGCCAAGGATCATCCTCAGGTAGCGGACTTTCTTAGGCGGGTGATCGAGCGTCACGCCAAAGCCCTCGCCATGCACCCCTACGCAGCTGCCTTCAATGTCGACTATTCGGTAACCTGGCCTCGGTACGAGCTCGATTCGTTGCTATACACCATTCAGCTTGCCTGGCAATACTGGCAGATGACCGGGGACAAAACGGTGTTCACCGACAATGCGTATAAGGGCTATGCTTCGGCGCTCCAGACCTTGCTCATAGAGCAGAACCACAACATCAAGTCTCATTACAGGGATTCAGGTCTGGTCAACACTCCTTCTGCCTACACAGGCATGATCTGGAGTGCGTTCCGCCCATCTGACCTCGGCATGGTTTACAACTACAACATACCGGGCAACATGATGGCGGTTGTGGTGCTGAAAGAGCTGGCTCAGATCGAAGCAGAGATCTACCACGACCAAAGCAAGGCTGCTGCTAGCTTAAGGCTCTCATCCGAGGTAGACCAAGGCATCAAGAAGTTTGGTATCGTCAACAGTGCCGAGTTTGGCAATGTTTATGCATACGAAGTGGACGGCATGGGACACTACGTTCTCATGGATGACGCCAACGTTCCAAGCCTGCTATCCGCCCCTTACTTAGGCTACTTAGCCTCCAACGACCCCATCTATCAAAATACGAGGAAATTACTGCTGTCGCGCGCCGACCCCTTCTACTACAGTGGAAGCCTGGCAAGCGGCATCGGCAGTAACAACACGCCTACAGGCACTGTCTGGCCCCTCTCCTTGCTCGCGCAGGGACTGACGTCAGAGAGTGCGGCCGAGCGGCAAGAAATGATCAAGTACTTGTTGGCGAGTGACCCTGGCGATCACCTTCTGCACGAGTCATTCAACCCCAACAACCAGACGATCTTGACCCGCCCGGATTTCGGTTGGCCAAACTCGATGTTCGCTCAGTTCATAATGTGGGACCTTCTGGGCTACAAGCCGCTGCCCCACGCCTGATCTGCCAATCGACGCGTTGCGTCGTGGCGTTACTCTCACGATGAGAATTCGTCGTCCAAGAGAAAGAACAAGGAGATGCGTTCGAGTTACTCTATCTTTGCTGCCGCAATCGCGGCAGTTTCAGGTTTGCTGTTCGGATATGACACTGAACAAATCGAGAATGGGGGCCGCAACCAGTAGACCCATTCACACAAATTACGTGTAAAGAACCTAGACAAGTCCACCTCCAACAATGCAGCCAACTTCGATCGCACTTGGCGATCGAGGTTGTTTGTTGCTTCAGAGATGTGGTGCGTCCAGTGGCGTTCGCGCCGAAAGGAACACAAATGAGTACAAACCAAAAATCAGCGCTGGTCATGCTGGACGGCGGTGCACATGCCGGCGCCGTTCAGCCGGGTGCCATCTTCTGGCAGCAGCAGAATCTCGCTGGTAAGGCTCCTGCCGCACTCTTCTCAGCTGCGCAGCAGGTTGATTTACGGCGCCTCATGCTGCAGGATTTCTTGAATAAGGGAGACTTGCTGCGGTCGATCTTGCCTCCACTACAGTCTCCAAAACGACTGCTGCTTGGAGGCCTCGCTGACCAGGTGCCAGTGATGAAGCGGCTCGTTCGCAAATACGGGCATGAGCCGCAAGACAACCTCGCGATTGTCGCACTCGATTTGGAGAGCAAGAGTCTTTACGTCTTCGAGGGTGATTACGATCTGGCCGTAGCCCTGGCAGCATCTTGCGCACCTTGGCCAGCGGCACGTCCCGTTGAATATCGCGACAGGTTCGGTAAGCTCCACTACCTCGTGGATGCTGCGGCTTACCTCCTGCACAAGGAAAGGATCTATCCTGACCACCCAGCCATCATCATGCGCATGTTCAATGTCGGCAGGCGGCAACCCGAAGCCGACGAACATGCCGTTCACATCGCCTACCCCCGCACAAAGATCGTGCGGCGACTGACGCCAAGAGAGTATGACAAATATTGGCAGCACGGTTACGACGCGATGGAGCGTGGACTTCGGCCGGCGATTGACAGCGGCGAGTTGTCTGACGTGTCCGTCTGGAAATACGCCGGCATTTCGATCGGCAGTCTGATCGCGACGACATTGTGCAACGCGAAGATTCGTGACTGCGCGACGGTTTAGCTATTAATGGCACTGTCACTGATTGTTGCTGGCAGGTTAGGCGAGCTCAACCACCGTTTCTTACGAACAACATAAACACATCGAGTGACAAGCAACATCAAGAAGAAAATAAAAGAAGGAGAAAGCAGTGAAGATTTCAAACTCCCTCAAAATGCGAATGGCGATCGGGTTGGGGCTCGCTTTCTGCCTCATATTCCTTCCCGCACCAGACGCATCAGCAGACGTGCAATCGGCAGCACCGGCAGCGACATCAACAACAACAACGAATTCCAAAGACGTGTCCAGATGCCGGACAAGCCAATCTGTCCAACAGTGCCCCAGTGAAGACGGGACTGAGAACTTGGATGACAATCACCCCAGCGGGTTGCTTCCTGCCATCGTCTTCTCAATTCTGATTGTGTGTGGAGTCTTTTTCATTATCTGGCGCTATCTTCGGGACCGGCACCGTAAGACACCCGGTTACAAGAGGCTACTCACAGCTCGCGAAGAAATAACAGTCAGATCTTTCGCCCGCTCCATGAAGAAGCGTTCCGAACTCGTTGCGATCCTCCTGGATGAGGGTTACAAATCGCCTGACTTACGGGACAAGTCGCCTGACCTAAGGGACCGCAACGTTTCACCGAAAAAGCCTGAGCCCGACCAACAGGAGACGAAATCGGACGAGAAATACGACGGGAAATACGATGGGATCTACGAAGGGTATTACCCCGACGACGATGAGCCCTAATTCAACCAACATTTCGTGAGCTTGGGGCCTTATGGCCCTGGGCTCGCGGAGAAAGGTCTTCAAATGAAATTGAAGAAACGGATTGCGATCATATCCGCAGTGGTCTTGTTGTTCGGTGCAGTGTCTCCCGGCGCACAATTAGCGAAGCGCGTGGCGGCCTGCGCTTCCACTCACTCGGCTCGACGATTCGCGAGTTCTACACTGGCCCAAGCATCAGCAGCGTACGCCGAGCTCAAGGGGTGCTTGTCTTCGATGCCGGGTCACTGGTATGCCAGTTACGAACCGTCTTTCGTATATGAAAACGCCTGGCCGTTCGGTCAGGAAATTGAAGCCACTCTTGCGATGATGCAGATTAATCCCACTGCACAGCTTCAACGTGATTTAGATCGCGAGATAGATGGCTTGCACTACTACTGGGAAGATGGCGCGCCAGGTGGCTATGATTCGGCTGTGCGCAACGTGTTTGGTTCAGAACCACGCTATTACGATGATAATGCCTGGATCGGTATTGCACTGCTTGAGGCTTATAAATTCGAGCCGAAAAATGGCTGGTTGCTAGATCGCGCGGAGCAGCTCTTCCGGTTGGAGGAGCACGGTGCTGAAAACACTAGCAACCTGCCAGATCCAGGTGGAGTGTTTTGGACGCAAATGCCAGGCAACAGTGACAGAGGGACCGTTAGCACCGCCGGTGCTAGTCAGTTGGCTCTGAAACTCTACCAGCTCACCCACGAAGATCGGTATTTGAAATTTGCTGAACGAGAGTTTGCCTGGGTCGATCGAACATTGCGTGCAAACAATGGTCTCTATCAGGACCACATCCGCAGCGATGGCTCGAAAGACGAGACAGAATGGAGTTACAATCAGGGATTGATGATCGGCGCTGCGGTACTGCTTTACCTTGCAACAGATGATCATCGCTACCTGGCAGAGTCTGAAGCCATAGCAGCAATGGTGGTGTATTACTCAGCTGCGATGCTCGGACATCAGCCTCCAATCTTCAACGCCATCCTGTTCAAGAATCTACTGATGCTAAATGCGGTGGCGCCAGAAAGGCGCTACTACTTGATGATCAGCGGATATTCTCGAGCCATGCCGGAAAACGTTGGACTGCAGGGTGCTTTACTGCTCGGGCATGATTGGGAAACAGCCTCACTCAATCAATCTGCCAGGGTTCAGGTCCTTGCATTTCTTTCGCGCATTGCCAGCGGGAGCATCGGTTGAACGGCCTGGCCCATGCCAGTGGTCATGCACACCACCCAACCGACAAAAACGGAGGTCCGCGCTATCAGTCGGTTTGTAAACCGAGAACACTCCAGGAGGGACGCAGGTCTGCCAAGATCGTTTTTGACACTGGCAGCTTATTTGGGGAGCATTGCACCACGGGCGGTGCGCTGCAGACCTGCGTTCCTTCCCTGTCTAAACAGACTGCAACCGTGGCACAACCAGGATTATGCTGAAGCTTAAAATGGTGCACAGGGGATTGATTCTCCGAGCTTGGCACCGGCAGCACATTTTGGTTTCAACTTCCCGCAAGTAATGACCGCAACAGACGGTAATTCGAATCTGACAATGTTCCGCATTCTGAAACTGATGGCCGCGAACAGGCTGTCCGTATTAACATTGCCCAAGTTACGATCGCTGTTTCGCATTAAGTAATGGCTTGGCGAACCGCTTCAGCGTGAAAGCACGAACTGTCTAAACCGAGTCCAACCGTGGCACAACCAGGATAATGCTGAAGCTGAAAATGGTGCACAAGGGATTGATTCTGGTGGCGGTTCCGCTAGTTTTCGGGACGCTTTTTATTTGGCTTCTTAGTACTAAGCTCGCCGAATTGGATCGCATGGTTCAACGTGAGCTGTTAATGAGAGATCTGATTATCTCCCACATGATCGCTCTTCGTTGTGCTGTTGCCGCGAACAAGGCTACTGCCGGATACGTTATCTGCAAAGATCCAATGTACATCGGCCTGGTAAACGCAAACAAGCAGCAAGCGACAGCGATCGACATGCACATAAAAGAACTGCTGAAGAACGAGCCTTATCTTCTCGATGCAGCAAAGCAAGCATCCAGTCAGCAGATAGTTAATAGCACCAGGTCGGGATTTGTAACTACTTCGCTCGTCTTGCGAAGACTTGCGCTAGAAAACGATATCCAGACCAAAGCTGCCATAGGGGCGATGAACTCGCTTCGGTCGACTCTTTATGGTGGCATGGTGGCTGGCGCCGTCATATCTGTTTTGCTTGCCGTGTTCTTTTGCCTGCGAATTACTAACCGTATTGTTAAAATACTATTTCATACAGTAAGTCTCCTCAAAGGGACGGAACTAAGCCGCCCGCTCAAGGGTCATGACGAGATTTCTGAACTCGATCAATTTCTTTTCCAGGCAGGAACCGAAATTCGAGAACTCGAACGCTTTAAGAAGGAAATGATTGGCGTAGTAAGTCGCGAACTCAAAAGCCCTCTGTCCTCACTGGGAAGTTTTCTTTCTTCTCTTAGCGCTGGAGCGTACGGGGCTCTGGCTCCGAAAGCACAAGATAAAGCCGTGCGCACTCACAAAAGTGTTGAGCGACTGATGGGACTGGTGGCAGAGCTTCTCCATCTTGATCGCCTCGAGCTGGACATGGAAAAGGAAGAGATAGATGTCGACGAACTTATCGCCGCATCGGTAGGCACGGTCAAAGAATTATCGGAACAGTCCGGAATCGAAATTGCGGTGAAAACTCAAGACGGAACAATATTTGCGGATCGAGATCGGCTGGTGCAGGTGATTGTCAATTTACTCTCCAATGCCATGAAATTCTCGCCGCCACAAGGTCAGGTTACAATTGAGACAAGGCGGAGTGACGGCTGGTTCGAGTGTCGGGTAACTGATCAAGGGCGCGGCATCCCCGAAGAGTTTCGCAAACAAATATTCGAACCGTTCAAACAAGTTGATGCAACGGATGCCACAGCCAAGAAAGGAACGGGACTAGGTTTGACCATCTCTCGTTCAATAGTGGAACAGCACGGGGGCATAATCGGTGTCGACTCTGAAGAAGGAAAGGGAAGCACATTCTGGTTTAAGCTTCCGGCTTCTGAATCTGCATCAAAGTCGAGCGGGCAACCACGGCCAATCCCAGTATTGACGCAACCAGAATCTGGCGAAACTTGGCGACTGCAGTTAATAAGCCAGATGAGAGGGAGCCGGACGTTCAGCGTTTTGCAGCAAGGGTTAGTGATTATATCCGTACCGCTCATTTTTCAAATGGGTTTCGGCTTTTGGATTGCACATCTGCTAAATCAAGTTAGTCAGCAGATTCAACGAGAGGAACAATCTATTGAGCTGTTGGGCTTGTTAAATCGAGGAGCAGAACAGCTTTTTGCCTCTACTGTCGATGGTGTCTGGTATGTGATTACCAGAGAATCCAAGTACTGGGATGACTTTCTTAAGGGGAAGGACAGATTGTTTGGTTTACTGGATCAAGCGGAAAGATTCTGTGCAGCTGATCCAGAGGAGATGAGTGATCTCAAGGAACTGCGAGAATGCTTGGTGAGATATGCCGCCGCAGCAGACAAAGAGGCTGTACGAAAAGTTGATAAGGACGACGATCTGCACGACAGTAGCGTGGCGGCAATGATGCAGCGGGCGATTTTTTTTCAGACGGATCCCAATCTTTCGAAAGAGGTCTATCCCGTTTTTCAAGCGCAGAAGGCTCAAGAACGGTTGATGAAGCGCGAAAGAGCAATCGGCGAAAAACTTAGCGCGCAGAGAGTTCACATGTTCAAAGGACTGGAAGAGACGCTTTTTGAGGGAGTGGTTCTGAACTTGCTCATGTCCGTTGTTCTTGCGGTGCTTCTGATGCGCAATCTCAGCTCCAGGCTCCAACACGTCATGGCCAATACGGCCAGGCTTGTAAAAAGAAAAGCGCTTGATCCACCGTTGGCAGGCGGCGACGAAATAGCCTATCTGGACAGGATTCTTTATGAGATTGGCAATCAGCTACTCCAGCTGGAAAAATTCAAGCAGGACCTGATTGCAATCGTCAGTCACGAACTCAGAACACCGCTGATGTCGATTTCCACGGCACTGGAGTTGTTTGAAGTGGGTGCGCTGGGTGAGCTTTCCGAAGAGGGCAAGAATCAATTAGGGAATGCGAGCAATGATACGCACAGACTTATTCGTCTGATCACCAACCTGCTGGACATTGAAAAAATGGACGCAGGCGAATTCATACTAGATTGCTCGGAATTCAAAGTGTCTGACTTGGTACAAAGTTCGATCGCTTCAGTCGGGCCTCTGGCTGAAACGAAAGAGATCAAGCTAGAGTCTTTTGTGACTGATCCCGAGATGAGCATATATGCGGATCGCGATAGACTCTTACAGGTGCTCATTAGGCTGTTATCAGATGCAATAAAGTCCTCACCGGAAAATGACTCTATAAGAGTGAGCGTTGAACATGCCAAAGACAATCAATTGAGATTTTGCGTAATTGATCACGGCCGGGAAATTCCGGAAGCGATGAGACAGAAGATTTTCGAACGCTTTGTGCAGGTGGAAGAGAGTTTAGCAAAAGAACGTGGCTCCGATCTTGGGCTAGCAATATCAAGAGCGATTGTGGAACGGCACGGTGGCACAGTTGGAGTAGACTCCGACGAGCATGGCGTCGGCACTACATTTTGGTTTCAACTTCCGGCTAGCAAAGATCGCAAGGTGGTTCGAATCTGACAAATAGTTACGCTGCTCTGAACGGCTGGCCGCGAACCAAGCTATCAGGTTAAGCAATGGCTTGAGCGAATTTCTCCACGATTAAGTGAGCTTTTGATTCGTCAAGGCTGGCGAATGAGATTATGAATTGGCCGGTCGGGGGACGGTCTGATAGGTAATATTCTCGTGTGCTTTGAATTGGCAAACCACACGATTTTGCCGCTTGCACCAAGGCAGAGTCGATCCAACCAGTACTCAGGCGAACAAAGATATGGGTGCCGGCACTTTCCCGTGCGATCCAGACTTTTCTTCCGAAGCACCGCGTGAGAGCAGTTATCAGTGCATTGCGACGGTGAGAAAGTATGACAGCACTGCGGCGAATGTGTCGTTCTAAATGACCTTCTCGAATCAAGTCAGCAAGGACCATCTGGTCTATAAGAGGAGCGCTTGCTTGCAACATCGCTTTTGCATTGGCTACGAGTGGCAGCAGCGAATGTGGAAAGACTGCGAAACTTAGTTGAGTCAGCGGCGATAGCACTTTGTCGAACGAGGACACGTAGACGACACTGTTTTTGCTCGGATCAAGTCCCTGTAAACTGGGAAGTGGTCTTGTTGTATAGCGGAATTGGCTGTCCATATCATCTTCAAGAATCATGCCTTTATTTTTGATCGCCCAGGCAAGCAGTTCTTGTCGACGACATACGGACATGGGCATTCCGAGTGGATCGTGGTGAGTCGGTGTGACGCAGGTGATCTTTGGTTGTATGGCCAGCCTGCTCAGCTGGTCAGTGCTCAAACCGTGATCATCGACTGCTACAGGGCATATTTCGCCCCTGCATGCGCTGACCAAAAGGCGGAAGCGGCGAAATCCAGGATTCTCAACAGCTACACGGTCTCCTGGATCGATGAATAACTTTGCGATCAGATCTAGAGCGGACCCTGTACCGAAAAAAACAACCACGCGCTCGGGATCACAATCTACGGATCTCGATCTCTTCAAATAATCCGCGAGTTCGACGCGCAAAGGCCAATATCCGAGCCCGTCGACGCATGTTTCGTCCAGCTTGTTTTGCACCGATCGGACATGTTTGAACATCAACCTGTTCCACTGTTTATACGGCAAGGTGCCGGCGTCAAAGGAACACTCATCCCACTCCGTTTCTGGATCGTCTGGCTGATGAGTGAACTGCTCTCCGAACTGCGAAACTACAATCGGGGGGCTCATTCCCGGTTGTGTATCTACTAGGTCGGATGTGGGCACGTTTGGCGCGCACGCCGCGACAGCCATGAGTCTTCCATTCCTGGCAGTCAGATAGCCTTGACTCTGCAAGACATCAACGCTTTTCAATATTGTCTGTCTTGAAATGCCCAATTTTCTGGATAGATCTCTGGTTGAATCAAGAACTGTTCCGTGCGCTACTTGCCCGCTGTTGATTGCTTCCCGTATCGAGTGACTCAACTGTTCATATAGCGGGGTGTTTAAGTTATCATCGAGGACGATTGGCAGATTGAGTATTGTGTCCATGTGCCTCTTTCTCAGTCAGAGTTGCTGTCGTTGCACTGATTTGGTATCGCGTGCGCTCGAAATAAGTGCAAATCGCCCACGAAAAACATGAGCATCTGCATCCTTGCAACAATCTACTGAAAACGTGCAAAATGAATCAGGAATGATTCGGGTATTTCTCGTGTATACGCCGCGCCGGAGCTAATGTTGCGACATTTGCTCGAACTTTACCAACCGAAGTCTTCTTGACCTTGATCCAAACCGGCTTTGGCGAGTTCGTTGCTCCCGGCTGTTTCACCCACGTCAAAATTTCGCCAAAACTTTGGTACCGATTTCGCCAAAACTTTTTCGTACTTTGTTGACACAACCGGAGTCGCGGAGCGCATGCAATGCCAAAGTCAACAGCGAAACAGATTTCGTACAAGACCTCAGTGCCTTCCTTACTAATTGTCGTCGCTTTCAATGCTTGCGCCGCGATTCCTGCTCGGGCTCAGGCGAGCGCACTGAGCAACGGCTTGCCGCCGACCACTATGGACTCTTTTGTCTACGAAGCTAAGGATCAAGCAGAACATATTTACGGGGATGAAGGAACTGACGGACTGCCGCCATATTACGGATTTGACTACGTGCATCGGATCAATAATGGAATCTCCGGTCAGCGTGATGCTGGCCTTACTACCGGTCACGGATCATATTTGCCCTCTGCCTGGGGCGCAGATGAATTCATCGCCCCTCCCGGCGAGATGAGTCAATCCGGAACTAATGGCGGCAATCCGCAGCTCAATAACGCCGATGCAAGTTTAAACAGTGAAGATCAGTCAGAAGCTACAGCTGCGTCAGGGAGCGGGGCCAATAATATAGCCCTATACGGCCCCTCTCCCGGACCAGGCTGGTATCCTGTGGTCGGATGCGGCAACTCGTTTCTCGGGTGGATGCCGCCGGCTCAGGCCGCGCTTGGTGCCACGAATTGGCCAGCGGCACTGGCTGCGTTTCTCGTCAGCTCTAACTATGTTGGTGATCCGTTGGAAGCGCAATACGAATTGCAGCAAATATACGATCAGACTGGGGGACAATACGGCTCAAACACTGGATTTTGATGCCGCGCTTAGTGTACTTGGGGAGTTTTGTGTAGGTAGAAAAGCATACGTGGTTCTCGCTGATCGGCGATGAAGACTGTGTCTGAATCAAAGTCGGCGAGGACCACGTAGCCTTGCGTCATTTGGCAAGTTCGTTGTCAGTGTTCGTCACTATATAAGTTCGAAATGTGGGAATTTGTCCATTACCGGAGACAAATCGATATTCTGCCCGCCAATTTTTAGACTAGGATGGTCAACTTTGACTTTTCCACCGTTTTCCAGAGTGACGTCAGCTTTAATTTCTGTGGTCCCTCCCAGGACTTTGGACGCGATATGAAATCTTGATTGGCCCTGTTCATGCTCGATTGTGCTCACCGGTACAGCCACGTGCACACCGCTTACGGCTGCGTCCGCATTAACGCCTTTTATGTTATCGAGGCGTACGTTTCCAGTTTTCGGATCTTGCCCGACGTGAAACGACACATCTTTATCGAACTGGATCGAGTGGATAAGGGGATTGTTGATATCGAATTTGGTGGCGTGTTCGAATTTGATATTGTAGTCCTGCCCGTGTTTCTCGACCTTTTCGATTCCAAGGGACTTCAGAAGAGGCATATGGGCAGCGTCGATAGTTCCATCGGGCAGCTGCGTCAAAACATTTGCCAGCAATTTATCTAGATTTTGCTTGAAGACCTCTGGGGCGACCGTTGTAGCAACTTTAGCCAGGTCCGGACCAAAATGGCTTTCCAGTCCTGCCAAAATATCCGGGTTGCCTTTCATGACTTGCTCAAATGGGTTCTGAGCGATCTCTTGTCCTGCCATAATCCTGTTCTCCTTAGAATCGATCCACCGCCAGTCAGGCTGCAGCTCTTGCAGCTCTTTTGGGGATTAAGTGTGAGGGCGTGTGTGACAACGGCCAGCAAACATTACAAGCACGTAAACGCATCGGCTGTCGGGTTTGGTGTTACAGATTCACAGCAGACAGACAAATGTCCACGGTCAGCGAGCATTGCAAATGGCTTTGCCCGTGGATCGGTGGAGTTTTCACTGGCTGCCCAGGGGTTGTGTGAGTAACATAGCAAGCCAGATGCGCCACTTAAATGTGGAAGTCCGCAAAAGTCGCGAATTGCTGCAAGTACCAATCGCTCAGCACACTGCGGCTGAATGCAAACTTTTGGCCCTCATCAACTAATCTGCGCCTCAGCGATGATCCGGGTCGGGCAAAGGGACCGTTTCGCTCGGCGTATTCTGTAGGCTGTTGGCTAACTTAGCGTCGATTCTCTTCAGGGCAGCGTTGACGCCTAGTTCTACATTGTCTAACTGGGGCGTTGGGTTCTTCTCGCAGAACTGCTTCAGCTCTTGCCACCGGGATTGAGATTCCTTTAGCCTGCCAGTCTTCTCCAGGGCCTGCGCGTATTGACTCATAATGGAAGCGCACTCGCCGACATATTCTTGCAGGCGGTATTCGTAGGACTTTTGCAAGTCTTCGACAGCTGCCGCATTGTTTCCCAGCTTCGTTTCAGCATCGGCCAGGTAGAAGCTGCATAGGGCGAAACGCCTTTTTGCTTCTTTATCCGAAGATATATTCACCGTAGGCATCTCTTGCAGAGCCGTCATCAGCATGTTGCGAGCATCATCGAGCTTGTTTTGGTCTAACAGACACTTGCCAAGCAGGTAATGCAAAGAAGCGTTGCCATTGGTAAAAGACGGCAGCTTAAGGGCATCTCTGAAGAAGATTTCTGCAGCTGCGCGGTGATTGCGTAGACCTTCTATTCGTCCGTGCAATTGATACAGCTGCCGTAGCACCTTTAGGGCCTGCATGTCGTGCGCAAGTTTCTCTCCGCGTTCGCAGCATTTGATGGCATCTTCGTAGCGGCCCATGTTCATGTAACACTCGCCTTGGCTGGTGAAGTTTTGAGCCAAGCAATAGTTGGGCGAGTATTTGGCTAGTGTGGGCAGTTTGTTCAAACTGTGCTCGGCCACCTTGTAGACCGTCAAAGCATCACTCCATCTTCCTTGTGTTTGAAGTTGTTCTGCTTGATCCCCGTACTTTTTGATCAGTTCGTAAGAATCGTATTGGAATATTTTGCATTCGGGCAGAGCCTGATGGAGGGCGGCGACGCCGTTATCAGTGATGGAGGCGCAGTCCTGAAGATACAGCATCTTGAGCTTTTTGAGCCGGCTTAGTTGGCGCAAGTTCTCATCGTTAACCGTGGTTCTATCCAATGTCAGATTTTCGAGTGCGGCCAAAGTTGCGATGTTTTTGTAGCCATCTTTGGACAGCTTAGTACCTTTGAGTCTGAGTAAGGTGATTGTTTTTTTCTTGCGCAACCAGTCTAACGTTTTTACGTTAGTGTGGTCTAAGTAAATCTGTTGAACAGCAACGTGCTCGAGATTGTTCAGACCTTTGTCGTCGATGGCGTGATTGCCAGAGAGATCAATTGTTATGGCGTTGGTGACTTCTTTTAGTGGTGAGAGATCATTATCTTCCAGATCTCGATTTTCCAGATAGATATTAGCGGCACCCGAGTGCACAGCCGCTTCGACTTCCTTTCGACCGTTGGCGACTGGATCGGAAGAGCTGTCTTGGTGCGTCGATGCAGGCGAAACTGAACTATAAGGTGCCGGTTGCTCGACAGAAGTCCTGTGGACCGTATGGGTACTGATAAACGCCAGGAGCAGAACTGTTGCTGACACCGCAATCAGTGGCGCCGCAAGTTTCCCTCTGACTTTTGTTCGGTGAAGCTGCGCATGCCAAAACCGCCTGTTGTCGGAAGTCTTTTCTAGAGCCACTTTCGCTCGATCAAGCTCGCTTTTCAACTCCGCCATCGATTGGTATCTGGCGGAAGGTTCCTTGGACAGAAGGCGCATCACAATCGCTTCCAGCTCAGGCAGAAAGGTCTTCTGCGATGCGTCGTAGAGCGAGGGCGCCTTTTCATTCAGATGATGTCTCAGAGTACTGAGCAAGGAGCTTTCAGTGAATGGAGGTTTGCCGGTGAGCGCTTCGTACATCAGCACTCCGAACGAGTAAAGGTCTGAGCGGTGATCCACCTCTTTGTCCATGATCTGCTCTGGACTCATATATGCTGGGCTGCCGATCATTTCGCCTGTTTTAGTTAACTTGTGATCCGAGTCTTCATGCATCAGTTTGGCTATGCCGAAATCGAAGATCTTGGCTCGGTAAGCGCCATCAGCACCAGCAAGCAGCATGATGTTGCTGGGTTTGAGATCTCTGTGCAATACACCCTCAGCGTGAGCGTAAGCCATTCCGTCGGCGATCTGGTTGAAAATGTCGAGTGCCGCTGCCTCCGGAAGAGCAGTCTCTCTGCGCAACACTGCGTCTAGTGTCTCGCCTTCCAGATAGTCCATGATCATGTACGGGCGATTCTGCTCGGTGATACCAAAATCGTGGAGAGTAACGATATTCGGGTGATTGAGGCGGTTAAGCGCTTTGCCTTCTAGTTGAAACCTCTGCAAACTCTTGTCGGAGACAACGTGAGTGTGCAGCATCTTTATCGCCACAATACGGTCTATAAGCAGGTTGCGCGCTTTGTAGATGACCCCCATGCCACCCTGTCCGACAATACCAATAAACTGGTAGCGATCCCAGATTGCCGCTGCCGGTAGCAAGCTGCTGTCAATCACAGGCGTCTGGTCAATGGGGCAGATGTCCGCCGTGCCAGGAAGTTTGAGCCAGCAAGCCGGACAAACATTGGCTCCCGATTTCTCCGTCGTCTTTGAGGCTTGTTCCATCGATGGCCCGTTTCCCTCGGTCTTCTGTATTATTCCCACAGGTATGCGTTATGCTCGACCAGCATGAGGATTTGGCTTTGACTGATGATTGAGCTTGACCTTCAAGGTTTCCGGGAGATTGAGCGCGCCTTGAGGAGTGTCTTCTCAGCTCAAAAAACTGTGCTGTGGAGGCGAGGTCTCAAGAAGATGTTTGGCTAGTCTTTGTCAAAGACGAAAGCGGCTGGTGATGGTATCATATTTGGTGCGTCAACTTGGTGCTGCGAACAGCGGGTCTTGTTGGCGACTCACCGATGCGTGAGCACGGTCCTGATGTTGTTGTGCAGGGAAGAAAGCTTGTGTGGGTCGCGCTCGTTGGTGATGATGACTACGACATCAGAATCGCAGTCAGCGAGGATCACGTAACCTTGCGCACTGGCAACAGCGATTTGACCGCCTGATTCTAACTCTTGCGGATTTTCGGTGTCGATCAGGTAGTGCCCGAGAAGTTGCGCGCCCAGAAGGTCAGAACGATATTCGGGGGGCAGGGCACTGGTGAGCAGAAAACCGTCGCGGCCGAAGACGCATGCGCCAGTTATCGATGGCACGTTGTGGCACAGTCGGCTGAGAAGTCGATCGAGATCTTCGACCGACTCGGGCATCAGGCGCCGCACATTGGCAATGGCGCTCGCTTTGGTGACTAGATTCTCCAACTTCACCAAGTCTTTTTGATCGAAGAGAAATTTGCCGATCGCTGCAATTCGGCCAACCTGGGCCGTTGTTTGTCTGCGCGCCTTGACCGGATCCTCCCGGAATTTTTCGCGCAAGTCACCGCGCTGATCGCCTGCCAGTCTCTGCGCATAGAGGGCTAGAGCTGCGAGGATACGTGCTCGATTGCGGTCGGACATCGGCGATCCGACTTGCAATGCTTTCGTCGAATCTGAGATGGCTTTTACGAGATTGTTGATTTCGGCGTGAAGACGTGCCCGCACATAAAGAGCTGCCCAGCAATCTTCCTGTTGCCCGAGCAACTCGTTGAGGACAAGCAGGGCAAAATTGCGGTTATTGCTGCGAAGTGCTCGTCTCAATGTTCTGAAGGAACTGGCCATCTGTTGTACCGCTCGCTATAAATAAACTATGCCCGCTTTATCAGACAAAGCACCGCTGAGCCCGTAATATTGAGTACGATCTAATCGATGGTGGCACATCAAAATGAGTATCGTTTCGCTGCAAAAATGCGCTAATGTCCAAGGTACACGCAAGACATGGAAAGTTCGCTGAAACCCAGCCAGGCAGTGTCAAAGCGATTGATCCCATTATGGCTAAAGATCGCAGCCGCTCTATGTTTCGCGTTGGTTGTTGTCGGGCTTCCGTATCTCGATCTGACTCGCAGCAGGAGCGCCCAAAGCGCTGACTTTGTTGCCTGCCATTATGTCGCAGCCACGCTGACGGCGACCGGGCAGACGAATCTTCTCTATCCGACGGCGACGTCGGCTTCATTTCATAATACGGCTTTCAATCAGGCAGCGCATCGAATCTTGCCCTGGATGAATTCCAGCCTTCAATTCGATGAGTTCTTATACATGCCTCTGGTGCCAAGGCTCTTCGTACCT
>Ga0206819_10160_pt1 | contig 24801 bp, 27 predicted proteins | sample Alteio_BWOrgCont_87_FD_152855 | JGI IMG/M metagenome (GOLD analysis project Ga0206819, IMG submission 152855) | Enriched cells from forest soil in Barre Woods Harvard Forest LTER site, Petersham, Massachusetts, United States -... | ecosystem: Environmental > Terrestrial > Soil > Temperate forest >... | reverse complement strand
CGTAGCCGCCGTAACGCTGCTATCGCACCGTTATGCCTTGTGCATGATGCGGAGGTTTACCCGATGTGCCAAAGCACGATATGCTCTCCGTCAACGCGCTTCATGTATTTGTAGATAATACGGATGCCGGCAATTATTGCCTTGGTGAAGAGTTCTATTTGATTTCTGTCGTTCTCTTCCGGTCCGGCAAGCATGACGTTTTCCCAGACCCAGCCTCGAATTTCTGCTTTCTTAAAATTGCTTGAGTGGAGCCGGTCTAGATACCTGTTGCGCATCGCCAAGGTTATCTGATACCAGGCCGAGAACTCTCCGGTATCAAACTCTCGTTGTATATTGATCCTTTTCATCTCTTTCAGATAGCGGAAGATTTCGACAAACGCATAGCCAGAATAGTGATACAACCAGGGCTCTTTGCCGTGCTCGACAATATATTCATCAGCGGCATATTCGAAATCCGTAGCGCCGGTGTATTTAGAAACAGGGGCAGCGACCATTTGAGACTGGCTGTGCAACTGCAGCTTGCCACCGCCTTTGGGGACTTTCAATTTTGGAAAGACCTTCCTCAATTCCCGAATCAGCGCCGGGTCTTTAACCGATACTGGTCCTTTGATGGCCTTCAAAAGCAGTTTTTTCCAGTTGCGGTGATGAGCCGACACCCATCGGCAAGATTTGCCTCAACTGCTGATGTTTGATGATCCTGCGCAACTCAGGCAAATCATCTTTTGAGAGAATGTAGAAACTTGCATAGGCGCCCATCAGTTTTCATGGTAGGTCATTTGGACGTTTGGCAGGGAAAAATTTTCGCATAAGCAACCTACAGTGGCAAGCGCTTTAAGTCGCGGAAATTACAGGGGGGGGGTAGAGTGGACAATCTGTACGACCGTCTTATTGAGCTCTTGCATCAGAAGCCGGATTCTGAGACTGTTGGCAATTTCTTGCGAGAAATTTCTGAAGCGCCAGTTATTGAAGAGTTCGGGAGCATCCGCTCATATCACTTTCCTAAACATGGCTTTCGCTTTGATTCTGACGTGAGCTTCGGACACATTTGGTGGATTTGTCTTAACTTCGATGATGCCATTAGCTTGGATGGGTTTTTGCAAGACTACCAGCGCTTTATTGGAGAACTGCCGTCGCAGATCCACGAAGACGACAGAAAGGAATCAGTTAGTCAAAAATTGGGTTGTTCGCCAGTTTTGAAGCTTCAGCAAGCTGAACCGGTTACCGTACCAGATCTGAGTGATGATGAGCTAAAGCTGTGGAGTAGAGAAAGAGCTAAAGCGCCGATGGTCACCGACAACGAAACATATTACTTGCCACCATACAGCCTTCATTTTTCATTCCGTATTTCAGACGGCAAGCTTGTTTCGATATCGATGTCAAAGGACCGCAATAAAGATAGCCATAAGCGAAAGATGGATGTGTTGAGGCGGGCTGGCATTTTGAAAAACCAGAGTGAAACATAATATCTACGCGCGACGTGAAAGGGGGTCGCATGAATGGAAGAAATAACCCTCCCAGGGACGCTCCATTCCCTGTCTCCACGTAAGACGAGTCATTGACTCGGCCCGCGTGTGCGGTAAGTAATGAAACACGCGTAAGCAGGGCACGAACGGTCCAAGTCGTGAAGCCTAAGTCAGGACAAGGATCTAGGAGAGGATCAGAAGGATTAACCACGTGAATCGCCGTAAGTTCCGTTATATGTAACTGGTGAAATGAGGCTGATACACCAGAACCAAAAGGTAAGTGGGTTAGCTGCGTCTGAGTAGAGATACGGACAGCATGGAGCTTATACTCCCACCGGAACAAAGGCGGAATCCTACCTGATCATTCGTCATGCAACCTCAACACGGTAAGCCCAATGGGTTCTCTTCGGAGTAATCCGACCGCAAGGAAGGACCAACTACCCAGTGGGTAAAGGAAGCTGGAGAACGCGAACGCCATTCTGTAATGGGATGGATAGGGTAATACCCTCATCGAAAGATGGCAGACTTCCAGCGGGTATTCCGCGGCAGATCGAAGTAAAGGAACTGAACTTCTGTGAAAGATGGAATCGTTAACGATATTGGAGCAGCAGAACCGGCGAGTGCATGGGCTGACATCAACTGGAAGCAAGTGTACCGCAGAGTCAAGAACCTGAGACAGAGAATCTACCGTGGCACTCAGCAGCAACAATGGAAGAAGGCTCGCAGCCTAATGAAATTGATGCTTCGCAGCTACTCAAATCTACTTGTGGCGGTGCGACGAGTAACTCAAGAAAACCCAGGCAAGAAAACAGCAGGTGTCGACAGACAACTGGTGCTCACGCCTAAGGGAAGAATGAGACTGATACGTCGAATGTTGGAACACAAAGTTTGGCAGGCAAAACCTGTTAGACGAGTGTATATTCCCAAGAAAAGCGGTAAACGTCCGCTCGGGATTCCGACTGTAGACAACCGCGTCGCACAGGCTGTTGTTAAAAGCGCACTAGAACCCAGCTGGGAAGCCCGTTTTGAGCCGAGCAGCTATGGGTTTCGTCCGGGACGAAGTTGCCAGGACGCCATCGATCACTGCTGGATTCGCCTGCGGCGAGGAATGGACCGATGGGTACTCGACGCGGACATCAAAGGCGCATTCGACAACATCAGTCACGATTACGTGCTCAAAGCCATTGGGGCAATCCCCGGGCGCGAGCTAATTAAGCAATGGCTGAAAGCCGGTTATGTAGAAGCAGAAATCTTCCACGATACCGTATCTGGTGTCCCTCAGGGTGGTGTTCCTTGCAAATATTGCTCTGGATGGGCTGGAACAACTCTGCAAAGGCAGATTCGGATTTATCCGATACGCCGATGATTTTGTTGTAACCGCTCGGAGGCAGGAGGACCTGCGAACGCTCAAACCGCAAATCGAGGATTGGTTAAAGCAGAGAGGATTAATGCTGAACGCGGAGAAAACTAAAATCGTCTCCATCGAAGATGGATTCAATTTTCTTGGATTCAACGTGCGGCATTATCACGGCAAGTGCCTTGTTAAACCTGAGAAGGAGAAGGTGCACGCCTTTCTGCGGAATGTTCGACAATGGCTAAAGTCAAACAAACAGGCTACAGCAGAAAACGTTGTCCGATATTTGAATCCAGTCCTGCGGGGATGGGCGAACTACTACAGACACGTTTCAAGTAAGGACACATTCGCATCCGTTGATGCCGAACTCTGGAAATCTCTCTGGAAATGGTGTCTACGGCGGCATCCCAACAAAGGAAAGAAATGGGTTATGAATCGCTACTTCACCATGTCCCGTGGGCGGAGATGGAGATTCTTCGCGACGTGCTCAGATACATATGGACAGCGGCTGGAAATGGCGGTGACTAACATCACAACCATCCCAATTAAGCGCCATGTGAAAGTCAAAGGCACAGCGAGCCCGGACAATCCGGAGTTGAGAGAGTATTGGGAACAACGAAAAACCAAAATACTTTGAATGGAGTCGCAACGAGAGAACGGAATGCTTGAGCCGCTTGAAGGGAAACTTTCACGAGCGGTTCTTAGGGGAGAGGGCTACGGTGACGTATGCCCTTTCACCCGACTACGAGACTGAACGCGCGCATTGCGCGCGCATTAAGCCTCGTCAGAGGCTCATGCCGACGGGACGTCCCGTCGGTTCACCATATAGAAGTGTATGAGACACTCATCAAAGTTGAGACCATCAAGACGTCCCCGATAGCGTATTGCTCCTCGCGCGGGTGAATCGACTCAAAAGCGCTATTGGCGCCTCAGCCGACTTATGTCATCCTATAAGCATGAAGAAGCAAGGCAGTTTTGTTCTAGTTGCGATGTGGTCGATGGTGCTGAGTTTTGCATTGGGTCTGATTTCCCCGCACCGGCTGGTGCTAGCTTCGCCTGCACAGCACCGTTTTGCTGATGATGAAGACGCCAGCGATGCCAACGGCAATCTTCCGCCTGGCTACGTTCGCTCCATCAACGCGTTCAACAACAGCGTCAACAACATTCAAATCAAGTATTACCATCCCTAACCATCAGGTCGGAACTCGCTTCTCCCGAGTCGATGTTATGTCATGATAGAAGCATGATGAAGAAAGGCAGTATTGTTTTGGTTGCCGTGCTGGCCGCAGTGGTCAGTCTAGTGTTGGGTTTGATTTGCGGTGCGTGGCCTTGTGTACGTGACAGTGTTATGTATTGGGTTGTGGTAATTACCTACGTAGTCGCTGCGACCTGGATCTATTGGCTTCCAGTGGTTCTTGTTCTGATCTATTTTTTCGTTGGGCGCTTGAGGATGAGATCGACCTGAATTGGGTGCCCCAATGTTGGTTTCACTATATGTGGTGGCACGCACCAACTCGCCAGCGGAACCCATTGGACCTCGGAAACCCTAATCAGTTCCCTGTGATCGCAGAAAATTAAAAAGAAACGCGAATCATTTAATTTGACCGTGATCACCTTGTTTTAGACGCACTAGACGCTAATATGAAAATCGAACATACTTATCGGAACAAAATGCCGCCTTGAAAACGCAAACAAAACACCGCTTATTACTAGCGGGAGCCCTGTTAATAGGGATTCCCATAACACTTTGTGTGATTTTAATCGCGTTGGTGTGCTTCGGCGTCGACCCATTGGAAGCGCCTATCGAAAAAGATGGTGTGAGCGCCTTGAGAGGCATTCAACGCATGCTGGATCCACGCATATTCGTATATGTGGACAATCGCAACAAGCGTGAAGTCGCTGTTGACATAACGTTCTCTGGTGAGGGAACCAAAACGACACAAATTCACGATGTACTTGGTCCAAGTTCGACAAAACGCATCTATCCAAGCAATCCAACAGAACAATTTGGAAGTGTGCTTTCCCTAACGGTTTCCGATCGGTAGGTGTTGATATGCATGTTTGGGAGCAGCAGTTTTTGATAGTAGCCAGAAAATATGGCGACTGGCCAAGGATTCTAGATCCGGCGTTTGATCCGCCTTCTGAATTCTATGCTGAACTCCAGGCTGCCGGTTTCACCCGCGAGGAGTTTGACAGGCTTCGTGCGGAGTGCGGACGCCCTGAGAGAGAAACGTGGATCCGGCGCATCGCAGCTCAACTATACTGGGAGAGGAGACGGAGATTCGAGCAGACGCCCAGGGAATGCTTCTTAAGAAGCATGGCCATGCTCGAAGACGACATGCGGAAGTACTTTGAAGATTTGATGGTCACACACTCAATCACAGCAAACGAAGTCGAACAGCTAATTCTGGAAGAGCCAAACCTCTTTCCGTCGTTGCCGGTTTCGGGCAAAAGTAATACTTAGCGGACGTTACCAAACGAGCTAGGGCGAGGCCGTGGAAAAGGTCTACAAATACAAGAAAAAGTTGGTTCGAGGCTCAGATTACACGTGGATAGTTGATGCTCCCATTGGCTGGGTCGAATCATTCATTCCCCGAGAGGAATTCGCATTGCTCTTTGGTGGGTACTTGTGGACTAGCGACTCCGAAAACCCTACTGTCCGCCGCTACGAAGGTGTGTGGGCACAGGATAAAATACGGAAGTTCAAACGCGCTCTGCGCGAAAGAGGTGCGCTGTTTGAAGTATCAGAAATTGACGGTCAAGCTCGGAACATAATGGCCTGGGCCACTTGCAAGCAGAAATAATACAAAACGCAGAAACTCGGACGCAGGCAGCAACGTACCCCAAGAAATGTAGCATAATCGAATTTATGGACAGAACGCGCGCAAGCGCACGTTAATGTCCGCAAGGACATTATGCCGACGGGACGTCCCGCAAGTTTCACCTTATCGAACATATCGATCACTGGACACCAACATGTCTGACACGCGATCCAATTCAGAACAACCACGCAGGATGATGTACAAGCGCTTCACCCCAGAAGGAGCGGCTCTGATCAAACAAGACTTCGAACGTGCGAGACGACCTGACGAATCGCTTGAACAGACGATTCGACGACTTTTACCACGTGAGACTGAGGAAGCAATCAGCCGTTGGCTCACCCTCTGTCAACACGCTCCAGATGTTGAACCAGAGCACGCAGCACTCCTAGAATTTCTTTTCTCACATCCAGAACAAGAAGAACAAATATCTGCACTTCTTAAAAGGGCTCAAGAGGCTCGTAGCGAGGGCGAACCGCTCGAACAGGTGATACGCAGGCTTGCGCCCTCGGACATGTCTGATGCTCAAGTGTTGCTTCTGGTCGAATTCGTTAAGGGAAAATCTAAGACGTAATGGACGGTATCAGACTGTGAGCTGAGGCTACGCCAGTGGAAGACAAATTCGAGCCGAAATTACAGACGGAATCCTCCGGTGGAAGCGGATCAGACGGGAAGACTCGCATTGGGGCGGAAACCCCTGGCGGTTCCGATAGCGATTACTTGGATCTCCTGTTGAAGGCTGATGTAATCTCCCAGGATCAGCTCGATGAAGCGATCAAGCTCGCCGGCAATAAACACGTGCATACAGGTCAGATGTTAATTATGGCCGGCTACATTAGCCCACGTGACTTGCGTGCTGCCATTGATGCTCAATCGATGCTGCGAGACCGCAAAATTGATGTCCACCTGGCTCAGCGTTGTTTAGGAATAGCTTGCAAAACGGGCATGAATTTTTGCGACGTCACGCATGATCAGATGCCAGATGGCGAACAGACGGATTCTTCTGAAACATCATCACGATCGGACTGAACGTCCCGCAGGTTCACCAAAGGCACCCTGAGCCTATTGGAAGAATATCACTAGGAGGCGTGTTTAAGCAACTTATTGAGGATTTAAAAGAACAGCCCGAGATGCGAGAAAGACCTACTGGAAAAAGTCGACTATTCAACTTTGCCGCAACTCGATTGGCTTTCGTGTCTCACTTGATTGACGAACGGTGGATGTTTCGCGGTGCATTCATGACTGTCGAACCGGCGGGTCCAATTAGAGATAGAGTTGTCCTGTATGGTGGCAACTTGCCTAATGGAATTGTTCCAGAAGATGATCGCGACAGCGTGAGGCGTAAGTTGCACCAAGAGCCGATCGAGTCTAAGCTGAGTAAGAGAACAATACCGAACGGCGTCGGAGACGTGTGGGAAGACCACTATGTCCTTCCGTTAGCAGATCTCCAGTTTTATTTTGACGCTAACACGGGACATGTTTGTTATTGGGCGATTTCAATGAAGAGGACTGAAACATAACGTTCGCATATCATAATGAACTCTGGAGATACAAATGACGAATCACGAGGAGGACTGCAGCTTTTGCAGAACGTCGGGGGTTATGAGCATCTGTACTCCTTGCGTTGAAAAATTTGCAAACCGCTGCAATGATTCATCGGACCGATCAATTAAGCTCAAGCTCAGTTCTACGTGCTCGTTCTGCACCCAAATCTTGCCGGTGCCAGGCACTCGGTTTAGAGTGGTATCAGAATCAGGAGTCTCAATATGCGAAGCTTGCATTGCCAAATGGCTGGCTTGGAGGCACTCCGGATCCATCCGAAGAGTCTTGCAGTTTCCGAAACCTAAAAAAGGAGAATCCTAAGCGGCAAAGGAAACACAGGCGCAGGAAAAACAAAAAACGAAACATCGTATGCACTATCCCAATTACGAGACAGAACGCTTGCGCGCATTAAGCCTCTTGCAAGGGGACGTTATGCCGACGGGAGGACGGTCGGGGAAAACGATTCTAATTCCTTTAGTATTTCTTCAAAGCAGTCTCTGTCTCTGACTCTGACGTCCACGCACTCGTGATGCGAAAAGGAAAAGCGGAAGTCTCCTCCCGGGGAACTAGATGCATGTCCCACCCAAACAGCATTCCGAGATGCGTAAATGTCGCCAAGTCACATTGCTCGTGACCAAGAAAGCAATGCCCTGGGGCATCCTGGAGCAATCGTAAATCCCCGTACGACTGCCGCAACCGATAATACAAATGGAGGTTATTACTTGACCCGAAAATCATCGGATTCGCAACCCAAAGCAAGCACTCGTTAAATGCGTTCAGTGGTGAAAGGCAATGTGCCGCGAGTAGTTGGCTCAGAGAATAATAGCGGTAAGCCTCGGTTGGATAGCGGACAGTGCAGCAAAATATGCCATTTGATCCAGCGCTGTTAATTGGACTCTCCAGTCCAAAGTTAGAGCAATATTCTTTGCACTGTTCGGACGTCAGGAAAATCATTTCATGCCCACCCAAACAGAAAGCAATAACGACAACATAACGCAGATACTCAGACGCTGGCAGCAACGTCCCCCAAGCCGAAGAAATGTAGCATAATCGAATGTATGAGTCACTCAAATAAGATCATCCCGCTTGAGGTGCGCCAGGCTTGCCTCGTACTTGGACTTCATGCGGATGCAGTCAACCGACGCGTTGTCATAGATTCATGGAAGAAACTAATTGCTGAAGATTTCAGCGCAGACGTTGATTTCGCAGTAATGGTAAACAGCGCTAAAGACACCATAATTCGTTGGTTGGACGCCAAAACCAGAACATAATGGACGTTAACGGACACTGGAGCGACAAACATGCTTCGTCCGCGAAATGCGACATACTCGCCTGAATTCGTCCAGGGTATAGAATGGAATTATAGTAAAGGACAATTTCCAAATGGTTGCAATCGCAGCACGACCTCCGGCTAGCAGGAGCCTCATCATTCCCGTGATGTTGCTGGTTTCAGTTGCCTGTTGGATGGATGATCAACAGCGTAATCAGTGTCAAAGCGTTGCCAGTCCGGTAAGTCGGCTTGCGCAGTCACTGCCCGAGCAGAGAGCGCAGACAGCGAAGGTCCAGGAGAAAGGCGCGTCAGAGAACACAGCGACCGATGCCAAAAGCAATATTGGTATCGTTGGGTTTAAATTCGTGCTTGAGCCGAACAAAGAACCACTGATCAATGTCGTTTTTCCTGACACACCTGCGGCGAAGGCGCATCTGCAGAAAGGTGACAGAATTCTGGCAGTTGATGGGGTGCCAACCCACGGTTTCGACAAAGAGGAAATCTATCAAATGGTGGTTGGCGAGCCAGACACCGTGGTGACAATTTCAATCCTCAGAGGCACTGACACTTTGAAGGAAAAAGCGCTTGTGCGCACAGCTTTGAAGAAGTATAAGAAATTGAATCCAGCCATGTGGCGGAACTACATGTTGAACATGTAGGCGTTTGGGGTTTTAGTTAAAACTCTCCAAAGCCACAGTACAGCGGTGCTTCCGTTTAGCTGAGCATAGTCTTCGATATGCGAAGTTTCGCATATCGCAGATTAGCTGACTCATGACGTCCTGGCACGCCGGTGCCATAATGTGAGTATTGGACACTGAGCATGAACAATTGCGACCGTTGAATCCATGGACATTATCAGGATACAAACCTGGTCAGAATGCGCCCCCCTTAATTTCAGAAGATCCAGTCTTTCATTGCATGGAGCTTTCACCGGCTGAGATATGAGAAAGAAGCTCCCATCGAAAATTTTGTATGAACGTCGCTTATCGTCTGCATGGTTCCTTCTGCTATGCGTCGGATGGATTGTGATGCTATTCAACTTTTTCCATGGTGCAGTTGCAGTAGGATTACGTGGCTACTTGCTGAATGCAATCTTTGCAATGGCTGTAAGCATCGCGTTCTTACTATACTCGGCTCCCTCGATGGTCGCTTATTTTCTTGCGGCGTACACAAATCACAAACTACCGTTGAGAGAATATCGTCAATTAGTGAGTGCCTGTTCCAGGGCAGTGGCGAGCGTGAATTGGATTCCGTTCAAAACGGGAAAAACCCAGCTATACATGAATCTATCGCTAGCCCAACGAACCCTCGGGGACTACAGTGCAGCGGAAACTTCAGCCCGCTTAGCCATTGCAAATTCCGCTTCCGGTCTCAGTTCGTACTCAAGACTCGTAAGATTCGTAGCAACAATGTATTTAGGAGCTGTCTTGAGAGCTCAGGGCAAATTTGATGCGGCTTCGGCCGAATTCGCCAAAGCGATGTTGGAAATTGAAGCACCGTCAAACCTTTCGCCTCTATGGACCGCATGGATGCATATGGCGTTTGGCGGTCTAGCGCTGGACACTAATCGTTTATCCGAAGCTGTTACCGAATTAAAAACAGCCTTGCAAGATCTTGAGCTTGCTCGATCGCCATGGGGTTACCCACATGTGAGAAGGGAGTATAGGGCGTGGTGCCTATTGCCGTTAGCTTTGGCGCACGCAGAGCGAGGAGATATTTCTTCGTCAAAAGAAGCATGGCAAACGGCCGTCTGCGCGATTCGCGATGATCCCACTGTCACAGATCCGGATTGGATCTCATGGCTGATTAGACTGGCAGCTTGTTACATCGACTATGGCGACTATTTTCTGGCAGAACAGCCGCTGCAACTCGCATATTCGCTTGTAAGAGACGTGCCGACTCATCCCTCCTGCAATCAAGTACTGGATTCATTCGAGAAGTTATTACTGATCACTGACCGGGCGAGTGATATTTCAGATATGCGTTCCTGGCTGCTGCCCGAGCCTGATTCGTTTGACCTAGTTCAGATTATGAAGTGACGGGTTCGACTATGCTCGATGTTGTTGGTCCGTTCTTGAAGATTCGGTCAAACAGATCAGCAATAAGTTAACCGCTGGAGAGGTCTCACCGGCATTGTCGTCGCTGTCGCGACGCAACGCGCGAATCGCGCGTTCGGATTGACAAAGATGAAAATGAACCATAAAAAATTCACGGACTGTAGTTTATCGGCGACACCAAAAGAACCGCCCGATAAGGCATCCGAAGATCGCATTGACTCCCGCGAAACAATACAACGCTAAGATTCGGCTTTCGGGTTTTTTGTGAACACTACCAGCCGGCTGTTTGTGAATCACATCGTCCATTCGGGTCAAATCTTTGTCTCTGAGAGCATGGATCTGTTGCCGCAGTCGGTCGGAAATACCTCGTATATCCTTGTAGACATGCCGCCCTTTGAATTGCTCCTGATTGATCTTTGGATCATCAATGAGGGCTTGCGCTTGTTTGTTGATGCGGAGCATCGCCGTTGTCTGTTCTCCGATCGATTGCACTATGTCCTTTTCGTCCGGTATGGTTGAGACCAATCCACTGAGCTCTTGCACCTTTTTGGGCAAAACCTCTTCTATCTTTTCGAACCGGCTTGAGAACATAGCGTCTTTTGTAATGCTGTATCCACCCATTGCTACGCCAGCATCGTAATTTAATTGCGAAATTTCTTCTGCCAAGGAGCACAGCTGCAAGTGCCGCTTTACTTGCATTGCATCCTGTTTGCGAAGTTCGTTGAGTGCTCGGAGCTCCTGATCGTGTTGCAATGCCTCGGTTGCGCCACCGTCTCTTAGTAAGGCTTTGGCAACGACGTAATCCAGCACAAGCAAGCCGAGCGCGACAAGCAGCAATAACAAGCGAGTTGTGGTTTTGTTGCGGAACATATAACCTGACTGAAGACACAGACCACTATTGTATGCTGCCTCCTTTTTACTTAGAAGGGTGCGCGTTGATATGATGAATCAATATCCTCAGCAAAAACGTTATGACCAAGATGCGTTACAGGGGCGAACAGCGATGGGTTGCCCTTGGGTTAATAGGACGCAACTTAAAAGACGCGCAGGCCCAAAAGCTTGAGCGGAAACTTGAGCTCGATCCGGCAGACCTTGACTCCAGGATATTGCTTCTCGGTCATTACACTGGTCGCAGGTTTCACTCGGTCGAGCTGGCCGAGCGCCGCGCTCAACATATTATCTGGTTTGTCGAGAATAGGCCGGAGCATCCAATTTTTGGTTCCCCTTGGGCCGGGTGCTTCTCCCGTTCACCGGATGGATCGAGACTCTACAAGGAGATCAAGCTACGTTGGTTGAGACTCGTCAGCTCGCCGGCGGTAACGACTCGGATCTTGCTAAACGCGGCTAACTTTTTCATTCACGAAGAGAAAGAGCTATCTGAGCAGTGTCTTTTGCAGGCAAGAGCGTTAGCTCCTGATGATTATTATGTGCTCGATCGACTGTCCTTTCTTTACCACCTCTGGCGTCATCCAGAGCAAGGACGGGCTATAGATAGCATATCCATTCAAAAGCAGCTCAATACCTTCGGCTTCGCATTGTGCAGACGCACCCTAGAAGAAGAGTTTCTCAATAGTGCCACCAGCCTGGTCGAGAGTGCTGACGATTCAATTGCCGGTTTGGTTCACAGGGGAAATCAGTATGCAGTCCGGCATTTGCTCAGGGTGCCGGGGGTTGGTGAGTTTTTTCGACAGCCTGAGATCTCGTGGCTGGCACAGGCGGTTGTCGGTGAGGGTGCATTTCCCGTGCGAGCGATCTTATTGGACAAGATTCCTGGTGCCAATTGGTACGTTGGCTGGCATCAAGATGTAAGCATTGCGGTGAAGGAGCGGATAGAAACGCCAGGATTTGGACCATGGTCAATGAAGGCGGGGGTCTGGCATGTGCAGCCACCGGCGGCCATTCTCGAGCAGATGGTCGCACTTCGTTTGCATTTAGATGATTGTGGTGAAGACAATGGTGCGCTCAATTTTTTCAGCGGTTCACACTTGCATGGAGTGTTGAATCGCGAAGCGATCGATCGCTACAAAACTGAGAATGCTATCGAATCATGCCCGGCGAAGCGCGGTGATGTTCTGGTGATGCATCCACTGATATTGCACAGTTCGTCGCCGTCGAAAGTGCCGTCGCACCGCCGAGTGCTGCATGTTGAGTATGCAATCAATGAGCTACCGAATGGGCTTCAGTGGGCCTTTGCGTGAGGCTAACAGGCGGGAAGTCATGAGTCTGTCGTTTTCTACGAGACTCTCATGCAGAGCTCATTGATCGTGACGACTGTGGTGCTTTATATCGCATTGAATTCGGCGCACTCGAAGAGCCATTGGTTGTGGTGAAGGTACTGAACCGCACCCCCGAACCAGATGGTTCCTTCAGAGAATACTTTCTCAGGGTACCCCCCGGAATTACCACAGCCCGCGCAGCAGTCGCTTGGACCTTCGAATTCAGAGAAAGTGATTACGCGCCAACCGCTGAAACCTGACAAAATCTCCTTTGACCGCTGGTTTGACTTCGTTTCACAGAAGGAGGCGCCACAAATTTGGTTTATTCTGAGGTAACACAAAAGACTGTTGATCAACTTGTATCGATTTTTCGTACTACCGGTGATTTTGCAACTGCATTGGACGCATGTCTAAAAGAGCTGGTTGAAGGACTTAAATTAGATCGCGCGCTACTCTGGCAGATTGTCGGAACCACTTTGACTGTCACTAACCAGTTTTCCGCCGAAGGCCACAGCACCGTCCCCGCGGATACATTTCTCTCTGCTATGGCGGGATCAGCTATCGTTTTGAACTTCCTCAGCGAATTTCCAAATGAACAAGATTCGGGCGTCATTGAATTAAACAACGACTCTAGTGCCCAATGGCCTCCGCTGCTTCCTGTCCTTCAGGGCTTCCGGTCAAATTTACTGGTTCAACTGAGGGCGCGGGGCATTTTCACAGGCATCATTGTTTTGCAGTCCGAAGCCGAGCGCCAATGGTCAAATCCGGAAATCTTGACCGTAGAACAGGTAACTCAGGTGCTCTCTCTTTTGATCAGCCTTCAGTTTGATTCGACTCGATTAGGACAGAACGCCATGGACTATAAAACTCTGGCGAAAATCCTGACGCTGTTCATCACCGAAGCTGAATCCTGGCAGACGATCGCAAGAAAGGCTGTCCAAGCGATCGCGGATGACATGTCGTTCAACCGTTATTGGCTGTACCTGTACGAGTCTGAAAAACTAGTCTCGCAATTTGCCAGCCGCGAATCGATTGAACTGTCGAGTAATGCAAATGTTTTTGTTGAAGTTTTCAAGTCACGCCGCCCCGCGCTTCTAGAGCCAGATTCGAATGAGCAATTCGGTAGTTCTGCAGCCCTGGTTATCCCTTTGCTTGGCGAGACCAATGAAGCTTTAGGTGTATTTGCGATATGGCAGCATGGCTACAAAACGCGCCTTACTGCTCAAGATCAAGAGCGTGTATTGTGGATCGTCCGCGAATTCTCAGCATACCTTGGAGCAGTCCGTCGCAGGAATTCTTGAAAGGACTCAATTTGTAATTAATTTCTGCATCAGACGGATTCAGAGGGGGGCTGAAGAATCGACGCACACGGACTGAACTGCCGAAACAGTTTTTTCTATCGCCCAAGTCACACAGAACACTCGAATCAGGCGCTGCAACTGGTATCGGCATGGGGACTAAGCCGAGCGAGCGTCCCTGCGAGAACCTCAGTTAAATATCGGAGTTTCTGATCAGAATAGATCAAGATGTAATTCCATTCTTCAGACGTATCCTCGAGAACGAGCACGCCCAGTGTCCTATCTTCAACCGAAAGAGGAACGCATATTTTGATCAAATCTCGACCAGGATCTGTGCTTGCCGCGTCGCTCTTAGTAGCGGATCTGGTGAGTCTTGGTTCACGCTCCAAAAAGCAGGCAGTCGTTTCATCGGCGCGGCTCGACAGATCAAGCGTCCGACCCTTGACGCCAACTAGCGTGAGTGAGTCTTTGTCTGAGACAAAAATGTCAAACTTGGCGAAATTGAGTTGGTTGGCAATAATCGCCCCGGCCTTGTCTAAAAATTCAGGATCGTTCGCTAAGGACATCGAAGCGATCTGGAGGGCTGCATCAAAAGCGGCTGCACGTTCATTCGCTTCTGAAATCTGATCAGATAGATCCATAATTACACTGAGAATTGCAAGCGAACTGCGCAACACGGTGGAATCAGCATCCGACCAGGCTTTGATCTCGCAGAAGTCCAGATTCAAGTAGCCTACAGTTCTGCCGCGAGAACGCAGTTGAGCAATCACTTGTGATTTAAAACGGCTGGACGCGGCCACAGGTGCGCATTTTGTTCTGACTTCATCGTTGAGTTCGAGGAAAGCAATCCCTATGGCTGACTGTTCACCAAACTCGGGCCAGAGCTTGAGGTCGGTGACGATGTCCATAACAATGCTGACAAATTGGTTAGGGGCGACTATTGTGCCTATCATTGATGGCGCCGCATTATCGTCGCAGGCTTCCGCAATGGCAACGACCTGTTTTACGCTCGGCTGCCATAGCACTGCTCGTTGTGCACCATGAACAGCAATCATCCGGCGAAGGGCGTTGTTTAAACAATCAGGCATGCTCTCACCGAGTCTTAGCCCATTGATTAGTTGATCAGCGACATTGTGGTCGTCGGACATTTTTGCCCCGCTCGATCTGAGTGCAACCCTTTCAGCGTCGCTGGCTGTGCGACTGCGTCGACCTTTAACAGTGTATCAAGCTCTATGGCGCGCCCACTGGCTTCGTGTCTTGCCGATTAGAGCACTTAATGAGCATATTGATTTGCCACCGCGACACTGTCAATGTCGTTCTGGCGGTCCGATGCCATCCCATTGAAGATTTGCCCGTTGATCGGCTTCAGCAGCTTTGCCAACTTCTCTCAAGTTCGCGAGATAGTTCTTGCCTGCCAAACTGACTGCGAATTTTCCATGATGGTATTTTGTGCTTATCTTGAAGGCTTCACTGAAATATTTGTCGGCTTCGGTATATTTCTGCAATTCAAATTGGCTGTCGCCAAGCTTCGAAAGCGTGACTAACAGCAGCTCATCCTTTGTGTCTGCAAGCAGCGGATCTGCTGCGAGTTGCGACTTTTGCGCATTCAGTATTTTTTCGTAGGCTTCATTTTCAAAGTTCAGATCCCTGGGCTTGATCTGTTCCATTGCACCAGAAACCTGTGCAATAACCATCACAGCATTAGACGCTTGTGGTAATGGAGGAGAGCAGTGGGTGTGTTCGTTCGACTGGGATATCGTCTCACCCGAGAGGAGATCGAAGCGCAGAATTTCAGTGAGTGTATTCATCGCATCGTGCTGCTTGCCCACTCTTAAATAGACGGCAAATAAGTCCGCCAACTGTGCTTGCGTGGCCACAGAATCTCCAGCGACCTCTTTGGTCCTTGCCACTGCCTCGACCGCCAGTCGCTCTGCTTCGTTTTTGTAGCCTTTGTAGATCAGTACATTGAGTATATTGTCCGGATCGCCGAGAACCCCGGTGTGGAAGCTCACATCTTTTGGCGAATAGAGGTCCATCACGTGATGTGCATGTTCAAGTCCTTGCGCGAGCATTCCACTTACAATTTCTTCTATGGACAGTTGAGTCCAAAAACTTCTTGCCCGAGGGTGATGGTTTTTCTCGGCAAACTGCGCAGCCTCCACCTGTGCTTTATGATCTCTTCGCTGCCGCGCAAGAAGGACTTTGAGCAATGCTTTTTTCGGATCTGAATCGGGCAGTTGATCTATTGCGGCGGTTTCATCACCAATGTCAGTCGACTGTTGGGCTGAGCCAAGCGGTGGAATTTTGTACGAAGCGGACCAAACCGTTGTGGTGAAGGCTAGTCCCCACAATAGAAGCCCAAAGATGATGCGCAGAAAATGTTTCACACGGGTCATTCCAAGACGCCGGGGTATTGTAGCAAGTCGGCCCGACTAGATCTGGCGTCAGCAATCGCGCGTTTGAGAGCAAAGAGCTGTGCAAATCCATGGGCGAGCCGGACGCCTGATCCACACCATGAACATCAGGCACCACAGATGGTGCATATTTGGATTACTGGGATTAATTCTATGTTTCTCTAACGATGGGCCACCAGGTGAATTTACTGCCCCAATAAAAAATCGGCTCATCTCTGGAGACTGCCGATTCATCAGTGTTTCAATTGGCTTGCCCGAGAGGATTCGAACCTCTGACCTCATGGTTCGTAGTCTTAGGGTTTCGCCATACATGGAGATGTGTCTAGTTTTCTCATGTTTTCTATGGCTCTCCAGTTCAGGTTTTTGGAATTTGCGATTTTATGTTTTTCTCTTTGAAAGTTCATTACAATGGTAGCACCGGGTAGCACAGTAGCACCAGAGTAGCACCGTCAAAAAGACCATGAGGTGATCGGAACAGAACCATGGGGTCGGTAAGAATCAATTTCATCAAAAAGACGTTGCAGGATATTCCGCCAGCTCCGGCGGGAAAACGCGCTTACTACCGTGACGAGAAGACGCCGCGACTGATTCTCGATGTCACCGGCGCTGGTCGGAAGAGTTTTTATTGGTACGGCAAAGTCAACCACCGGGCCGAGCGCATATTTATAGGTAGATTTCCAGAAACCACAATCGAACAAGCTCGCACGCGCTCGATGGAAATCAGCGGAAAGGTCCGAAGAGGCGACAACCCGCAGGACGAAGTTCGTGCTCACAGAGAAGAGATGACTGTTCGCGAGCTGTTTGATGAATACATCTCAAGACATGCGAGCAAGAAACGGAAAACTTGGGAAGTGATGATCAAAGACTTCCAGCGAAACGCTGCTTCCGTAGCCAATTTCAAGCTGTCGGCAGTGACGGCAGGTCGGGCTGAACGGTTGCATCAGGAATTGAAAGCAGCGAAAGGACCTTATGCGGCGAATCGAATAGTGCAACTTCTCAAAGCTGTGTTCAATAAAGGTGCGGAGTGGGAGTTGTTTAGTGGACGCAATCCATTTACAGGAATCACCTTGTTTCCCGAACGTCCAAGAGATCGATTCCTAACCGAGGACGAAGCGGCGCGTTTGTTGAAGGCGCTGGAAAACGAAACGAAGGGAATACTGAAAGACTTCATCACTCTCAGCCTCTTCACTGGTGTGCGAAGAAGTAATCTGGGCTCCATGCGATGGAAGGATGTAGATCTCGCGCAAGGAACTTGGCTGATCCCGGACACGAAAAACGGGTCGCCGCAACATGTCTCTCTCGGAGCATTCGAGTTAGACATTTTGAAAAAGCGCAAAGGCAAGGCAAACGAAAACGATGTGTTTGTTTTTCCCGGCCCGGCAAAAGCGGCCACATGATAGACATCAAAACAGCATGGATCAGATTCAGGAAGAGCATCGGACTGAATGACGTCACGATCCACGACTGGCGTCGGGAATGGCGAGCAACAACGTAAACATTGCACTCGTGAAAGATGCGCTGAACCACCGGCCCCTTGGATCAGCAGCGCTATCTTTAAGCCAGCTAATGCACACTCAAATCCTGATGCCAGTTTTCTACTCCGCGTTCCGTGCGAATAACCGTATTCCGATATTACTGACCAGATTCTGGAATGGGCAAAATAGATCTTCCAAAGCGCAGATTGCCGGTCCGTGATACGCAGCTGCTCTGCGCATCACCCATCTCAATTACTCTTAAAAATGCGCTTAGTGCTCGTCCTGGCGATATCTTGCGGGCATGTCGCAGTAGCAAGTCGTCGTATTTGGGTCTGCATTTCATTTTCTGCACCCGTTCGAAAATGTCACGCAGATAGGAATTAAACCGCCTATCGAACGAATCTCTGCCTGCATTCGTTCAAGATTTGACGTGGTATCCCCCGGAACCGCATTTTATTTTCTGCATTTGGCAAAAGGCACTACTACAGTAAGCAAATAGCGACTCGAATCTACTAGCGAGAGGGTCCCACTTGCTGGAACGCTTACGACTGAATCAACCATGACGGAAAATCGCTGCGCCGTGTGGGCTACGGCTATTTTTCGGCAACGGGGAAGCGAAGCGAGTCGTAGAATTTAGACACCGCCTCGAAAGCCTGATTTAGAGTCAGTTCTATGCCGGTGTCGGTGACGAGTTCGGCAAAGACTCTGTCCCAGCTCGTCGGTAGCGTTGGCAGATTTTCTGGCACAGCATGCGTCCTACGAATGGCAAACACGCGTACTATAGCTTTCTTCGTTTTCTCCCGGTCAACGCCGTCCTGCAAGAGCAGCGCCAAATCGAGTATGTCTTTGACTCGCGTGTTCTCGTTTTCGCGTGGGTATGTATACGCATGAGTTTTCTCTGCAAAAACTTCTTCCTTGACTGGCACCCTGAGCATAAGAGGCTCCAGCCCTGCAAAGGAAAGGAATGTATCGCCTTTCAATGTTTCGGCTGGAAAAACAGTTTCGTCTTGGACGATGGCGTCAAGTTGAAACGCTGACCATTGCTGACCGTCAATCGAGCATTGAACCTGACAGCGGACGCCGCCCTTGCCGAAGCCTGGCAATGTTCTGTCAAATTCGACTCGAAACTCGAAGTAGTCGCCGGCATCAACACGGGCGATCTGCTGAAACGCTTGTACTAAGGCTTCCTGTTGTGCTTGATGATCTGATAGAACGAAGGATGCGTCAGCAGTCGCCAGATCGATATCCTTTGTGCGGCGGGCTTTGTTCAACCGCCGCTGCAAAACATAGCCACCTTTTGCTGTCCATTTCTCAAAGTCAATGCGCGCAAGAAAGCGATCAATAGCCACTCTTCGATATAGGTCCAGATACGGTTCGCCTGTTTGGCGCGAAAGGATCTTGAGGCGGTCGGCAATTGCGACTCGAAATGCTTTTGCCATCTTGTATTTGTCTTTCACCGCCTCCATGCGCTCTATGCCTCAGTTTGATAAGTTCGACTGTCATCGGCGAGTGACTGTAACAGCATGCGATCGGAGTCAGTCAAATACGCGCTTGCCATGTCGCTTTGCAGGATCAACCCGTTCTTACGAGCTTCCTGCATTGCTTCCAGAAGGTGGTGGCGTTGAATCGACTGATCGTGAAGCAGGTCGAGAAAGGTTCTTACAATTGTCGTCACAGCGACTCGCTCGATCGTCACGATCTCGAAGTGCCTGAGATCGGACTTGTGCAGACGCAGCGAACGTGGCACGATGCGCCGCTTGAACTCCTTGGGTACGGTCATGTGCAGGCGATTACCGGTCCAAGTTGAGAGCTGATGTAATTCCAGAGCTGTGTCGTGTGAATAGACGCCTTCTGGTCTGCCCGCGCGATCCGCTGACCAGAGATACCAGACCATCAGGTCGTCCGGGCGATGATTGGGGTAGAAGCGGAGCCGATAGATGCCCCGCCATTCTCGCTCCCAATCGCCTGCTTTGACGTGGTACGTCTGCATGCGGGTCGAGTAGCCAACAGCAGCCGCCTGCTTCGCAGTGAAGTAGCCTGCCTGCGAGTCGGCGATCTCGTACAGTTGCTGGAAGTTGTCTTTTAAGGCTTTCATTGGAACAAATGCTACATTAGACGTAGTAATTATAGCAACAAAAACTACATTGATCGTAGCAAACGTTCTGAACCCTTACTGGGCAATAATCCAATCGTATTACACCCTTATATCGCGCAGCTCGCTGCGGCGGCCGAATGTCAGGCGCCGTTGTGTTCGACGGCGTTACCCGAATGTTGAGACCTTACCGGCAGCACCGCATATGGATTCATGGGCATGATTATTGTTTCACTGCTTTGCCCTTACTAATGCCATCGTATATGGTGCTTCCGATCTCTTGCCTTGAGTTATAGAGGCATTTGGGAACGTCCCCGTGAGAAGTTTCGTTGCAGACAGAAAGAGACATACCCATGACTCTGATCCGACCGATTAGAAGTTGAGGAGAAGCCTTATAGGAGCAAATTAGGATTCGCGGCTCGACGATGTCGACACCGGCTTCAGCACGATCTCGAATAAAGCCCAGGCAACTGTGGGGCTCGAACAAATAGAGGAAGGGAAAGCGAAGCCCGTGAATCTATAAAAGGTAAGGAATGAATCAAAACCACAGGGGAGCACCTTCACCTCTCAGCTACAGATCTAATCCCGACCCGCGCGTTCGCTGCAAGCTCCGCTGTTCGCCTAACCCGAGGGCACGCATCATCCCAAAACCGTTCTCCCCTGAACCGCCTGTCCTAGGCGCCGCAGGCGCGAGCCGGAGCCAGGCGCGCAGCGCCAATTCTTGTCTTGGCCGTGGCGCAAGTTATTGCAGACGATTTAAAATTCGCCAAACATGATCCTGCCGCATCAAGCATCAATCGGGGCTCCCTAATCGCGCGTCATCAACCCAATCCGCTAAGAGCTTAACCTTTCCGAGTTTAAGTATTTCAATCGGAGTGTGCTCGTCGAATCTTTCATTGGGCGAATTCAGCCACATTTTTAGGCCTTTGATTGAGCCGGTGACAACAAGCAAACTACGAACTATACGCTCGAAATCACGGAGTGCAGGCTGAATACTAAGGGAGTCTGGAGTTTTTGATAAAGCTTGTCTCGTTAAGCCTAAGTTCAAAGCAAGTTCGGTCATGTTCAAATCAAACATGTCCGAGACCAAGCCCGCATCAAGTCTTCCATTGTTGTTGCGCAATTGTTCTACGGGTGCAGCAGAAACTTCATGCCGCTTCACCTCAGAAATATTCGCCCTCTTTTCGAAGAGTCGTGACAGGTGATACATCAACTTTCCTGCCGTTATCGGCGCTTGCATAACCTCGACGAGGGGCTCTGATGCTGCCGAAATCCAATCTTGCTCGCTTGGCGTCTTTGCGCTAAGAAGGATTACTGGAATGCCGGGTTTTTGCTTTCTCAATTTAACGACCAGCTCAATGCCGGTCATATCAGGCAATTGCAAATCGAGCATGATCAGATCTGCTTGTCCCGTCGTTAACGAGTCACTAAGTTGGTCAGCCGATGCAGCTGGACAAAGCGTTATATTCTGAATCTCTCTACTGAGCAGATTCCGCTGCAAGCACGTGTCTGGATCAAGGATCAATGCGGTAAGGTGTTGCATTTGCTTCGGCCTCCGTCTTCCATATGCTCATCATATCACGTCGCGCAACCAAAACGCAACCAAAAAGCGACCAAGATGCAACATTGGGGACAGTCTCGGCGGCCGTACCAACGATCGTTGCACCATGTCTTACAATCGTGCTGATTACTCTCATGCCGATCAACTTAGCCTCTCACTCTCATCGCAAAAGCTGGTCCCGCAAGCCAGTCCCCTATGCTCCAAGATAGCAATTGAAAAAACTTGTGCACGACAAAGCGTTGCATAACAGAATGCTGGCCGACCACAGGGGCCCCGGTGTCAAAGCGCCGCCTCGAATCGAGATGCATCTCGGCCGACCGGCACCAGCATTCATCGCGCATTACTCAGTCACTTGCTTGTTTTGGTTCAGGTCCTCAAGCAACTTGCCTGTCGCCTTCGATTTGAGAAACTGAGCTGCGAACATGGCGCTCTTTTCATAGAGCATCTTGATACCTTCGTCGTTGATTCGCTGCTTCGGCAGACCGTGTGTCCAGGGCAACAAAGTCAAATAGAGCACTTGACCGTTTAACCGGATCGCCTTGATCAATAGAGTTCGCATTGCGCTCTCCATGACCTTCATTCGTTTCTCAAGTTGAAGTTGTCTTTGATCGAGGTTATCGGTTCTGTAGTTGAAGGCAAATGCCTCGACGGGCCGGCGAATGATTTCTGACCGTGTCATGTTCCCAACTTTCGCAATGGCATCAATTTCCTCTATCTGTGATGGCGAGAGCGCGGCGGGAATGTTCTTGTATTTTTTCTGGTTTCGTCTTTCTTCGTGGTGCTTTTTGCAAGCATATCTGCTCCTCCATTGATGTAATGAGATCATCATACGATGGGCACCGCAAATGGTGCCCATACGAAGTTGCGGTAATCAATGAATTCACATTAGTGCTATCGGTATTGACGTGCAGCAAATAGACAGATGGTGCCAGTTTCGAGCAGTTGTTAAAATGCGAAAAGATTTGTCAGTGCTTTTGCGATCTGATTTTGGGTCTAATTGTGTTTGTGTATTCGTTCCATCTGCGATGCCAGATTTGCTCTCAATACTGAAGTTGAACGTCAACCCCTTACGCCGCCCCCCTGAACCGGGGTCTTCCACGTGCCTAAAGCGCGATTCAGAGCCATCCGCACCGGCAATGCACACTTCGCTTGCAGAAAATCAGCCGGAGTCTTACCATGATACTTAGACAGCAGGAGATCGCTCTCGAGTTAGAGTCACTCCATTGACTGCTTCTCTTTGTTCGTTTGAATTTTGAAAACTTGCTGAGACTTGACCGGGATTCGCATGCCACCATCAATGGTGCTATTCGATTGCAATCCCAGTTCGCCCGTGGAGTGGCACCACAGTAGCACAGCCGATTTGCTAAGAATGAAGAGATGCCTGCCCGAGAGGATTCGAACCTCTGACCTCATGGTTCGTTGTCATGTGCTCTATCCAGCTGGGCTGTCGCTAGGGAGAAGTCGTTCGAGCAATTCAGATACTCTCAACTCATGAGCAGTTCGACGCAAGTACGAAAAGTCGAGCCGCTCTTTGTTGACGTTGAAAACTCCAGTAATGTCGCGCCATTGTTGTGTCGATACTTCGTTTCCATCGCGATACCATTCGAGCTTGGCGAGGATCACGTCTTCAGCGCTCGCGACGTACGCGCGTCTTTCCGGATCACGCGATACAACACGAAGTTCCCTTCGTTGCAATTCTTGTTCATCAAATGATCGATTCTTTGGAACGAAGATGTCGATCTTAAACACTGTCTCGAAATGGATCGCGTTGAAGCTGCTGCGGTGTTTGATAGCACTTTCAACTGCTTCGATGGCAATATAGAATTCCGTCTCAAGCGCCTCGCATAGCGGCTTCGCATGCTCAGCTCGGATGTCGGCTAACAAGTCCGCATCTCTAGTCGCTCTGGCTTCACCAAAGATTGAACTTGCTAGCGACCCTCCAATCAAATATCTAACTCCGAGTTTTTCCAATACATCAATAACCTTGAATGTAATTTCGATCGGCTCTTCATTCATGGCGTGGGGGAATATTCAGTTTCTCGGCGATTTTCGCTGCAATGTCGGCACCGTACAGCAGTTCTGCCAACCTGATTTTAAGCTCTAGCTCCGTATCGTTCGGATGTCGATCGCGCAATCCGCTCATTGCAAGAGTACGCATCGTTGCACTCATTTGACAAACCATCTCCAGCTTTTCGGCCGCAGATTTCTTCGCAAGTAGATCGAACAGCACCTTTTCTGCTTCAGGGCTCGTATCTGGGGATATCGGATAGTCTCTGTAGCTGGACATGTTCGCCTACAAAAAATCGGCACCTCTTGCAAGAACGCCGATTCATCATTGTGGAAATTGGCCTGCCCGAGAGGATTCGAACCTCTGACCTCATGGTTCGTAGCCATGCGCTCTATCCAGCTGGGCTACGGGCAGACGAAGTTTAAATACTACCATATTGCCCCTGGCGCTGGCTGCCAGGAGCCGACATGTTGAAGAAGGTAAACGAGAGCCGTACTCACCACACCAGGGCGGAGTCTGGGGCTTTGACGTCGGCGAATTTGTTTTCGGTGAAGTCGGCGATTTTGTCGGTGTCGATTTGGGCGCCGGGCAGGACCGGACCGGCGTAGAGCGCACCATCGCTGCCGTAGACGAGGCGGCCGCGGCTGTCCCAGTCTGCCCACTGGTCGGCGGCAACGACGCTGGTCGCCGAATTTACCAGGTCGCGAACGAGCCAGTTGTAAATGGCTGAACCGCCGGGCGTCTTCGGCTCGATCCCCGTAAGAGTCATTTGCAGTTCGAAGCGCCGCGTAGGGTCGGTCCTGACGCAAATTTCCTCTTGTTCGGTCACCCAGCTGCCGCCGCGTAAGACGAAAGAACCATGCTGCTTGTAGCGCCAGCCATCGCGGTCGAGGCGATTGGCATAGATCGGATAATCTTCTCCGGAAGCAAACGGATTCGGATTAACGTACAGCCCAGCCGGTGGTTGATGGTCGGGATGCGCCTGTGCTCGTGCCGGCACATGATTGAGCCAGATATGACTGTTGTCGTGAAACAGCCCGCCGCCCGCCCACGTGTCGCCCTTTGGCCACAGTGCTATCGCCGTCAACCATGGCGGCTTCGAAACCGCTGTCCATGCGTTTGTGTACGAGGCATCATAACTAGATTGCTGATACTTGGCTGCGAAATAAATCAACTTCGTCCCATCAGGCGACAGATCGCAGCGCCGAGCGTAAATCCTTCCGTGCAGCCAC
>Ga0206819_10156_pt1 | contig 24832 bp, 15 predicted proteins | sample Alteio_BWOrgCont_87_FD_152855 | JGI IMG/M metagenome (GOLD analysis project Ga0206819, IMG submission 152855) | Enriched cells from forest soil in Barre Woods Harvard Forest LTER site, Petersham, Massachusetts, United States -... | ecosystem: Environmental > Terrestrial > Soil > Temperate forest >... | reverse complement strand
ATAGCCGCGCCGAAAGTGACCTCGGCGATGGATGCCAGATGGCTGTTTTTCGCGATAGCGGTTTCGATTCGGTAGTGCTGCGCTACCACTACCCGCTTGTTTTCGGCGCTGTTGATCCGGCTCTCTTCGTGATTGTGAGTCAGATACAGGATGCCATCATGCTCGCCAAGCGGATCGACATTCATGAGCGCGACTTCTTCAGGCGACGGAAGCTGCGGCATGGCGCCTTGCGGGATGATCAGGAATCGCAGATCGCTGTAATGCTTGCCATGGATGTAGGCGCGGAAAGACGGGCCTTGGCGCGGATTGTAAAGCTCGCCCAGCAGATCAGCTTCAATGTTGACGATATCTTCGCCGGTGAGAAACGCTTCCGTCATGCTGCGCGGGTGATCCGGCTGGTGGCGCACGTGAGAGCGGAGATCCTTGAGCGCAGACGCGGCGGCGGGTTCGATGGCCATGGTGCGGGCCCGTTGCTTCACTTCGTCGAACGTGCCGTCAGTGAAGTAGAAGGTTGCGGAGGTGAATTCCTCGTCGACGGTGGGGCTGCCGATGATTTTCTGAATGTTGACGGACTCAAGAGTAATCGCGGCTTTCAACTGAAACCGGCCTTCGCCGACAAATACCGCAGCCGCCACGCGGCCCAGCACGGGAGGAAGAAACACGATCTGCCCGTGGCGCAGCGTCAGGGTCGAGACATCGCGCTTCAGCTCGATATTTTCGACCTGATAAGCTTCGGCCGGCGGGGAGTCGCGGAGCAGTCGATAATTCGGATCGGAATTCGCCAGCGAAGATCGTTTGCCGATCACTTCGACTTCGGTTTGCAACTGCGCGACCTTCAATTCGATGGTAATTTCGCGCGCGTCGCCGGCCGCCAGGGTGACGTCTTGCGAGGCGGATGCGAATCCGGCGTGCGCAGCCGTGATGGTCCAGGCGCCCGCTCCCATGGCGTCGAAGACGAAATGGCCGTGATCGTCCGCGACGACTTCGAGCGCCGCGGAGCCTTTCGCGGAGATTGTCGCTCCCGGAATGGCCGCGCCGCTCTGGTCCTTGACCACGCCTTCGAGTTTCGCCGCGTGAGCCGCGTAAATCAGGCCGAGGAACGCGGTAAATCGCAATAAATGTCGCATAAACACGTAATGCTATCCCCGATGCTAACATGATGCGGATGTTTTCTTCGCGCCTGAACTGGGATGTTTCGCCGAATCCGCTGGCGCGATTGCTGGAGCAGAAACGTGCGGGCGGCGCGGCCGTGCTGGACTTGACCGAATCGAATCCGACCCGCGCTGGAATTTCGTATCCGGCGGCGATTTTGGAAGCGATTCGACACCCGCAGGCGCTCCGCTATGAGCCATCGCCGCGGGGTCTCCTTTCGGCTCGCGAAGCTGTGGTGAAGTACTACGCGGAACGAGGCCTACCGTTTTCGCCGGGCCGGATTCTGTTGACCGCCAGCACCAGTGAAGCTTACGCGTATCTGTTCAAATTGCTCGCCGATCCCGGCGACCAGGTTTTGACGCCGCGGCCGTCGTATCCCTTGTTCGACTATCTGGCGGCGCTCGAATCGGTGAGCGTGCGGCAATATCCGCTGCGGTATGACGGCGCCTGGCACATGGATTTCGTCGAGCTGGAGCGCGCCATTTCGCCGCGGACGCGAGCCATTGTGGTGGTGAATCCGAATAATCCCACAGGGTCGTTTCTGAAGCCGGATGAGTGGGATCGTCTGCAAGTGCTGGCGGGCGATCGGGGAATTGCGATTCTATCGGACGAAGTTTTTTCGGACTACGGCTTTGAGCCGGCTTCGCGAGTTCGGGGCGAGGATCGGGCGTTGACGTTCACTATGAGCGGTCTCTCGAAAATCGCGGGATTGCCGCAGATGAAGCTGGGCTGGATCGCACTGAGCGGCCCCGAAGCCGACGCTGCGATGGAGCGCCTGGAGTTGATCGCCGACACGTATCTATCGGTGGCGACGCCGGTCCAGTTGGCGTTGCCCGAATTGCTCGTGCTATCGGCAGAAATCCGTGCGCAGATTCAAGCGCGGACTCGAGCCAACCTTGATGCGCTGCGGTCCATCGTGGCTGGGTCGCCTGTAAATGTGTTGAACGTGGAAGGCGGGTGGAGCGCGATTTTACAGGTCCCGCGCATCCGCAGTGAGCAGGAATGGGCGCTGATGCTGCTCGGCGAGCGCGACGTTCTGGTGCAGCCGGGATACTTCTTTGATTTCGAATCCGAAGCGTTCCTGGTGGTGAGCCTGCTCACGCCGCGGGACGTGTTCGAAGAAGGCATTCGACGGTTAATATAGGATCTATGCGAAAACATAAGACGCTCGCGGCGTTGACTGCATTCACGCTGTTGCTGGGCCAGCTCACCGAAGTTTCCGGCCAGCAGAAATTCGCGCTGACCATCGACAACATCATGCGTGGGCCGGGCCTGTGGGGTTATGAGCCGACCGCGGTGCGCTGGTCGGGCGACGGGCAGCGGATCGTGTTCCAGTGGAAGCAGGCGAGCGATGCCGTGGATCATCCCATGGATACCTACGTGGTGAATCGCGATGGCACGGGCTTGCGCAAGTTGACCGAAGAGGAAGCGCGGCTGGCGCCGCCGGCCTTCGGGGTCCGCACACGCGATCGCCGGAAAATGGTTTACGCTGCCGAGGGCGATCTGTTCCTGTACGACTTCTCGACAGACCGGCGGCGGCAACTGACTAAGACCGCGGACGTCGAGACTAATCCCCAGTTCACCCGCGATGAGAAGCACATCGCGTTCACCCGCGGCGGGAATCTATACACCATGTCGCTGGAGGACGGGATGATCGAGCAGATGACGGAGGTCGTCGCGCCAGCGGCTCCGGGTGCTGCGCCCGCAGCGGCAGCGGGTGGCGGAGGGCGCGGAGGTCGAGGTGGTCGCGGCGGAGGTGAAGCGCCTCCCACCGCGGCAAACGGCGCGCCGCCGAAAGGCACCGACAGCCAGGAATTTCTGAAGAAGCAGGAAGCGGAGCTGATCGAAATCGTGCGAGAGCGCGTGAAACTGCGCGAAGAGAATGAAGCTAAGCGAAAAAAGGATCATCCGCGCAAACCGTTCCAGCTTCAGGCGCGCCAGAGCGCGGGGCGGCTGGAATTGTGTCCCGATGGAACCTGCGTGATCGCCATGGTGAATGAAGCTGGCAATGGAACAAAGGCGGAAAACGTGCCTAGCTATGTGAATGAGTCGGCGTATACAGAGGATATTACTGGCCGCAACAATGTCGGCGATGCTCAGGGTCGCCAGCGCGTGGCGATTCTGGATGTGGTCACGGGCGAAGCGAAGTGGGTGGAACCGGAATTGAACAATCGCGAAGTGCAGCTACAGGCTCCGGTATGGAACGAACAAGGGACCAAAGCGGTCATGGTCGCGCGGGCGACCGATAATAAGGATCGCTGGATTCTGGCGCTGGACCCGGCAACCGGCAAGACCCGGGTGGTGTTCACCGAGCACGATGACGCATGGTTGAACGGTCCTGGAGCGCAAACGCTGGGGTGGTTGAAAGACGGCACGCAGATTTATTTCCAGAGCGAGCGCGACGGATTCTCACATTTATATAAAGTTGGCTTCGACGGCGGGGAGCCTAAGCAGCTAACTTCCGGCAAATTCGAGGTTAGCTCGGTCGAATTATCGAATGACGGAGCGACATTCTATTTGACGACCAGCGAAGTGGGTCCCGGTGAACGCCATTTTTACTCAATGAGTGTAGATGGCGGCTCGCGGGTTCAGATCACGAAGACAGCGGGGAACCATCACATAGTGTTGTCGCCGGATGAGAAGTTCATGGCGGATGTTTACTCTTACACGACCAAGCCGCCGGAACTGTTTACGGGAGACAACAAGCCGGGCGCTACAGAAGCGAAGTTAACTTCGTCGCCTGCGAAGGACTTTTGGGATTATCCATGGGTGGAAGTTCCGATCGTGCAGGTTCAGGCTCGTGACGGAGCGATGGTCCCGGCGCACTTCTATAAACCCTCGAATTTCCGGCGCGGCGGTCCCGCGGTGGTGTTTGTCCACGGCGCCGGATATGCGCAGAACGTGCATAAATACTGGTCGCCCAATTATTCGCACGAGTATCTGTTTCATCATTTCCTGATGGAGCATGGCTACATGGTGCTGGACATGGATTATCGCGCGTCGGCAGGCTACGGCCGGGACTGGCGAGCAGCGATCTATCGTCACATGGGCGGAAAGGATCTGGAAGATAACGTCGACGGAGCAAAGTGGTTAGTCGCGCAGGGCGCCGATCCGAAGAGGATCGGACTATACGGCGGTAGCTACGGAGGATTCATCACTTTGATGGCGATGTTTACCACCCCGGATGTGTTCGCCGCGGGTGCCGCGCTTCGTCCGGTGACGGACTGGGCGCATTACAATCATGGCTATACCTCGAATATCCTGAACCTACCGCAGAAGGATGAAGAAGCCTACCGGAAATCGTCGCCAATTTATTTCGCGGATGGTTTGAAGGGTGCGCTTCTGATCTGCCACGGGATGGTCGACACCAATGTGTTCTTCCAGGACTCCGTGAGGCTGGTTCAACGGCTGATTGAGCTGCATAAGGACAATTGGTCGATCGCGCCATACCCGGTGGAAGATCACGGCTTCTTGCAGCCGTCTAGCTGGGCAGATGAGTATAAGAGGATTTTCCAGTTGTTCGAGACCAATTTAAAGAAATCAAATTAGACGTGCACGAACGCTAATCAACGCGCGGTCAGTCTGCGGCTGTGTTCTTTCGGGTGGGCTCACTCAGAGTTTGGATTTCTCGGATGATCAGGTCCAGCTCTTCGTCCTTGGTATAAAAGTGCGGAGCTACGCGGATTCCCGCGCCAGGGCGATAGTCGACCAGGTAGTCGCGGCGCAATAGCTCCTTGGTTACTTCATAAGCATTGGGAACGTCGATAGACACCGTGCCTCCGCGGTCGGCTGGATTTTTCGGGGAATTGATGGCGAAGCCCGCTTCTTCGGCTAGTCCGATGAGGCGGGCGGTTTGACGGATCGATTTCGCTCGAATATTTTCGACGCCGATCTCGTTGATGATTTCATAGCCTGACTGAGCCGCATACATGGCCGGTACGTTGGGCGTGCCGTTCAGAAAACGGTGCATGCCGGTGGCGTAGTCATGTTCGGTTGAAAAGGCGAATGGTTGGGCGTGAGCGGCCCAGCCGGTGAGTCGTGGTTGGAGCTTGCCCCAAAGGTCGCGGCGAACATAGAGATAGCCTGCGCCCGGGCCGCCGCAGAGCCACTTCACGGATCCTCCGGTGGCGAAATCGACTCCTAATTCGCGCACATTGACCGGCACCGTTCCAGCGGATTGATACAGATCCGCTATGATCATCGCGCCAACTTCGTGCGCGCGCCTGGTGATGGCGGCTAAATCCTGAATGTAGGAGTCGCGGAACAAGACGTGCGAAACGGAGACCAGCGCGGTCCGATCGTCAATGGCGGCCAGCAGGCGGTCGACCGGTGTGGTGACCAGGCGCGCACCGCATTGCTGATAAATGTACAGATTCGACGGGAAATTCATGTCTTCGGTGACGATGGTGTCGCGTTTCGCGGTCCAGTCGAAGCAGCCGGAGACAATCGCCTGGCAAATGGAAACGTTCTGCTGCATGACCACTTCGCCCGGTCCAGCGCCGATGATGCGGCCAACCAGGTCACCGATGGTGATGGGCATTTCCCACCAGCCTTCTTCCCAGGCGCGGATGCCGCGCGTGTCCCATTCGTCGGCGTACTGCTTCAAACGGTCGCGCGTGCGGCGGGGCATGGCGCCCAGCGAATGGCTGATCATGTACACGGTGCGGTCGAGAATTGGAAATTCGGCGCGCCAACTTAGGAGCGGATCAGTAGACATGATTGGTGTATAACACAACGGAGAAGTCAGAAGTCAGGAGTCAGGAGACAGAATTTTCGTGCGCCGGGGCTTGAATTCCGCCTGCTGAGCTCCTTTCTTCCACTTTTCTTTCCTCGGAGGCCTCCAGGCTGCCATTACCCGCGACAGCTACGGGCCGGCCATTTGAGCGTTGCGCGGAGGGTCTCGAGAACTTTTCGCGCTAGGCGAAACTGGCCGCCGGCCGGGGCTGCCAATCTCTCTGGTTGCATGTTAGGACGCGGGGAATTGGGGAGTGGAGAGCGGGATACGGGAAATGGTTGAAATACCTGGGGAAATAAATGCGTCATGATACGTGAATGAAGCCGCTGCGCGGATCGTTTTCCATGCTGGTGCTGTATGACGTGGCCGAGCAGATCGATTTGGAGAAGCTGCGCGCGATTCTGGGCGCGGAGCCGCCGCGGCGTGAGCCTAGCTTCAAGCATCCGGCGCCGGAATACGTGCGGTTTGAGCGGCCACCCCTAGTGGAAGAGCTGGACCCGGTGAAGATTTCGACCGGCGAGCAGTTCCTGAGCCGGGTGAAATATTTTGCCTATGGGGTCGCCAGCATTGAGCTCGAATTAGCGTTTGAAAGCGATTGGGACGAACTGGTGCGGCTGTCGAACCGGTTTATCGCGGCGGTCGAAATCGAGAAGTGTGCGCTGGAGTTGGTGCGTTCGCACGTGAGTCGAGTCTCGGCCGCGCTGGTGCAGCCGTATTCGTCGTGGCTGAGCGAGGATTACTACATCATCAATCTGCGCCAGGCTCCGGAGCAGGCGGCGGAATTGCTGGCGAGCCACGGGGATGAGATCGCCAGAATCGTGCGCGGAGAATCCGGGCCGCTGGCCGAGACGGAACGGGCCGAGGCTTTGCAATCCTCGATGTCATACTATCCGACGGATTTGCTGGTGGTCGGCTGGGTAGCGGCGCTGGTTTACGATACGCCGGAGGGCGCGGCGCCGGCCAACCAACTGCTGGAGTACGCCAACACGCAGCTGCTGGAGTATCGTCACTATGACGAAGTGCTCACGCGTATTCTGGCGAATGTTTACAAGGCGCTGGAGCGCGGCGGCGGGCCTTTTCGGCATTGGCGCATGGGGCGGCAGGCGCAGAATCTGAACGCGGTTCGGCTGGAGGTGACGGAGCTGACGGAGCGGACCGACAACGCGATCAAATTCATCAGCGACATGTTCTACGCGCGCGCCTACCGGATGGCGGCGTCGAAAGTGGGCGTGACGGATTACCGGAATTTAGTGGAGCGGAAATTGCGGATCGCGGGGGATTTGTACCAATCGATGGTCAACGAATATTATCAGGCGCGATCGTTCCTGCTGGAGGCGATGGTGGTCGCGATCCTGGTGATCGAGCTGATTCATTTGTTTCGCGGGACGTTTTAAGAACGAGATTAGCCGCAGATGCACGCTAATAAGACAAAGTCATTTGTTTAAATCGGCGTTCATCCGCGTGCATCTGCGCCTAGCTAAATCAGTCCGAAGGCTTCGGCGATCAGTTCATACGAACGCCGGCGATAGGCGTGATCGTGCGTGATGGTCACGATCATTACTTCGTCCGCCCCATAGATACTTGCCAGTGATTCGATTCCGCTTTTCACGGTGGCTGGAGCGCCGATGATGGCTCGTCGCGGGCGGGCAACGCTGTCGGGATTCGGCCCGCGTTCGGCCAGGAAGGCGAGCGCTTTGTCGATAGGCGGAACCGGAATCAGCGTACCTTCGTTCAGCAGCGTGCGGGTCATTCTGGCGCTGGAGGCGATGCGCTGGGCCTCTTCATCCGTCTCGGCGCAAATGGCCCAGCCGGCCACCATCATCTTCGGCGCTGCCGCGGCTTCAGAGGCGGTGAACCGGTCGCGATACATGGCCGCGTAAGTGGCGCCTTCGGGATTGATGAAATCGGCGAAACAATATGGCAGTCCATTGTCGGCGGCCCATAGGGCGCTTTGCGGCGAGGATCCCAACAGCCAGACTTCGGGGACGTGCGGACGGCCGGGCAGGGCGGCGAGCCTGGCGAAGGCATGGGCCGGCGGCAGGCTGTTTTCCAGGTAGCCGAGCAGCTCTCCTAACTGCTGCGGAAAATCGTCAGGCGCGGGTTGACGCCGGTCACGCTGCAACGCGAAGGCGGTGACGTGATCGGTGCCGGGCGCACGGCCCAGCCCCAGGTCGACGCGGCCGGGGAACAGCGCGCTCAGGATGCTGAACGTTTCGGCGACTTTGAGCGGGCTATAGTGCGGCAGCATCACGCCGCCGCTTCCGATCCGGATCCTGTGCGTCAACGAGCCGATGGCAGCGATCATCACCTCCGGGCTGGCGCAGGCGAGCATGGGAGTGCCGTGATGCTCGGCCACCCAGTAACGCGCGAAGCCGAGCTGGTCGGCCAGGCGCGCCAGATCCAGCGTATTGCGCAAGGCGTCGGCGCCTGTGGAACCTTCGGAAATGGGTGATTGATCGAGGACACTGATTTTCATGGAAGCTGTATTCATGGTAGAGAATGACGGTCGGGCTCGCCGGCCGGCATCGGCGTAAACCGTCGCCGCGGCGTGCGAATACGTTAAAATCGGTCAGCATCTTATGACTTTGGCTCCGGGAACCCGGCTGGGCCCGTATGAAATCCTGGCACCGATCGGTGCGGGCGGTATGGGCGAAGTTTACAAGGCCACCGATACGCGGCTGGGCCGCATTGTCGCCGTCAAGCTGCTGGCCAGCGAGTTTTCCGAACGCTTTGAGATTGAGGCCCGCGCCATTTCGGCGGTCAATCATCCCAACATTTGCGCGCTCTACGACATCGGCACGCATGAGGGCCACGGCTACTTGGTGCTCGAATTCCTGGAGGGCGCGCCGCTGAAGGGTCCCTTGCGCGCCGACGATGCCCTGCGGGCTGCGGTGCAGATCGCCACGGCGCTCGAAGCGGCGCATCGCAAAGGGATCACGCATCGCGACCTGAAGCCGGCCAACATCATGGTCGCCGACGACGGGTCGATCAAGCTGCTCGATTTCGGGCTGGCGAAACTTTCGGGAAACGGAAGTAATGATCTTACCCGCACGCTGGCCGGGACGGTGATGGGAACCGCGGCTTACATGGCTCCCGAGCAGGCGGAGGGACGGTCGCTCGATGCGCGCTCGGATATTTTCAGCTTTGGCGCGGTGGTTTACGAATTGATCACCGGGCGGCGGGCTTTTCCGGGCGAATCGATGGCGTCGGTGTTGAGCTCGGTGCTCCGCGACAATCCGTCGCCGCTGGGATCGGTGGCTCCTCCGGGGCTCGAATCGATCCTGATGCGGTGCCTCAGAAAGAATCCGGCGGACCGGTATCAGGAGATGCGGGAGGTGCGCGCGGCGCTCGAAGTCTTGCGAAGCCCTACACAGGCGGTTCCCCTCCAAACGCCCAGGGCGGAGGCATCGATCGCGGTGTTGCCTTTCGCCAACTTGAGCGCCGATAAGGAGAATGAATATTTCAGCGACGGACTGGCGGAGGAGATTATCAACGCGCTGACCCATGTCCGCGGCTTGAAAGTGACGGCGCGCACGTCGGCCTTCGCGTTCCGCGGTGAGAATCAGGATATTCGCAAGATCGCCGAGACGTTGAATGTGCGCACCATTCTCGAAGGAAGCGTGCGGCGCGCCGGCAGCCGGATCCGCGTTTCGGCGCAGTTGATCAATGCGGCGGATGGTTATCATATCTGGTCCGAGCGTTACGACGGAGAGATGGCCGACGTGTTCGCGGTGCAGGATGAGATTTCGAGCGCCATCGCCAGCGCGCTGAAACTGAAGCTGTCGGCGGACCTGGCAGAAAGTCACCACGTTCCTACGCTGCCTGCGTTTGAGGCGCTGCTCAGGGGCAGACATTGCCAGTTCGATGGGACGCCGCAGGGTCTGGAGCGAAGCAAGGAGTATTACGAGAACGCCATCGCTCTGGATCCGGAGTACGCGCTGGCGCACGCGGCGCTGGCCAGCTATCACTGGGGGCTGGCTTTCAATGGATTGCGCCCGGCTCATGAAGTGATGGGCGCGGCGCGGGCCGAAGCGCTGAAGGCTCTGGAGCTGGATCCTACGCTGCCCGAAGCGTTGGCCGCGCTGGGCGTCGGCACTGCGGCTTACGACTATGACTGGAAGGAATCTGAGCGTTGGTTCAAGCTGGCGATGGAGGGCCCATCGGTCACCGCCGGAGCGCGTTACTGCTATGCGTTCTACCATCTGATGCCGTATGGCCGGGTGAATGAGGCTGCCAAGGAACTGGAGCGCGCGCTCGAAGAAGATCCGCTGAACATGGGAATCCGAATCGCATGGATCAACGGCCTTCACGCCGCGGGACTGGACGATCGAGCCATCGTGGCGGCTGAAGCGTTATTGGCCATCGACCAGAACCGGTGGAGCGCCTACCTGGCGCTGGGGCGCATCTACGCGTTCCGCGGCGATATTCCAAAAGCCTTGGCCGCGACTGCGAAAGCTTATGAGCTGGCGTCGTGGAATGTTCGTGTGACGGCCATGCGAGCCGGGGTCCTGATGCAATCCGGCGATCGCGACGGCGCCCAGGAACTGGTCGAAAAATTGAGGGCGGAGTCCGGCCAGGTTTACGGAGCTCCCATGGCGCTGGCGGTGTTTCACGCCCTATGCGGCGAAGCTGATGCGGCGGCGGACTGGTTCGAAAAGGCGATTGAGCAACGCGATCCGGCGGTGGTCGGGTACTTGAGGACTCCGTTGATGAGGATCCTGCGGTCTAGTCCACGCTGGCCCGCGCTAGCGAAGCAGATGAATTTGCCGGAAGTGGGTTGAGGGAGTTGTGGAAGAAGAACACGTGTAAATGTGAATTCTTCAAGCAATTTCTCTTAAGCCGATCGGCACATCCGGGCATTGCCGATCGGCGCTTGTCATGGCGTTTTGAAAGATGTACCTATTGAGCTAGGGTGAATCATTCTTAACCTATGGGCTCGCCACGGAAATTCGACCTCGATCGTCGTCTGGAGGCGTACTTCGTGACGCTCCGTTCGTCACCGCTGAAACAAAGGGTGGGGAACTGGCAGATTTATGCGGCGGTTACCGGCTCGGCCATGGCGATGGTGACTAATGCATCGGCATCCATCATCGGCACCGGGATCGGGGATGTCAACACGGAGCCGATCACCAGTGCGCGAACGGCTCGGCGGATTTTCGCGAGTTCTCGCAATACGCCGCTGGTAAATTCAGTGCGGCTGGCTATGGGCCGTCAGGATTCGGGAGCCAGATTACTGATTGCCGCAGCGCCGGACTCGAAAATCTCGCATGCGACTCAGGCGCAGCCCCCTTCGATTTCGACGGGCGGAATTGTTCCTTTGTACAGCACGGCAGGCGTGATCCAGCCGGGCGAATGGATCTCGATTTACGGGACCAACCTGGCCAGCGGAGTGGCCACCTGGAACGGCGACTTTCCTACTTCGCTGGGCGGCACCAGCGTGGAGATCAATGGGAAACCCGGGTTTCTCGAATATGTCAGTCCAGGGCTGATCAACCTTCAGGCGCCGGACGACACGGCCACCGGGATCGTATCGGTGGTCGTCACCACTGCGGTGGGCAAAGCGATGTCCACGGTGACTCTGAATTCGTATTCGCCGTCGTTTATGCTGACGGATACAAATTACGTGACGGGAGTGATTCTCAGGTCCAACGGGTCCGGAGCTTATGGCGGAGGGAGCTACGACCTGCTTGGTCCCACTGGGACCACCTTCGGCTATCGCACGGTGGCGGCGAGGGCGGGCGACACCGTGGTTCTGTATAGCGTTGGATTCGGGCCGACCACTCCCGCAGTTCCGGCCGGAGCGCCATTCTCGGGAGCCGCGCCGATTAATGACGCCGTCAGCATCTATATAAATAACATCCTGGTGAAACCGACCTTTGCCGGATTGTCGAGTGCGGGCTTATATCAGGTCAACCTGAAGGTTCCAGCCGGCCTGGGGCAGGGAGAAGTTCCCATTCGGGCTTCGATCGGCAGCTTGCAAACCCAAGCCGGCGTGCTGTTTTCGCTGCGGAGCAGTGGGGCAAGCGGAGGCACCGGCGGCGGAACGGGGGGCGGGACCGGCGGAGGTCCAGTGGGATCGGGTTTCGGATCCAGCTTCGGATCGGGAGGCGGGACCGGAGGCGGCGGAGGAGGCACCGGCGGCGGTGGCGGAACGGGCGGAGGTGGTGGGTCGGGTGGTTCCATTGCGCCTGCACCCGGAAACAAACCATACCGGCCCAAACTGCGATTCGGACCGGAGTAGATTATGCTGCGGAGGGCAAATTCAATGGTCTTGCAAGGGACGCTGTGGGTGGTCGCCGTGGTTGCGGCGTTTGGCCAAAGCGCACTGCCGAAGATCGCGCCCATCCCCGCCGATCCTCTTGAACTGGTCAACGGCGAAATCCAGGTGGCTGATACTGCCGCCAGCCGGGACGCCGTGATTCAACTGCTGAACCGCGCTCGAAAGAACTACACGCTGCGAAGCGGGGGCCAGGGTTACGATCTCAAGATCAGCTTTGCGGTAAGCTCCGGCGGACAAACCGACTATGACGGCGCGTGGCAAATGGAGGATATCTCAGATCCAAAACTCGGGCTGCGCTGGACCGCGACGGCGGCGGCGGGATACACCATCACGGAGATCTCCTCGAACCGGCAGTCTTACGCCCAAGGGACGGCCAGCACGGTTCCGCTTCGCCTGCATGAAGTGCGGGCGGCGTTGTTCGGCTCGCTTCAAATCGCGGAGGGCTTGGATCGCGACTTCATTCGAACCTCGAACGCGACGTTCCACGGTATGCAAGTCGCCTGCGTGCTGTTGTCGCCTTCGGGAAACGCTCCGGTTGCGGCGACCGGGCGAGCCTGGGAGGAAATCGAGGATTGCATCGATCCGCAATCCGGTTTACTCCAGGTCCACTCGCAGGCGCCGGGACGCTACTACGCCTACGATTATTCGAATGCGCTGAGCCTGGGCGGTCACGTGATGCCTCGCAAAGTGGTGGTGACGGAAGCCGGCAAAACCGTTACGGAGATCACGGTGGAGAGCCTGACGGAATTTCCGGCTGCTGATCCTGGCCTATTCGTCCCCACGGCGGAGATGAAGGCGCAGGGAGCGGCCGTGCTATTGGCCGGAGCGCAAAAAATCTCGCGCTTCACGCGGCCGGGTCCCTTTGTGGCTGACGCGACGGCTCAGCCGGTGTGTGTATTCGGCCTGCTTACCGCAGCAGGAGAACTGGTCGAGGTGCACTCGCTACAGCCGTCCGATCCGCACAGTCAGGCAGCGATCGAAGCGGTCAAACAGATGAAATTTTCGAGCGCAGCGCAACCTGGAGCGCGGCCGTCGCAGCACTTTATATTTGTCATCGAAAAGTTTGTCGCGTCGCCGTGATGAGTCTGTGTGGATGTTGACGGTTCACAGAGACTCTGATGGCTAAGGTGCTGCTGGTCGGGTGGGATGCCGCCGACTGGAAGGTTATCCAACCGCTGATGGATGCCGGCAAGATGCCGAACGTGCGTCGTCTGGTCGAAAGCGGCGCGAGCGGCCACATCGCCACGCTGCATCCGCCGCTCTCGCCGATGCTGTGGACTTCCATTGCCACGGGAAAACGGCCGTTCAAGCATGGCATCCTCGGATTTTCCGAGCCGACTACGGATGGACGCGGCGTGCAGCCGGTTTCCAACCTCTCACGAAAATCGAAAGCGCTGTGGAATATTCTGCATCAGAACCATCTGCGCAGCGTCGTGATCGGGTGGTGGCCCAGCCATCCTGTCGAGCCGATTGACGGCGTCATGGTGTCTAATCACTATCACCACGCCATCGGCCCGCTCGACAATGGCTGGCCTCTACCGGCCAATTCGGTTCATCCGCCGGAATTGGCTGGTACATTGGCTGGGCTCCGTATGCATCCCGATCTGGTGACGCCGGAAATGGTCGAGCTATTTATTCCGCTCGCCAAGGAAATCGATCAGGAGAGCGACGGTCGGCTGGCGCTGTTCCTGCGGACGCTGGCGGAATGCATCAGTATCCATTCCGCGGCGATTTGGCTGATGGATCACCAGCCATGGGATTTTTTCGCGGTCTACCATGACGCGATGGATCACTTCTGCCACGGCTTCATGAGATACCATCCGCCGCGGCAATCCTGGATCGAAGAGCGTGATTTCGAGCTGTATCAAAACGTAGTTTCAATGGCGTACCAGTTTCACGACCGGATGCTGGGGACGCTGCTCGAAAAAGCCGGCGAGGATTCGACCGTGGTGCTCATGTCCGATCACGGTTTCCATCCGGATCACCTGCGGCCAGCGTCGATTCCCGATATACCGGCGGGGCCTGCCATCGAGCATCGCGATTTCGGAATCCTGGCTATTCGCGGTCCGGGGATCAAGACGGGCGAGACATTGTACGGGGCTTCCTTGCTGGACATTGCGCCCACCATCCTGACGCTGTACGGACTTCCGGCCGGCGAAGACATGGACGGCAAAGTCCTTACCCAGGTTTTCATCGAAACGCCGCAGGCTGGTTTCATTCCGAGTTGGGAAGATGTTCCCGGCGAGGATGGCCGGCATCCTGTACACACACGCCTGGATCCGGTAGCGGCGCATGCGGCACTCGAACAGATGATCGCGCTGGGGTATGTCGAGCCGCTGGACGAGAATCGCGAAGTCGCGGTCAAGAAAACTGTCCGCGAGTTGCAATATAACCTCGGCGAGTCTTATCAGGACGCCGACCGGCACGTCGAGGCATACCGGATTTTCACCGAGTTGCATGCCGCCGATCCTGATGAGCAGCGCTTCGCCGTGCGCTTATTCGCATCCTGCCAGGCGCTGGGGCAGATCGATGAGATGCGGCGGCTTGTCGAGGAGCTGAATGGTCCGGTAGCTGATTACCTGACGGCGCAAATCTTGACGGCGGAGAAGCGCTACACAGAAGCGCTGGCGGCGCTCGAACGGGTGACCGAAGCGCACCTGTTGCGGCCGGGCGTGTTCCTTGAAACCGCCGATCTGTATCTGCGGCTCAACCGGCCGGACGACGCTCAGCGGGTTTACGAACGTGCGCTGGCGATGGATCCCGATAATGCACAGGCGCATCTGGGCGTGTGCCGGATAGCTCTGCGGCGAAGGAATTTCCGCCTGGCCGCGCAATCGGCTCTGGATGCGCTACAGAGGAATGATCGATCTCCGCTGGCGCATTTTCTGCTCGGGCGCGCGTTGGCCGGAATGAAGGAATTCGAGCGGGCGGCTGAGGCGTTTCGCGCGGCGATTTCTTTCAATCCGAATTTTCCGGAAGCGCATGTTCGACTTGCTGAGGTGCTCGAGAAGCATCTGGGCAATGCCGAGTCCGCTGACGATCACCGGCGGCTGGCGCGCAGAATGAGAAATGGCGAAGTCGAAGCGGAAGCGGCGGACAGCGCTGCGGTGAATGTCCCCGATACGCCATTTCCGGAGCGGGCCATGCCGCCGCTCGAAGAATGTCTGGTCGTCGTTACCGGGTTGCCGCGCTCGGGGACTTCGCTCTTGATGCAGATGCTGGCCGCGGGCGGAATGCAGGTTGTCTCGGACGGATTGCGCCAGGCGGATGAGGACAATCCGCGCGGGTATTTCGAATTCGAGCCGGTGAAGAGTCTGGCCAGAGATTCGAAGTGGCTGTGCGAGCATCCGGGATGCGCGATCAAGATTGTCGCGCCGCTGCTGGCTGGTTTGCCGCAAGGCTTGGCGTGCCGGGTGATTCTGAGCAATCGCGATCTGGATGAAATCCTGGATTCGCAGGAGCGCATGCTGGCTCGCCGGGGCACGGCGGAACGGCGACGGATGCTCAAGGGAGAATACGTCCGCACACTGGCCCGCGTGGAAGCGATGCTGGTCCGGCGGCCGGCTACGCAACTGCTGGTGGTCCAACACAGCTCGGCGATTTCCGATCCGGCGGGCGTTGCGGAGAGAATGAACCGGTTTCTGGGGGGAGCACTTGACGTCGCTAAGATGGCGGCTGCGATCGACCCTGCGCTGCATCGAAATCGGACCGCCCGGTGAATGTTCGGGGTTCACAAACGTCAACTACCGAACCGGTACGTCCAGCAGCGCCAGCCAATATTGGACCGATTGCAGCGCGAAGCCGATCAGGATCAAGCCGACTCCATAGACTCCCATGCGTCTTTCGGGTATGTGATCGGCGGTCCATTCGATGAAGGGCGTGCAGCAGCCGATGGTCGCCGTGACTATGCCTAGGGCGAGTCCGGTTCTCAGCCCGACTGCGATCGCGTGCTCCGGTTGCCGCGCCACCAGGCTGCTTACGTATCCGGTAACCGTGTAGCCGACCGCGCGATTCGCCGCCGCTAATAATTGGAACCGGGTCACGCGCGGACGAGTAGCGGGTTTATACTCGACGTCCGGCCGGATGCCGAATCGATAGGCGATCGCCTGTCCGGCGCTGCTCAACACGCCGAAGGTGATGCCGAACGCGGGACCGAAGATGTAGGAGGCGCCTACCGCGAATCCGCCGCCGCGAATCGCGCTCATGGCCGTATCGGTCCAGAATCCCGGCTTCGGCCCATGTTTTGAGGCGCGCGAATATTCCCACGCGAGCGTGATGCCGTGCGCCACGCCGCTGGCCAGGCCGAATACCGGACCCAGGAACAGGCCGTAGCCGGTTCCGAACAGCGCCCCGTAGGTGACCGCTCGCGTCAGAGTCCGCAGCGGGCCGTGTTCGCCGCCCAGCAGGTCATAGGCGAGATACAAAGCTCCCAGGACGTCGAGTCCGCTGCCGATAATGCTGACCAACGCGAGCGTGTGCTTGTCGATGGCCATCATGCAAGCGTCACGGACTGGCCGTTGTCCAGGACCATAAACGAATCGCCGGGGTGGCACTCGCGCAGGCGATGCTTCGGCGTGTCGAGGCCGTCATCCGCCAGTTGGAAGGTGCCGTGGTGGATGGCGATGCTGGTCCTGGCGCCCAGGATCTGATGCGCTCTTACCGCGTCCTCAGGATCCATGTGGACGGCTGACATGAACCAGCGCGGCAGGTAGGCACCGATCGGCAGGAGAGCCAGGTCGGGAGGCCCGAATCTTTCGCGGATGCGCGCGAAGTGATCGCCGAAAGCGGTGTCTCCCGCGAAGTAGACCATGCGGTTCGCGGCTTCGAGCATATATCCGCACCACAGCGTCCGATTGCGGTCGAAAATTCCGCGCGCTGAAAAATGCAAGGCCGGGACGCTGTGAAAAGTGGTTTGGCCGAGTGGCAGCGAATCGCCCCAATCCAGTTCGTGGACCGGGCCGAGATTCTGCGATCGCAGCAGCCGGCCGACTCCGATGGGGACGACGAATTGGCACTCGCGGCCGGCCAGGCGGCGCAGTGTGGCCAAGTCCAGATGATCGTAATGATTATGGCTGAGGAGCACGGTATCGATGCGCGGAAGATCCTCCCAGCGGACTCCCGGATTCCGGCGTCGGCGCGGACCGGCCCAGGTGAACGGACTGGTCCGCTCCGACCAGATCGGATCCGTCAAGATGTTCGAGCCGCGGCGCTGGAGCAGCAGCGTCGAATGGTTGATCAGCGTGACGCGCAGTTGGTTTCCGTCGACCGAAGCCGGCGGTTTGGATGGCTTCACGTCGTCGACGAAAAGGGGCGAGGGCTCGGGACGTGTGGTGAACTTCCAGCGCACAAGGTCGAGAAAGCCGCGTGCCTGAGGAGCATCCGGGTTAAAGAAGCGCTTCCCGTCAAAGTGCTTCGAAAAAGGCGGAGTGACCGCGCCAGGCTGCACGAGCCTCTATTTTACTCACAGTTTCAGCGACGCATGCGCATCTGTTGGCGTGTCGTAGAGAAATCATCAGTGTGCTCCCCTCCATAATTGTCGGAGTTCTGAAACGGAACCGCGACTGTAAAGGAGGGGAGATAGGCCACCAGTACGCTGTCCCTGTGATAACGATAACGATTTTAGAGCCCCGCAATTACGGCAGTCGATTCGGCGTAACGTTTCAGCCGCGTATCCTTTCCGCCGGGAAAAGACCATAATGATCAGATGCCGAATCGGCGACTTGTTGCGGCTTGCCTGGCTTTGGCTGCCAGCTTGTCGCCACAGGTCAAGGCGCAAGTTCGTCTCGCCGGTCGCATCACGAATGAGACGAATGCTCCCGTCGCCGGAGCCAAGATCGTGGTCGCCCAGCCGGCGAAAAACTTCGAAGCAACTTCTGACCCGACGGGCGCTTTCGTGATGGTGCTGCCGGAACCTGGCGCTTACGCGCTGAAAGTCGATCGCGAAGGGTTTTACGTTTTCTCCGACCCAGCCATGGAGATTCCCGCGCCCTCGCCCGGCGCGCCCGCTTTCGAGCTGCATGTGACCTTGCAGACCATTTATGAGATCAAAGATTCGGTGGAGGTAGCAGGCCAGCCGGGCATGGTCGATATGGATCGGACCACGCCAGAAACCACGCTCAGCAGCCGGACCCTTTACGACATCCCGTTTCCGAATCAGAACAGCTTGCGCAGCGGGCTTCGCCTGATTCCCGGGCTGGTGCAGGATTCAAATGGCGGAATCCATTTGTTCGGCGGATCTGAAGCGCAGGCTCAATATACCTTTGAGGGGTTCCAGTTGAACGATCCGCTCACCGGGCGATTCGACGCGCGCATGAGCCTGGAATCGGTTCAATCGGTGGATGTGGTCGCGTCCCAATCGGGCGCCGAATTCGGACGCGGCGCGGCGGGGACCATGGCGCTGCATGCGCGAACCGGCGCGGACCAGTTTCAGTTTTCCTCCACCGATATATTTCCAGGTTTCGATCTCGGACGCGGGGTCCGGGTGGGCAGCTTTACTCCCCGCGCCAACTTTTCCGGACCGTGGTGGAAGGGACGCGCGTGGTTCTTCAACACGATCGAACTGCAATACACCGACACGGTGGTGCCGCAGCTTCCCGCCGGCGGAAATTCGTTCACCAGTTGGCGTGTCGACGATCTGATCCACAATCAGGTGAATCTGACTCCGCACAATAACCTGTTTGCCGGTCTTCTGTTCAATTATCTATTTGCGCCGCGCAATGGACTCACCTTTCTGGATCCCACCGAAACCACGGTAAACCGGCAATCCCAGCAATGGTTCGGATATCTGAAAGATCAGCACTCGTTCTCGCACAGCTCATTGATCGAGTTCGGATTGGCGGCCAGCCGGACGCATAGCAGGGAAGTCCCGCAGGGCGATTCGCCGTATCTGATCACGCCCGATGGGCGGCAGGGGAATTTCTACGAGAATGCCCGCCGATATGCCACGCGGGAACAGGCGCTGCTGAATTACTTCCTGCCGGCGTTCGAATTTCTGGGCCGTCACCAGCTTAAAACTGGAGGCGACGCCGTGCGCCTCGACTACTCGCAGAATATCGATCGATCCGATATCGATTACCTGGGGCTGGCGGGGACGGTCGTGCGGCAGGTCAGCTTCGTCGGCTCCGGCCGGCTGAGCCGCGCCAATTACGAGAATTCGATTTACGTGCAGGATTCCTGGCGGCTGGGCTCATCGCTGCTGATCGAAATGGGCGGCCGCTCGGATCACGATCTGCTGCTGGGCCACTGGAACACTTCGCCGCGCGCGGGATTCGGCTGGTCGCCGCCGAAAATGGAAAATACGCGCATCTCCGGCGGATTTGCGCGGATTTTCGATCCCACCGATCTGCTGCTGTTCACCCGGCCGCTGGATCAATCCGCGGTGTCGACGTATTACGACGCTTCGGGCAACGTGATTTATGGTCCCATCACGTCGGTGTATACACTGGGGCCGCACGTGCAAAATCCGCGCGCCGATATCTGGAACGTCGGGGCGGAGCGCAGCCTGCCCAAGGCCATGCAGGCGAAGTTTCAATGGCTGGAGCGGCATTCGACGCTGGGCTTCGATTACGTCAACAGCCTGCCGGCGGCGGAACAATTGCCTGAGATCCTGAATGGCGCTCCCAATCCTGGTCCCGTGATTGCGGACTATGTGCTCAGCAATCAGCGCCAGGACAAATATGATTCGGTCGAGGTCGCGCTGCGGCAGCCGTTAAAAGGAAGGTTCGAATGGATGGTGAGTTACACGCGCAGCTCAGCTACTTCGAACGCCGTGATCGACCGGAGCGTGGACCAGCCTCTGATGATCGGCAATGACACGGGACCATTGCCGTGGGATGCTCCAAACCGGCTGCTGAGCTGGGGCTATGTGCCGGTGTGGTGGAAAAATTGGGCCGTCGCTTATATGCTCGACTGGCATTCCGGGCTTCCGTTTTCGGTGCAGGATCAATACGGACAAATCGTGGGAACAGTGGACGATCATCGCTTCGTAACGTTTTTCGAGCTGAATCTGTTTGTGGAGCGGCAGCTGACCATCCGCACGTATCGCCTGGCAGTGCGCGCCGGGTTGAATAACGTTACAGGACGCCAGAATTCGAACGCGGTGGAAAATGTCCTGGGCGGTCCCAATTACCTGTACCAATACGGTGGACAGAGCCGCTCGCTGAACTTCCGCCTGCGATTTCTGGGTAAGACAAAACCGGCGTCGCAAATCTGAACCGATCGTTGTTCGGCTGGTTTGGTCACCAAGGCTGAAAATCCTCCACTGTTCCCTTGGCTCTGAGTCGAGAACGTAACGAAAAATTCAGCGGCCCACTGCTATCGACTCGGAGCAGGCCGGACTCCCGACGTGTTCGCCCCCCGCGCGTCCATCTGGCGTAGCACCCGATCGAGATCGGCATCGCCTACCGGACGCGCCAGCAGGAATCCGCCGCTCGATTCCAGGCTTCCGGCCAACTCTGCATCATAGCCGTCGCTTACCAGCACGAACGACGTCACGTGCCCCCGGATTTTTTCCTGATAATCGCTGGCGCCCGACACCGACGGCCGCACCGCCCAGAACACCGCATCGAACCGGACCCGCTGCGTCAGGTCCGCAGCTTCTTCCATCGGCGCCGGGACCACGCGATGTCCGCGCCCGCTCAACAGGCCCAGTAGCTGCCGTTGCCCGCCCATGTCCGGATCCACCAACAGTACGGTCATCGCCGGGGCTGGGGTGCGCGATCTCGCTGTTTCGCGGCCATCGTGCCCCACGTTGGGTCCGGCGTCACGCTCTGTGTCCCGCGCGACCGGCAGGTCGATTTCAAAGCATGCCATCCGCAGGGCATCGGTTCCCGAGCCGCCGCGAAACCGGATCTCTCCGCCGTGGCTTTGAATGATTCCCTGACACACGCCCAACCCCAGCGCCCCGTCCGGCGACCGGCCCTCGGCGAACGGATCGATTTCCGCGCCCTGCTCATTCAGCGGAATCGAGTAGCCGATCTCGATCATCACCCGCCGCGCAATCAGACTGCTCGACACGGAGATGGTTTTTGCGGGCGATTCCGACCCGTATTGTTCGGCGTGCACCAGCAGGTTCAGGAACACCTGCTCGATTTGTCCCTGCACTCCCAGCACCAGCGCCGGCTTCGGGGTCAGACGATTCTGCACGCGGAGCGTTAGCGTCCGCCATTCCGGATCGCGAAACTGCATCAGGCTGGCCAGCAGCGCGTTCACGTCCACATGCCGGGCGGCCGAATCGTCGGGCCGCGCAAACGAAACCAGCCGCGACACGATTTCGCTGGCGCGCTGCGACTCGCCCGCCAGCATTCTCAGCTCCCGTTCCGGAATCGGATTCCGTCCGCGAGCCGCCAGCGACGTGGAAAGTTGCAGAATACTTTCGAGCGGAGCACGCAGCTCGCTCGCCACCCCGGAAATCAATTGCCCGGTCGCCGCCAGCTTCTCGCTTCGGAAAAGCTGTTCGCGAATGGTCTGCTGCTCCTGCAATTTGAGCGACGCTGCCACCTGATTGGCCAGATGCTGCGCCGCCGCCTGCTCCTCCAGGCTGAAATAACCCAGGCGTCGAGCATTGCCCACTTCCAGCACTCCCAATACATCGTTCTGAGAAAGCAGCGGCAGAAACATGGCCGACCGCGGCAGGTTCCGGGCGTCCACCGGCACGAAGGGGCTGCGCCGGACGTCCGGCACGTTCAGCAGCGTTCGATTGCGGAAACATACCACTGCTCCGCCGGCCAATCCATCCGGTGGAGCGTCGATCGGCACCGCCATCGGATCCGGTTCGTGCTGGGTCGGGACGCGCTCCAACGCCTTGCTGCGGCGGCTGTAAAGATACAGCCGCACGCCTGTCGCCTGGGTCACCGTGGGCAGCACGGTCACCAGCTTTTCCGCGATCTCCGCCGGAGACACGGCGGAAATGATATCTTCGCTCAGAGCATGAAATGAGCGCATCAACTGGCGATTGATTCCGAGCCGCTTTTCACGAATCCACCACAGCCCCAGCACCAGGATGACGGCGGCCAGCGCTCCTCCCACCAGCAGCGGCGGGAATAGCATGCCGCCTGAAATCACCTCGACATCTTCCGGCGCGGCGAGCAGCATCTGGTAACCGCTGTCGTGCGGCGGTTCGAGCGAATACTGCGTAGCGACACCCGTCAGCCGCACATGATCGCCCACCCGCACCCGTTTGAGCTCGCCCGGAGGATGCCCGACCGCGGCCGGCAGGAACACCGAAATTGTGTTGCCGCGATCGCTAACCGCCAGGCTCCGCCCGCCCAGATTTTCTCCCACACCTCCGGTGACCGTGGCCGTGGTTCGCACCAGCAAGCCCAGATAGCGAAAGCTGCTCAGGTCCGAAATGCTAACATCCTTGGGCTCCGGCGCCGCTTCGTGGCGCAGCTTGAGGATGCTCGAAGGCGCCAGCAGCGGCATCGCCGCGACACTCTGGATGGTTCCCGAGCTCTCGATCCAATCGCCCGGCTGAAGACCCGCAAAGCGGTCGCGGTCGCCCCGAATCAGCAGCCCGTGGTCGGTCGCATCGCGAACCGGAAGATAATACGTCCCGAGCGCCCACACCGGCGCAGCCGACGCCTGTCCGCGAATCGTGATCGCGCGGCCTTCATAAGCTGGGGTCATATCGCGCCCGGAACGGGAAGACGCCTGTTCCAGCGTGACAAAATCCTGGCCGGCGACAACGGCCGCTCCCAGGACCAGAATCTGAATCAGGCGGACCATCGGTCGCCCAGACCGACGACGATAACCAGCCCCACGTATTCCGTAGCTTTACCCGGATTCTCCATGTGCCCTGAATCATAACACGGAGAATTACCGTAAGCTCCTGCTACGGACAATTTTGGGCCGTTTCTAAGGAAATTACTCAGCTAACGCGTTAAACTCATTTTGAATGATAGATTTAATTGCACGCCATTATTTGATTTCGGGGCGGGTTCAAGGCGTCGGTTTCCGGTATTTCGCTGAGCGAGCCGCGCGGGAGGCCGTTGTGACCGGCTGGGTCCGCAATCTGGCCGACGGAAGTGTCGAGGTTCACGCCAACGGAAATCCCGCTCAAATGGAGCTCTTTGAATCGAAACTACGCGTCGGACCGCCGCGATCCGAGATCCGCGGATTCGAATCGTCGGAAGCTGCGCTCACGCAGACCAAGTCGTTTGAGATCCGTTAGGCAGGACTGTCAAGGAGTTGAGACGCAGGTGGGGCGGGACGTCGCCTTTTGCGGCCTGCCATCCGGAATCCGACGCAGACGGCCAACACCGACCGTCCGCGCCACCACCGCCACCAGCTATCATTCCGGAAAGCGCGACCGCAGCGTGGCCAGTCCCTCGGTCAACTCTCTCCGAAGCTGCTCGGTGATCGTCGTTCGGCTCAGGCGGGATTCGAGCAGCGCCCGGTCGTCCCGGGTGCCGAACTTCGAAAGATAGTACGCCGCCCACGACGCGGCTTTCGGATCGTCGCCCGCCAACTGTTCGCGCAGCAGCCTGGCAACCACATCGGAAAAGTAGCACTCCGCGATCGTGCCCAGCGTGTTCAGATCGGTTCCGTGCTCGCGAAGGTCGTGATCCGCCGCAGCGCGGATCAGCGGCAATACTTCGTCTCCCTGGCGCCGGGCGAGATACGCCAGGACCTGCATGCCAACCGGCTGATTCCAACTGGTTTGCTGCGATGCGTAGAGCTTGATCACGTCGGGCAGAATGGCCGTCGACGCGAAGCGTGCCAGCACCCTGGTGTCTTCCGCCAGGTTCGACCCGCCGACCTGTAACCGCGAAAGAAACAACTGGTCGAGCTCGGGAAGTTCAGCGTCAGGAATCCGCCCGAGCAGCGCGACATCCCGCAGCCCGTCCGGATTCTGAAGCTCGGCGACGACGAAAGGCTTCGCGCGCTCCGGCGCCAGATCGAACAGTGCGGTGAGCGCTCCACGGCGTTCCTGGCTGTTGCCGTGCTGCTCCAATCGCGGATTCCTCAAGATCCGTTCGAGGGCGGGGACCAGCGAAGGGTCTCGCAACTGCGGCCAGAATGCGCGGAACATGTATTCGAAATTCGACGTTTCGAGGTGTTCACGAATCACCTCAATCGCCGGCTGAGCCAACTCCGTCTGCGACTCCAGCAGATCGTTTTGTTTTAAATGCGACAGAATCGTCTGCGCGGCGACCATGCGCGGGCGATCTGTTTTCGACGGTAAACTCTGCGCGAGCTGGCTCAGATATTCGACCATGATCCGCGCCGCCTCGGCCTTGTCTTTGGGCGAGTGCAGAGCCACCATCTGCTTCAAAACCCCTTCGCTTGCGAACGCGCCCGGTTGCAGATAGCCCTCCTCCAGCAGCCGCAACACCAGTTCACGATTCGGGAAACGCAGCAGATTCGGCGTGGAGCCTGCTGGGCGCAGTGCCGCCGCGACGTCAGCCCGTGCGGCGACGTCTCCCGTCAAATAGGTGAGCGCCTTCTGCGGGTCGTCACCGGCGGGCCAAACGCCGCGCGTCCGGCTGGCCGCTGCCGCCTGCGATTTCAGCCGCGAAATCTCCTGCGCTTCGTCTTCCGGCGTCATCGCCACGATGTCGAATTCGATGCTGTTGGTGGTGACCGGCGGGGTCCGGTTCACATCCGTTCTGCCGCTGGGAATAAACACGCGCGAGCTTTCGATCTTCAGCGAATAATGGCCCGGC
>Ga0206819_10159_pt1 | contig 24860 bp, 12 predicted proteins | sample Alteio_BWOrgCont_87_FD_152855 | JGI IMG/M metagenome (GOLD analysis project Ga0206819, IMG submission 152855) | Enriched cells from forest soil in Barre Woods Harvard Forest LTER site, Petersham, Massachusetts, United States -... | ecosystem: Environmental > Terrestrial > Soil > Temperate forest >... | reverse complement strand
GAATCGTTTTGGGAACCACCGGCCACTGATTGACGATGCCGTCTTCCATCACTGGCGTTCCGTCAGCATTGAGTCGCGTGGCGATCCATTGACCAGGCTGCACGGCTTCGCCGGCTCGGTTCTCGAGGGTCTGCACCGTCCCTGGTTCCAAAACCTTGCGGAACATTACGTTGTAAGCTTGCTTCTGCGTCTGGAAGACGCCCGAACCTTCATCGCTTGCCGCAGCGCGGAACAACGATTGAGTGCGGGCTATCGACTGAGGAACGTCAGCGGGAACTGCGCTTTCAGCAGCCACCAACCCACCGCCGCCCTCTGCAGAATCGCCGGTCTGCCCGGCTACAACCTGGGTGAGATGCCCATGCGCAATCACGCCTGTGTGCGCTCCCTGAGTCGGATCACCCACCACCTGCGATGCAGCACCACCTGTGGGGTCGCCAACATGCCCCGGTTGAGCGATCTGACCTGCCTGAGTGGGATCAACAGGTTGGGCGGCGGCTCCTTCTGCGCGCACTTGCGCGGTCGCATTGGCGACGTTGCCATGCTGCATATGAGCGCGGTTGACTGAGTCAGAAACTTCCGGCTTCTCCACTGGCTTCGGCGTGGTAGCGGCTTCGCCTTCTGCGCCTGCAGTACTTGATGCCAGGCTGGCTTTGATCAAATGACCAGTGTAACCACCGGCAATACCACCAGCGACGCCGGCCGTGAGGTCAACTCCACCAGCTCCGAAGTTTTGCATTCCCTTGTCGGCCGCCTTCACTTCATTTGCGGAATAGAGTTCTGGTTGCGCTACGACCTTGGAATCGTGGATCCAGTGAGGGAGGTGCTCGTAGAGTTTGTAAGCAGCCAGAGCGACGCCCCCTACAGCCAGTCCAGCCGCCAGCTCCGGTGCGAGGAATACGGCACCGCAGCCAATGCCAAAACCGATGCCCGCGCTCGCCGCAACCCGGCCAAAGTGATGTGTTATTTCGTCTTTGGCTCCATCGCCTATCTGCGCTGCTACGTTTTTGATCTCCTGCCACGTTGACTCATTTGCGTTGCCAGGCGAAAAGGTGTCAGCGATGTTGGCTGCCACGATGTCTACTGTTTTACCGTTTTTGGTGCCAACAAGGTGGTGCATTGAGTCCACACCGGTTATTTCGAAATCATTGAGAATGCCGCTCTGGTGAAGACGGCGTGATAGCTCGCCCATGTCCTTGCCGAACTGTGTCGAATTGCTGCGATCGATCTGTTGCAGCTGCACTATGCCACTATATACAGTACTGAAGTCTGAGCTGTGACTGGCGTTTGCTTTTATGGCAGCATCAAGAGTTGCTTGAATGCCTTCGTTGGACGTAACCATATGCCACTCCTTCGTTATAGAGCAGGTACGAATTTAGTCGACGTGCTGAATTAACGGCGCGGGGTGGTGCCGAATGCTATAGCCTGGCTATGACGAGCTTTGCTTAGCAAATGCTCAATAGCCTTTGGCTAAGGTTTGCCAAATGCCTATTGTTGATGTTCTTTCGGATGACGAACGCTGTAGAACGGTTGTATACCTTCGCGTCAATTTTTGGACACGCGGTTATCTGGCTCTGCCGGCAGCTGTTTTTATGTGTCCGTATTTCTGATCGGTCTTAGACTGGATCAGGAGAATTCTCTGACGCAGCTGGATTGCTTCAGTCAATCTACCTTGTTTTGCGAAGCAACTGGCCAGTCCGTTGAGAATTTCAGCTACGGCATGACTATTTGGTCCGAGCGCCTTCTCATTTATTGCTAACGCGCGCTTATACAGCGGCTCCGCCTCCGCATACCGGCGTTGAAATGTACAACAATCCGCGATGCAAACGAGGCAGAAAGCTGCCTCCTTGCTATTTCGCCCGCCCGTCTTCTCTTTGATTGCCAACGCCTGTCTGTATAGCGGTTCTGCCTCCGAGTACTTGCGATGATCTCCATACAAACAATTCGCCATGGGAATGAGACAGTCCACCACCGTTGGGTCGTTTGGCCCTACGGCTTTCTTTCTGATTGCCAATGCGCGCTGATACAGCGCCTCTGCCTCCGCATACTTGCCTCCATGTGTATAACATTCAGCCAGGCAAAGGAGGTAGACGGCATCGTCCGGGTTATCTCGTCCAAACGCCCTTTCTCTAATTGTCAAAGCGCGCTGATACAGCGCCTCTGCCTCCTCATAATTGCCCCGACGCGTATAACAAGCTGCCAAGTAATTGAGGCACCCAGCCACGTCCGCGTGATCTTTTCCGGAGACATTCTCTGTGATGGTCAAAGCGCGCTTAAAGAGCGACTCTGCCTTCCCAGAGTTATTGTCATGTGTATAACAATCAGCCAGGGGAATGAGACAGTCAGCTACCTTCTGGTGCTCGAGGCCAAAAGCTTTCTCTCGGATGGCCAAAGCGCGCTTATAGAGCGGCACTGCCTCTGCGTATTTGCTTTGATGTCTGTAGCAATCAGCGATGCAAATGAGGAAAGTTGCTACATCCTGGTGATCTCGCCCGACCGCTTTCTCAGTTATTGACAATGCTTGCTTAAAGAGCAGCTCGGCATCAGTGTATTTGCCCTCGTGCTCGTAGCAGTCAGCCAGCTTATTTAAACTTTTGACAACATCTGGATGATTAGCATCCAGCACTTTGCAATCTATTGCCAATGTCCGCTTCCGTGCGGTCTCTTCCTCTGCCCACTTGTGATGGCGTTGGTAATAGTCCGCAAGCGCATTGAGTGCGTTAACTACATCAGCCTGCTGATTGGGTCCGGACTCTTTTTGCGTCAGTGCCAACACGCGTTTTCGTGCTGCCTCTTCCTGTGCGTATTCGTGGGCCTGTTTATAAATTTCTGCTAGTTTGGTAATTGTTTCCGGATCATTCGAATTTGCCTGAGATTGATCAATGTCTTCGGCCGCGGGCAACGGTAATGTCCCCGTCTTCCCCTCGTCTGGCTGTTTGTTCTGTCGTAACTGAGTTTCTGGCATAGTCTTTGGAATGCGCATTTCTTCAAGTACATAGACCAAACTGCCACCAAAAATGACGCCAAGACACACGTACAACCACAACTCCGGCACTTTCATCTTCTCAGCGCTGACTGATCGTGCGGGCACGGCTATAACCCGCATCTGATTAAGATCGCCTTTCTGCAGCAAAAGCAAATCGTTCGCCACGTCCATAAAACTTTGATATCGATCGCGGCTATCTTTAGCTAACATCCTGGTCACCAGTTTTTCCAAAGCTTCTGGAAACTCCAACCCTAGTGAGGCTTCCTTCAATGAAGGTGCCTTTCCAGTGGTGTGCTGCATCATTGTTTCGAGCTGAGTATTTCCCTTGAAAGGAGGTGCCCCTGTCAACGCTTCAAAGAGAACACAGCCAAGCGCATAGATATCACTGCGGCTATCGACGCCCGTTCCAGCGCATTGTTCTGGACTCATATAGAGCGGCGTTCCGAATATTTCTCCGGTCTTTGTCAGACTGAGAGCCTCCGACTCATCACCAAATTGCAGTTTAGCGATACCGAAATCCACCACCTTTGGAATGAAATTCGAGGCGCTCACGTCTCCAGCGAGGATTATATTGCTTGGCTTTATGTCTCTGTGGATCACACCCTGATCGTGGGCGTATGCCATTGCGAAACATACCGGAATGAATATCTGCAGTGCTGATTGCCATGGAATCCGTGCGTGCTGCTTCAGGTGTTGAGCTAATGTCGGGCCCTCGACGAATTCCATCACGAGAAAGGGTTGGCAATGATCAATCATTCCGAAATTAATCGCCCGTACTAAATTTGGATGATCGAGCATCGATGCTGCCTGAGCCTCTTTCCTCAGTCTCAGCATCGTTGTTTCCGAGGCAACGACAGGATGAAGTGTCTTTAGCGCAAACGTTTTTTTCAACAAGATGTCCCGCACTTTATATACGGATCCGAATCCCCCTGATGCAATAATCGATAGAACCTTGTAATGGTTTTCAACTATTTGCCCGGGCTGAAGCTGACTCGGCGTCGCCATCGGCTGTGCGAGCGATGTCACCGCTGCATCTGGCTGCGGCGATGGGTTTGATGAATCGTCGTGTACCTTCGCGAAGTTTTCCACCAGGGACTGTGCTCCTCCTTGGCATACTTATACCGTACCCTGACATTCACCAGCATAGGCAATCGCGGCTTCAATATTTGTTTGTGAAAAAGGGTATAGATCTAGTTGCTTCGGTAACCCGAGCGGACCATGGACAACGAGCAGGAAAAAAAACTTGCGAATGCATCTGTTGAGAGAGATTCTGGTATCGTCTCGCCTTCAGACTTGCAGTCAGCCTCGGCCGCGGCAGAAGAACTGAGAAAAGCGTTGGCGCGACCTCTGCCTGATCTGGAGCCGGGTGAGCTGATCGCCGGCCGCTACAAGATTTCTCACCTGGTCGGACGTGGAGCATCCGGCACAGTTTACGCTGCAGAGCAGATCTTGATGCGTAAGCGCTTTGCTCTGAAATTACTCCACGCTGCCAGTGACAGCGCGCGCCGACGCTTTCAAAAGGAGGCGCAAGCAGCGAGCAAACTGGACCATCCCAATCTTGTGCGGGCCACCGACTTCGGCGTGCTCGACAACGGTTGCCTTTTCATGGTGATGGAATTTGTCGAGGGACAGACGCTGCACGAGCACCTAAAGAGGGTGGGGCGCCTCTCGATCAAGGAAGCCCTGAACATCTTCATCCCCATCTGTTTCGCTCTGGAATATGCGCATGAGCAGGGCGTCATTCATCGCGATCTAAAGCCATCCAACATAATTTTGGAAACCTTCGACAATGGTGTGACGTTCGTGCCCAAAGTCGTAGACTTCGGCATCGCCAAAATTTCCGAAGAAGAGGGAGAGGCTCTTACTCGTACAGGGGAGGTGTTCGGCACACCTTTGTACATGAGCCCAGAGCAATGCGCGGGCTCGAAGGTCGATCAGCGAAGCGACATTTATTCGCTTGGATGTGTGATGTACGAAGCGCTTACCGGCACGCCTCCATTTTGCGGAAAGACTGCGCTCGAAACCATGATGCAGCACCGCATCGAACCGCCAATGTCGATGTCCGAAGCCTCGCTCGGCTCAAAATTTCCCGATGCCTTGCAGTCTGTTATCGCTACGATGCTCGCCAAGGAGCCGGCGGATCGCTTCCAGCGCTGCTTCACCATTGCCGACCATCTCATTCGCATACAAAAGGGCGACGGTGTCGCGTCGTTGCCACTCGAACGCTCCGGCAAGGCGAAAGTGGCGAAAATGAAAATTTCGCATCCACCACTTTGGAGCTTGTATCTGACTATTGTTTTACTTCTCGGTACGATCGCGTATTTGCTCTTGCGAACACCACCGAAAATGACAGGAGGCTTCGATAAAGTCGTAGCCGTCCAAGGCGACAAGTCTCCAACCAACATCGCCGGCGATGATGAATCGCTGGACAATCTTGGCGGTATACCTCGCTTTGTCACTGGCGACAAGACTCATGGACGAACGTTTCGTTTCGGCGCAGTGAAAAAAGATCGAACCTACACGTTCGACAGCAAGGTCGTGCTGTCGTACGGTGGTGCGCGCATTGTACGACGGCAAAGAATGAAAGCCTCAGGAGTAATTCAAGTTCCTCCTGAATGCGCCGTCGAATTCGAATCGAATGTGTTGATGACTATGTTTCGACCTTATCTGTTTCGCAGTTTTCGACCCAACGATCTTGATTCGTTGCGGATAACCTTCGAGGATTTGGTGGCGGATGAAGATATTGATACCGGTTGCTTCAACGATGCTATGAGTTATGTTTCGTCCCTGAAGGGGCTGCATCAACTGTGGTTCTACAACACACCGCTAGACGCCAACGGGCTGGCGAATTTGAAGCTGAACGAAATGCATGATTTGGAATGCCTGAGCTTACAACACACTAACGTCACCGTACAGGATCTCATTAGCTTGCCGACTTTCCGCAAGCTGCATACGGTGGGGTATTCAGAACAGAAAGACGTCCCCAGTTTGCTGACGGCTCTAAACAGGATATGGGGCGAAGGTGGCGCTCGCGAGCGTCGAAGGCATAGCCTGATAGTGTGCGATGACAATCTTACTAATGACGATCTTGCGCTGGTCTCCAAATTGGACCTCGATGCGCTGGACATCAAAGACAACTCCGAGCTGACCGATGCAGGACTGAAGCACCTTTTCAACATGAAGCCGATGCACAGTTTGTGGTTGAGCGGATCGAGATTCACTCCATCAGTAATTCAACACCTGGCTGAAAATCTCAGTCTGCACGAGCTTGATCTCGGAGAGGTTCGTTGGAGTGCTCAGCAGGAAAAACAACTGAAAAGCTCTCTCGCTTTGAGAAATTGCCAAGTTTCGTTTGACACCGTGTCAACCGATGCGCTCGATTTCTTCCATCCTTGACATGAAAGTGCTGACTGCAAACTTGGAATAGTTTTTGCGGTGCAGAGGTTATTTTGACGACAATATTTACCTTTGGCCTCTGTTTCCGCCTGTCAGTCTATCTCTTGTAATTTCTACTTGGTCTAAGCCGCACCTTATATCCGTGAGCAGCGAACAAAAGCACCACTAAGAAGCATCCCATTGGCACCACGTACGAAAATGGCGTTCCACAACTTTGGGCGACTGCACCCATCACGAGCGGCATGACAGCACCGCCGACGATCGACATTATTATGAAACTCGCAGCCGTTTTTGTCTTTGGGCCGAGGTCAGCGATTCCCAAGGCAAAAATTGTCGGAAACATAATTGATGCAAAGAAAAATATCGCCATCAGTGCAGCGACGCTCAGCACCCCTGTGCCCCATACCACGACTGAACAGAGCCCCATTGACGCTGCGGCATAAATCGCAAGCAAACGATGTGCGGCGATCTTTTTCATTAGTGCAGTTCCTGTAAATCGCCCGACAGTAAACAACACGAGTGATGCTGATAATAAATAGGACGCGAATTGATTGCTGATTCCCAAATGTTTCTCAGTGCAATAATTGATGAACAACGCAGCCATGCCAACTTGCGCTGCAACGTAGAAAAATTGCGCCGCTACCGCCCAGAGAAAATGCGAGCGCTTGAACAACGGCTCGCTAACACCTGAATCAGCAGGCACATTCTCAGAAGTCTTCTCCTCAATCTCAGGCATCGTCGTGCGAGCAAACAGCAGCGCTACGATCACAACTGTGCACGCGATGCCGACATATACGAATTTGACCGGACCGAGCTGCTCCGCTGCAGTTCCTGAGTGTCCTCCGAAGAATAGCGCACCGCCAATGATCGGACCAAGAACAGAGCCGGCACCATTGAAGCTCTGAGCGAGGTTTAGCCGAAAAGCAGCAGTTGCGGGCTCACCTAGAACAGTCATGTAAGGATTAGCGGCAGTCTCCAAAAACGTCAGACCGGTAGCAATAATGAAAAGCCCGGAGAGGAACAACGGAAAGCTGTTTTGCTCGGCAGATGGATAGAACAGGAGCGCGCCACACGCATAGAAGATCAGACCCAGGATAATCCCTGGTTTGTAGCCAAACTTTTGCATAAACAGCCCAGCCGGCAATGCCGTCACGAAGTACGCCCCAAAATATGCCGTCTGCAACAAAGTTGACCATTGCTTGCTGACGTGAAGCGTCTCCTGAAAGTTCTTGTTCAGAACATCCAGCAATCCATAGGACAGCCCCCACATAAAAAACAGCGAAGTAACCAGAACAAGCGCCAGCCTGTAGCCCCCGGCAGGGGACGCTGCTGCGCGCCGAATAATCGCTGTATCTGTCTGTGCTAAAGGCATTCAGAAGATCCATGCTCGTCTATGAGTAGCGCGATTGTACTGGTCCCATCCGCGCTTGACAATGGGCGCAATACTAATGTGACGGGACTGAAACGCCTCGACACTCGCCACTGTTTATCGAGCATAAAGGGAAAAGCGTGCGCACAATTCACCCTGACAGGATCTAGTCAGAGTATTACAGATATCCTCAAAGTGATCGAACGCGCCATGCTTTTGCTTGGACTTACTATCGCCATCAAACAGTTCCACAGTCGTTGGTCCCTGGATGCCCCAAGGGAGGGGTAATTGTGGTGCTCGAAACTGCCTCGGTTTTTACCAGCCGAAGACCGATCGACAATGATACCGGCCCAGAATCAGATCTTGCTTCAGATCGTCGAATGGGAGAAATTGCCTCCGACATGTGGCATGACATGCAGCTTGCTGATGGGGTCAACCACATATCCCATAATGAGGAAGTACATTCGATGTTGTCCGGCTTCGGAATTCTCTCCAACCCAGCCGAGGGTGAAACAGCGGCAATCCTTGCCCCAGGCATCCCGGCACCAGCAGTTGAGATAGCATCGCCAGCGGTGCCTACGGAAACTGATATTGTCGCCGGACGGGACGCGCCTTTGAGGCTAACCGATCGGCCACCAGCGCCTGACCCGCGAATGGAGCGGGTAGCGGGAGTCGCCGAATGGCTGCGGGACCACTTCGCCTGGTTGGATCCGGAATCCACCGGCATTTTGACAATAGATCACCTAGAACAAGCAATGATGAACCCAGCCCTTGCCAGCGGTGACAACGCCGCTAATCTTGTGACTCTATATAACAACTATCAGGACTTCCTTTTAGCGTTCGAACAGCCTGATGGCACTGCCCAGGGGATCACTAGAGAGGGAGTACAGAGGTTCTTAACCGCCACTGGAGATGACCAATACTTACGCCAAAATGAGAGGCAGCTGGCAGTCGCCGCACTGGCGAGCAACTTCGACCTCCTGACCGGGGGAAATCCCGACGCAACGCACGTCACAACTGCCATGGTAGAGAGGGCATTGCAACGGACTGACCTGACGCCAGAACAACGCGGGGCGCTTGCCGATCTGCGGGCCTATCAAGAAGATCTCCGTAGAGGGCGCGTCGAGCGTATACCGGGTTTCGGCGGCGCAACAAGTACACCCGATCCTGAAGAAGGTCAGCTACAGCCGTACGAAATTGCTGCCAGAGCTCCGTTAGCAGCTCGCGTCATTCAAAGTTTGGATACTTCGCTAACTCGCGCACAGGATCGATTGGCCGAAATCCGGGCTCCTGGCGGAGACAACATAATCTCTCAGGGCGTTGATGGCACCTGTTCCTTCATTGCAGCAGCCATCGCTGTCGATCGCGTCGATCCACAAGCGCTTGCGAACATGATCACCGATAACGGGGACGGCACCAGCACCGTAACATTTCCCGGTGACCCTGATCATCCGCAAATCGTCGACAATCCCACTGAAGCAATGATGGCCAATTGGGGCTACGGGCGCCGAGCGGCAATTCTGGAAGCTGCTTTCGCTCAACATTTAGACCCAAGACACCGACGCAACGAATCTCTAATTCCGGCAGCACAGGTGACATCTGGGTTTAGCAATGAAAACCTCCAACTCCTGACCGGACGTAATTCCAGTGTCTTCAGGTTGAGCGAGCACACACTGGATCAAACGCATGACCTGCTGGTACAGGCAACCACCGCCAATTCTCCATTGATTGGCGACACCACCGGCTACCAGAGGACGCCGCCAGGAGTCGGGCTTGTAAACAACCACTCCTACACGATAGTCGGCTACGACGCCGTTCGGCAGGAGGTTATTCTTCAAAACCCGGCGCGTCCAACCGGGATAACTACTAGCTCGCAGTATCCGCACGAGCCGCATCACTTCAATGGCACTCCACTCGATGGCGTTAACGACGGTCGGTTTCGCATACCCTTGGCGCAATTTCACCGGTATTTCAATCGGGTGGTTTCCACGCAGCAGTAATTCCATGGCAAAGATTTGGATCGCAGCAATGATAATTACCGCAAGGCTCTCCTTATGGCACCACACATCTCGCTTTGCCCGGGTATCGGAATGATGCCGTTAGCACAAAAATGACAGAACCAACTAGTGTTGTACTCCAATTCGGTAATGTTCACACCGCCGAGACTGATACGTCGCCCATCCATTCTCGGGTTTGTGATACGGAAGCCGTTCTGTGTCATCTGCAAGGTGCCACTCAGCGATTGAAAATCACCGACTCCCGGAATATTCATTTGACCATCGAAGTTTATTGTCACTGGCCGATTGCCGTCTCTGCCCGCTTGACCTAGACGAATGTCACTGATGTGATGGCGATTAAATAGGTCGAGCAGGTCCCGTTGTTGTTGCCCATTAAAGTTGTTGCGAATCCAGTCTGCGTTTATGGTTGTTCTCTGTAGCTGGTTGCCTTGTTGAGCCGCGACGAAAGACTCCATTGGGTTTGCCGTCGGAGTATTCATACTTCGGTAGGCATCTTCAAACAACGCCTGGGTATGATCTCCCGCGCGGTTATAGTGATTATTGGTTGATAGTTCGGATTGAAACGGATTATGCTCAAGCTGCATATGAGAGACCTCCATTGGTCTAGAAACGATTACGGACGCTGATAAACGAGGTTTTCTCTTAGATGTTGGCTCGTTGCGTCTTTGCGACTGTAGAATATTGCTACAAGCAATTCGGCATAAACCTGACAGACATTCGGTCAGACATTAATCTCAAGATCGAAACTCGGTGCAAGTAAATCGAAAGGGGAAATATGGCAAGGCTACTACTGGTCGAAGACAACGAGGAACTAGCCGCACTGATTCACAAATGGCTGAAAGAAGATAGTCACACAGTGGATGTTGCTCTGGACGGTGAGGGAGGCGAAGACTTGCTGCATCAGGTGGACTTCGACCTGATAATTTTGGATTGGAAGTTGCCAATTAAGTCAGGTATCGACTTATGTCAAAGCATACGCGCACAAGGAAAGACCGTGCCGATTCTGATGTTGACAGGTAAAGGAGACATTGACGATAAAGTAAAAGGATTTGAGTCCGGCGCAGATGATTATCTGACCAAGCCATTTTTGCCACCTGAACTGTTGGCTCGGGTAAAGGCACTGCTTCGGCGGCCGCCGACATTTTCAGGAACGGTTTTGACGGTTGGGGATCATTCTCTCAATTTGGCCCAGCGATTTCTCTCAAAAGCAGGACGAGAAGTGCCTCTTCAGCGGCAGGAGTTTGCATTGCTCGAATATTTTATGCGCCACCCCAACCAGGTCATCAGCACGGCTCGGCTTTTAAACTCTGGCTGGAACACTGACTCCGACATCAGCCAGGATGCTCTCTATGCGTGCATCGCCAGGCTGCGAAGGAAGCTCAAAAGCATCGGCAGCGAGTCGCTTACCACCGTGCATTCGCAAGGATACTTGTTCAAGGAATAACCACGGCCCTGGTTCGGAATCTCAATTCTCGGTGGCATCCAATTTGGGCAAACGAATCCAGAAGGTGGCGCCGTGCGTTGGATTGTTGAATGCACCTATCGTTCCGCCATGCATCGAAACTATCTTGGCACAGATTGCCAATCCCAGCCCACTGCCGACTTTTATCGCCGCATTTGGAGCCGCCTGTCGATACGGTTCAAAAATCGCCTGCTCCATGTGCTCAGGAATGCCGGGGCCTTGATCGATTACCTGCAGCTCGAATTCCTCCTTGTTCTCTGACGCCACAATCCTGACGGTGCCGGCGGCAGGTGAGAACTTCACCGCATTTGTCAAAAGATTGATGACAACTCTGGTGAAGCGATCTGTGTCGACGAAGACGCTAAAGTCGTTACTCTCCAATACCAAATCAATGTCCTTTTCATCGGCGGTCACCGAGACGGCTGAGACGCACTCACGCAGAATTGTTTTCAAGGAAACGTGAGAACGTTTGAGCGGCATCTCGTCAACAATAGATGTTCCCAGCCTGAGTAGATCGTCGAACATCCGCATCAAACGCTGCGTTTGAGTACGCAATGCTAAAATCGTTTCTTTGTCCGACTGAGAAAATCGCTGGACATTCTCCTCTGAGGTTAACGTCAAAAGCATCCCATTGATCATTGTCAGCGGTGCAGCAATATCGTGGGCGAACATGGAAGTGAGCCGATCTCGTAATTGATTCCATTTGTGTCGCTCTGATATATCGAGACCGATGGCCACATAACTGTCGGCTTCTTCTTCAACTGCATCGACTGTCATTTCAACGCGTCGCGTCTCGCCAAACTCTGGCGCCGTATCCAGAGGTAGCGGACTGGTACCCTGACGCTGCGCAAGCAGAGCTTGCAGTGACGCATCTGATCCCGCAGGATTGCGAAACAGCTCCAGCAGGTTCCGCTCTGTAAGCTCGGGTGCCGGTCGGTTTAATAACAGTGTGGCGGCATGATTGACATACTTCACCTCACCCTCTTGCGTGATCAGCAAAAGACTGGCTGGCATTCTTTCCATTAACAGTCTGACGCGTGCTTCACTCGCTCTCAAAAGTTCTGTCGCTTCCAACAGTCGGGAGGCCATTTCGTGAAATGATCGATCCAGATTACTAATTTCGTCTGAACCAGGTGATACCGCCAGTAGTGGCTCAAATTTGGCCAATCTTCGTGAATTTTCAACCAATCTGTTTATGCGCGAAACAATTTCCCGGGAAATTATCAAAGCAACAAGGGCACTCGTCAGTCCTGCTCCCAATAACCCTATTAAGAGAACTATCCTCAACAATCGACGAGATTGATGTGACTGCGATAAGTCCATGGAAGCATGCAGCCGGCTCTGAAGTTCGCGGGCTTGTCTGGCGCTGTTTCGCATCTGACCAACCAGGTTCACTGCGTCCAAACTCATCGCCAGCATCTGAAGCCTTGAGATATTACTGCCGCCAAGTTCTTCCATCTTGACGGTGTCTTCTCCCAGCTTGAGCGCCTGCTCGCTTTGTGAAATCAATTGATTTGTTATTGATTGGAGTTTTTGGTCTTTGACCTGGTTGTTGCGTAGCTCCACCAAATGTTCTCTTATCTCTGCGCAGAGTGCACGAAATCTAGCCAAATCATTCGGCGCCAGAGTCTTGCCGTACACTTCTACGGAGACTCCTGCTTGAGCGATGTCCGTTAGAGTGAGCAGAGACAATTCGACTGCGTCTCTGGCCTCGCGTTCCTGAGCCAGATTGGACTCCAGATTGTCGACCACCAACCACAACACCGACATGAACGCCACCCCTGCTATGAAAGGGATTACGGCGATCAGCATGGTCTTACGCAATAATCTTAGATCGCTGAAACGCATATCGGTAGGAGTCTGAGGAGCCTCTCGCCTTGGAGTCACTGATTTTAGCAGTTTGAGAGTGTGGCTGATTTGTAATTTCAGCGCAGTGTTGTACATATTGCTATCCTTCGGCGAAATCAGGCTGTTTCCACTTTGTTAATCTCGCCGGCCATCTTAGCCAGAAAGGGTATAAAACCAGGTAACGCACGGCCTGCTCGAGGGCTTTGCATTGGGTGAAGTCATGCCGAATCGCCGACTAAGGTTGATGCTTATCAATAATGCCACGCAGCGAATACAGGAACTCAAACAAGCAGCGAGGGCAAGGCGGCGAGGATCCTTCGCAGCCGAAGCGGATGAACAGCGGAGGAGGCGAGGGACGAAGCCGACGGAGCGAATACAGGAACTCGAACAAGCAGCGAAGGCAAGGCGGCGAGGAGCCGTCGCAGCCGAAGCGGATGAACAGCGGAGGAGGCGAGGGACGAAGCCGACGGAGCGAATATTAGTACTTTGGATGCTGTTCAGCCTAGCCTTGAACTTTCATAGCCCATTAGCAGCCGCCGAAGTAGAACGTTCAGTCACACCACAAGCTGCACCTGGCAGCCTCGCTGCATATCGTATCGGCTCCATTCCAAAGGCTCTGCGGAAGTTTGCCAAATCGGAGTATTTTGCGGCTGGCGATTTACGGGGCGAGAGGCACTTTGCACTGGCGCAAAAGAAATGTCTCGACCTCATAAAGTTGGAGACCGCTGAATTGGGACCCGAACATCCGTTCATTCTGCTGCCTCTAAAAGAATTGAGCATGATCTATTTCGACCAACACAACGACTCGAAATTGGCTGAGATCCTAAAACGCATCGATGAAATGCAGCGAACCTTGGTTGGACCCGAATCACCCGATGCTGCTGACTCATTTGTGCGATATCTCGAAGCGCTTGGCCGCATGCGCGGTTCAGAAGACACCGTGAAGCTAGCGAGCCAGAGACTAGACACGCTAATGCACTGTACGGCGCACGGCTTCTACGCGAGAGCAAAAGTACTGCTCTTCCTCGCGCAGCACCTCGATTCTACTTCAGATGCCCACTTTTATGCGCGGTGGGCAGCGAAGGATGCGGTGCAAATTGATTACGTCGACCGCGACGGCATGATTTTTTTCCTGCAGGAAATCGGCGACACTTTGATCAGTCTCAAGGAACGAGCTTCAGCGATGACTCTCTATGGAAGGGTTATGGAACTGAGAGGACGCCGGTCTTCAACGGCGGATAGCCGAATCGTTAAGACGCTCGAGATATTGTCTAAATTACAATTGCAAGCCGGTGATCTGAAAGGCGCCGAGACAACAGCCACCTGGAGCGCAGGTATTTACAGGCAAAAGAGAGACGGCTAGACTACTTTGCTGCCGTAGAAACAGGCATCATTGGCAGTGCCACCTTCGCACAATGCTGACGCAAATCCGAAGCGACGTTGTCACTCAGCTTTGGACTAGACTTGCGCCCAAGATGGCATGCGTTCTTTAGCAATGACTCGGCCTCCGCCCGCTTGTTAATAGCTAAGAGAGTATCACTTAACGGCAATGCACGAATGACATACGCGTTGGCGTCATTGCCGCTTGCCAGTAACGTATCCTGCAAACATTTATGCCAGAATACAATCGATCGATCCAGTCGTTGTGGTTTACCGTCGCGAAAGACCAAAGCCAGATCAAATTCGCACTCCGCCTGACGCGCAAGGCAAGCCGCTCTTGGCTGACTGTTAGCTTTTGCATCAGCAAGTTCATTCTCGAGAAGATTGCACGCTTTGCCAAATTGATTAATGGAATACTGCCAGGCTAATACCCTGGTGGCACTTAAACCACATTGCTGATGCAGCTCGGCTACTGCATTAGTTTCCTGCAAGCTCAATTGCGGTTTGGTTTGGTGCACAGTTTCAAGCGTGGATGCAACCAGCTGATCGGCGGACTCGAACTTACGCTCACTGATCAACGCTGCTGCAATCATCCCCGCCGTCTGCATACACTCCTCGATTTTGATCTGTGGGTATGCAGATTTCATTGATTCCCGAAAACAATCCTTTGCGGCCGTCGCCTTTCCGTCTGCCAGATATGTCCCTGCCAGCTGCCTCTGGCATTCCGAGAATCGTGCCTTCCATTCGCCGTTGCTCGGCGCATTCTTTTTTTGGTGAGTTGCTTCATAAAGCTGGCATGCCAAACGATAGTGCTCCTCTGCCAAAGAGAAGGCCCTTCTTCTTTGTGCGAAATTCCCCCATCGGTGATGAAACTCGGCCAGTGTTTGGTCACTCGCCTTAGTTTTGAACTTATTGGCGGTTCGCATGCCATCTTCCAGTGTTGCTTCAGCTCCTGTAAACTTGTTGTCCAAAGTTAGCGTGTCGGATAGTCCAACCTCGCATGAAAGGTACAACTCGGCGATATCACCATCAGTCATTATCAGATGTTGCAGACACTGATGCCAGCATGCAATCGACTGTTTCAGATCTCTGCTAGTGCTGTCAGAAGATAGCGCAAACGCCAGAGCTTGTTCGCACCTGGCCTGCTGCATGAGCCAGATTTTCCGGTCTGCGCCATTGGCTGCGGAAGCACTCTGCTGTTGCAGAAGCTCCTGAGCTTTCTTGAGCTGCGTGACGGCTTTCTTCCAGTCCCCTTTGGTTTCATAGAGCTGTGCCAGCTGCAGCAAGCACGTGGAATATTCTGCAGAATTCATGCTTACATCGTCAGTTGTGAATCCCTCCAGTACTTCAGCCAGATCGCTCAGATGCAGTTTTCGTGGATCCCTAAAATACTCGTCACATAGCTCAGAAATGGTCTGCAATAGACGTGCCGATGGAGCGCCCGCGTTCCTGGCGGCCGTAATCTGCTCTTTGAACAAGTCGCTCCTGCCGGTGCGCCAATTGATCTTGGCCAGGATAATGAGAGAGTCGATCATGCAATCATCTCGCCCAATTGGATCTTTTTCGCACAGAGAAGCTAACCGATTTAGCGCCTGCACGTTGTGGTGCTCTGAATCTGTGTCACACTCTTTGACTATGGCCAGCATGGTTTCCGTTGCTGTCTTCTTTTGCAAGTTTACTGCCGATAGGAAACTTTGCTTCGCGTCAGATGTTTTCGATTGTGCTGCCAGAATACATGCCTTGGTTACTAGACACACCGCTTTGTCAACGGCAGTGACTGGGCTGAGTTCGGTTTGCGGTTGAGCCGAGATCAGCTGTTCCGCTGTCGCCAGTGTCTTGTCCGCAGCTGATGTTTCTCCTAACGAGAACAGACATTCACTGACGCAAGCGAGCGCTTGAACTTGTCGCTCTCGATTGTTTGAATGCCTGGCAATGTTGCAGGCGACTAGATAGTTGCGATTGGCATCCTTGACCTTGCCTTTATTGTAGGCGGCTTTACCTGCCGAATAGTAATCCCAGTAATAATCCAGATCACCACCAAGAACTGTTTTTCTCCCAGTTTCCAACGCTGTCGCTTCACTGGTCTTGCCTTGTTTTGCCAACAAGCTCGCGTGCTCCTGTAACAACGTATCTTCCAGATCTGTGGAACCATATGGCTCCTTTGCCAGAGACAACGCCGTGGTGCACGCTTTATCTGCTTCTGCGTAGTTGGACTCTTGGGCAAACAATTGACTCAGTTGCTGCAATGCATCGATTCTCGTTCTCAGAAGTTGTTCTTTTATACTGCCTGTCGCCCCCTGATTAGCAGCTGCTGCGCGTTGCTCCGCCTCCTGCAAATATGACTTTGCCTCTGCGATATTTTTCAAGGCTTTAGCTATGCCGGCAATCTTTATCTGCGTGTTGATGATTGCTATCGAATTGTGTGACCTGCGAGCCTCGCTGAGAGCTTCTTGGTATAGGAGGCTAGCAGAGAGCAAATCATGTTGCTGTTCTTTCTGCGTGGCCTGCCTGATTTTCGCCTGATACGTTTGCTCGGCTGTGGTCGTGCTATTAATCGCGCACATGACCCCTATTGAAACGGCCACCATGATGACGGAGACGGTCATGACGGCCAACTTTACAGTGAACTTTGGTTGCATGCTCTGAAAAATGACGATATATCGGGCACCTATCACTCTCATACCCGTTGGAGGAGTTATTTCATTCGCGATCTGGTGGCAAATGAGGTGTCCTCGCTACGCAAATGCCAGGGAATCCCTGGCATTTGGTGTTGTATACGCGAACGCAAAATTTGAAGGGGTCGGCTTAGTTGATACTACTGTGCCTGACCCACCAGAACCTGACCAATTGCTTCCTGGCGATGAATTTTGCTCATGAATACTGCCGCACATTCCGGCTCCCACGAAGAATCAAACCATATACGGTATCACTGCTTAAATTTGTCAGGCGCAAAAGGTCGGCGAATCGCTGCCTCTGCCCGTGGCGTTGCGGATCCAGAACTCTACTATGAATGGGTCAAGCTAAATGGAGAAAGGCGATGTGCCTCCCTGGGGAGGCACATCATCGTGCGGCGAACTTTGTTTGCTGTGCTGAACGAATTGATTCCTAACGAATACGCAACAACCCCCGGCGACCATTTGGCTGACCATAACTGGCTGGTCGCCCATAATACGGCTGACCATTTCCAGAATAACCAAACTGATTCTGCTGGGCATTTTGTTGATAGACAGGATAACTGCTTTGATCGTAGCCAACTATCTGCCACCCCGCTTGGGTCATTGCTCGATGATATTGTTGGCGGGTCATCTGTCCTTGATCCGTCCAGATCATCGCGTTGGGTCCTAAAGGTCCGTACACTTCCGGAGCTACGGATGGAGCGGCTTCCGCCGATCTGGGCGGCGACGCTGCCGCAGGGCGGCCAAGGTCCGATTGATAATAAGTACGGTTGCCGCTGTGTGCTACTGGTTCCACGCTGATAGCACCACCGTTGCCAGTTAGCCAGCCATAGGGGAATTCCTGATTAGGTGTGCTTGCACCACGGAAGTATCGATCTAATTCCGATCCGGCTGCGATCTCGCGCACATTCGCATAAAGCACGACTTGACCGTTTTGTGCTGCAGTTCGCGCAGCTGCAAGTAATTGTGAATTACTCTCGCTCCCGTATACAACGGTTAAGCGAACGCCCTGTTGCTGTGCTCGGGCGCAAGCGGCTTCGAAAGTTGTGTTCGAATCGGCCACTGATCCACCGGGAGTTATCACGAAGGCGTTAGGTCCTTGCAGTTCGCGGACTTGTCGCTGCCAGGTTGTTAACTCCGGAGCTCTGTTCTGCAGTTGTCCAACCATTGCGGTGCCTTCGTTTGTCCATGAACCTGGACTGCCTTCTCGCATCACCGACAGCATCTTGCACTGCGTGCCGTCAGAGTTAAAGTTGGTGACATAACTCAAACGGTGGTTGCTGTGGGCTAGTTCCAACTCGCGATTGATCTCGTCCAGGACCCTCACCATCGTTTCCGGATTGTTGTTAAACAGCGTGTTCAGATTTCTTAGATTCTCACTGCCAGCGGCAAAGGAACCAGGGCTTCGAAGCAAGGCGATGGTTTGATCCATGAGTTGCCGTTCTGGCGTGCCAGCTCGGTTCCATGCCGGTCTTTGCGGAATTTGCTCGAACGGATTTGGTATCGCCGGCGGTTGCTGCCCCAGGTTCGCATTTCCGATCGGTGCTGGTTGTCCGAAGTTCGCATTTCCGATCGGTGCTGGTTGAACGATGCTGCCGTTGCCGATCGGAGCCGGCTGAATGATTGACCCATTGCCGATCGGTGCCGGTTGTGCGATCGCCCCATTGCCGACTGGCGCAGGGCGAGGTGGTGTTTGGGTTGTGGAAACATCGTTTGCCCGGTAGCCGGCTGAGTTGGCAGCACTGACGATTTCGTTGTAAGTGGCATAGTGAGCGCTCCAATTGTGCGAAACTTGAGTTTCTATGAATCTGCCGATTCTGATGATACGCTCAGCATTTTCTTTTTCCGCGCCGGTTGAGTTTTGATTGTTCAAAATTGCTTGGTATTGTGCGATGACCTGCGCTGCTCTTTCTGGTGGACGTGCATTGGCGGCTCCAAAGAAGCGGGGCGGATTGCTGTTGTCACCGAACAAAGTCCTGCCTTCTGGAGTATTGAGAAACTCTGCTGCTTCGCGAGCCGGTTGGATCTTTGCACGCCAGGCTTCGAGTCCTTGCAAAGTAATGGCGCCATTGCTGCCAAACGGGTTGAATGAATAACCGCGCTGGTCTGCACCACATTGTGAAATGTCATAAAACCGGTCGCGAAGCTGCGTTACCATGTCTCTCGAAAACGCGGTCAGATTAGGGTTTCGCTCCAGATAGCGGTTGATACTGGTCAATGTAATCCTGTGACTGGTTGTATCAGCTAGTTCTGAATAATGTGTTCTCGCATACTCTGCGATCAACTCCGGCATCGGTCCGGGCTTTCCGTTTTCAATTGCGTGCAACGCCCCAGAGGTTCTGAGGGTTTCCTGTGCTCGCCTGATGGTGTCCATGTGTTGGGGTGACGCTTCATAACCTGCTGGGGGACGCGTGAGTGTATTGTTGGCCGCTGCGACTTCAGGGGTGGTGGCACCATTCGGCTCGTTTGCGCGCCTCATCCAACTTTGAAGATTCTCCAATGTCACCGACCCGTTGGGTCGACCGAGAACACCAGTGACGGTCCCGTCTCGAAGTAACGCCATTAGAGACATAACCTGCACTGCATTGGCAGTCCTCACTCGTTCGGGGTTCTGGAGAAACTCTTGCGCTTCGGTTGTCACAATTCTCTGGTCATTGTTCAGATCAATAGTGCGAAAGAAAGCTTCGTTACCCATCGAACCTGCAATGATTCTCGGAAGAATTCCGCGCTGCTCTAGTGCCTGGGTCATCTGCTGAAACGCCTGCATCTGAGCCCCCGGGTTATTCGCATTTGCCTGAAGGCTTTGCGACAGAAAACTATTTACGGTTTGAAGTGCATCGCTGACACTTGTGGGACGATTTTGGTCTAACTGAGTAGCTGCGGCTTGAGCAGCTTCTTGCGGATTAAGTGGTGGCATAAGAATAACACTCCTCCAAACGCTCTTTTGGCGAGAAACGGTAAACACACCATAAGGTGGTCAGCAGAGAAAGGGTTGCCGTCCTTTGTCCGCTGTCTGTCTATCCCAATGACTCGAGACTCTATCAGCCACGACGCTGCCTCGTTTCCAAGGATAGTCAGCCGATCGTACGGTGCCTAACCCACCAAGACCTGACTCATTCGTTCGCAGGGATTAACTTTACCCGCATCATATTCAGTATCACTATGTCAAAATCACGCTCGAGGCGGCGCCACTGTGTGCTGTCGATTCTCCGAGGATACGGGTGCGGTATCAGTAAGCAAGATCATTGGACCTTTGAAGCAACAGATATGAATCGAGATGTTCTGATTTGTACAAGAGGGCCTTGTACGAACTAGTATCTGATTGCATGGTGGCGCTTGCCTCACGACCGGTGTGTTGATGGTGAATTACTTTAAACCAGATTGCCGCCGGTCACTCCGGTCATGGCATCGAGGCGAGCTCTCATCGCCGCTTCGTCCTCGGCATCAGGTTTGTAGATTCTGCCACCGCGCTGGTTGCCTCTGAACAACGCTGATTGCAGTGACTCAGAATTATTACCGAGTTGAGGCGGAGGATTGTCGCCGTCGATCGGTTGCGTGTCTTCGCCCACGGCGCGCCGCATGGCAGCAGTCAGGCGATTTACGGCGCTTACATAGGCCGGTTTCGGTGCTTGATAAGCCACCATCCCTGGTGCCTGCGCAGATTGTGCTGCAACTGGCAGGTTGATCGGAGCAATCGGCATGGTGATTCCTACCGAATTACCGATCTCTGGGCGTTGCTCGGATACTGGAGCAGGGTCCGGTGTGAAATTTGAAACAACTTCAACCGGAGCTGACTCTGGGGCAAACCACGAATCCAGAATTCGCAGTCCGGTCGATCCGCTGGATGGGTCGTTTTCCGCAGTACCGTTGTTATAGATGTAATCTTGGCTGCCGCCCTGATTCTGCACCGTTGTACCCGGCAAGAAGAATGAGGTCCAGCTTGCATCGACGGTATCACTCGGGTAGGCTGCAATTTGGGCTTGCGATGAAGTCTGAGCTGACGAATAGGTTGGATAGCTGTCAGTCTGAGTATTAGTTTCGAAAGCCTGCGAGTTCAATGATGACACATAGGATCCAGCATAATTGGTAGCTTCGATCGGGATCTGTGACGATACAGCGTTACCGTAACCGGTGGGGTCGGGTGCGAAGTTCACTTGATTGCCGTCCGCCTGCATGAACGTGCTGCTAGCCCCTGGATACTCGAGTGTTCCGTTGGTATTGTTGACGGTGGCACTGGAGGTGAGTGTATCGCCATCATTGACCACCTGCAGAGCCGGGGCAGCTATCGCCGTTCCGTCATCATATTGGAAGGTTTGGTTGGTAGACACGATGGAACCGGACCCTGCCACGCTGCTGCTCCAGCCGCTTGGGTTTGAAAGCTCGCCTGGCACGGCGCTGTAATTGATCCCTGCCGCAGTGGTGTAATCGCTTCCCTGCGAGCTGCTGGCGTTTAGCGTGACATATGTTTGGTCTGCCGGCAAAGATCCGACTACTGCTGCCTGGCTATAATTGAATGCGGAATCGATTTTGAACAGGGCGGGGCCAGTTCCCGCGCTCGAATCCAGCATTTGGACACCAACACTATTGCTTTCCACAAAGGTTGGGTTGATGGTGTTAGTGTTGACCGCCGCAGATAGAGCGGTATACCCGTCATCTGCGAAGGCACCGTTGTTATTCAAAGGAGTTTGGCTGTCAACGGCTCCTGAGCTTGTGACGACACCGGTGGAATTCAGAGTGTCGACGATCTGTCCAGAACTTGTGATCGCACCGGCTGAATTCAGAGTGTCGACGATCTGTCCAGGACTTGTGATCGCACCGGCTGAATTCAGAGTGTCGACGATCTGTCCAGAACTTGTGATCGCACCGGCTGAATTCAGAGCATCGACAATCTGTCCAGAACTTGTGATCGCACCGGCTGAATTCAGAGTATCGACAATCTGTCTAGGACTTGTGATGACATCGGCATTCAGAGTTGGATTGAAATCCAAATTCCCTGATTGAGGCAACACACTGTTAACTATTCCGGTTGAATTAGAATCAATTGGCAGGTCGTTGCTGAAAAATGCCCATGTATTGTTGGCGGAGTCGGTTCCATCGTTGACAGTACATGCCACATTCGTTACAGGCTTTACTGGTGTTGCGTCGAATCCGATTGTTGTGGTGGTGTCGATACGATCTCCTATCGTCGTCGTATCGGTTGATGATGCGGAATTGACAGGTAGAATCACTGAGCCGGTCACAGAACTGCTGACGACTTGGTCCGCCGGAATGACGTTAGTCGCAGGCTGAGCCGTTATGCCTACGCCAGAGGTGAAGCCGGTTAGTTGGACTGAATCCTGATCATGCAACGGCGGCTTGCCTACCAGTGTTAAGAGATTGGTTGCAACAAGGCTCCCGCCGATTCCAGGCACGAATCTAATAGGATCGCTTCCCAACTCTGGCAAAGGATTCTCCCACGGCAGTTCAATTGGTTGTCCGCCTGAACTAACCTGGACAACCTCCTCCGGTTGTCCGAAAGAAGATCCGGCGACCCCAACTGAGATGTCTTGTGTAAAGACCGGTGTGAGCCCTCCTGTAAGGTCGGATATCAACTCCTCTGGCTTGAGTCCATTAACACCCAGGGTTTGCATGGGTTGGACGTCGCCGATAGTGGTACCGTTTGTAGTGGCATTCCAATTGACACTAATGACGTCGTTCAAAGTCTGTTGTTGTGTGCCGGCGGCGACCAAACCCGGGTCCTCAGTAATGACCACCCTAGATCCCGCGCTTTGGCCGAATTGCGACTGCAGCAGGATTTGGGTGGCGAGGGCGTCATCAGAGCACGCCACCGCGTTCCTAATGTTGAAAGGCGCAATCGGTGGAGGATCGACTCGCAATTGACCAAAGCCTTGACTGTTAAAACCCTCCCATGCAGTGACGGGTATACCAAAAAACCCATGTCTGACGTTGTTGAGGTCACTGCCCGAGTCAGTAAGGGTCGGGTTAAAACCAGTTGCGTGCACGGCACCAGGACCGGGGCTAGCATCGGCAACATGTACGCCATCAGGCAGACCGGGAATTTGAAAGCGATGCTGCTGACCTTGAGAGTGAGGCTGCTGTCTGGGCGTGGCTTGATGCTGTCCTCCCGCTCCGTTGCCTCTTCCGGCCCCACCCCCGCCGGCGTGCGCGGCGTTCTTCGCCTGACCGGCTGCTATGCCTGCCGCTTCCTGTCCGGCGGCTTTGACCAATCCAGCAAAATCAAATGCGTACTTAACTGATGCTGTAGCGAGGAAATTCAGCGCCGTCATGATCATCGTTCCGGTTTCATCGACGCCTTTGAAGCAGGCCATCAGCAAGATAACCGTGTTCCAGAACAAGCTCCAGAAGCAGAGCGTGACGACGCCTTCTACCCAACTCGGTAGAGCGTTGCGCAACGTGCGCAGCGGGTAGACCCAGAGCGCCGCCATAATTGGTCCAACGCACCATAAATAATACAGATATGCCAATTGGAAAGCGCAAAGAACATTCCATGCAGCGGCCAGCCCTGCATTGCTGCCGTTCATCATCAGACGTGTGGCAGCTGAACCTGAAGACATCGCTTCGTTCGCTGCTTGCGGGGGCGCCATATCGATGCCGGCGCAAGGATCTTGCAGCGAGTTTTCCATCATCATTCCTTCGAACTGTCCGAATGCCGTGGTCGATCCCAGCAATGGTCTTCCCACATAAGTCTGCAAATCAAGTGCGTTGCGGTTTGATTGAGTCTGGCGTACCGGCGTTGCTCTCATTTCTGCGCAAAGTGCATCTTTGTACATATCCGTACCAAAAATGCGAGAGTATTCGGTATTGATGGTGTAAGCAATTGAATTGTTCAAATCAATTCCATAGTTGACTACCAGCGCAGTTCCAGGAATGAGAAAGATGGCGATGATGCTGCGAAGAATACCTTCGAATGGATTTACCTCACCCAATACCGGTGAACCAGCGGCGACAACGGCGCGCATTTGTGCAAGCACTGCACCAGGCAGCAATAACAGAATTGCCATCGGTATAAAGATTTGATCCCGGATCATATTCCACTGGGGTTGAGTGGTGAAATTTTGCAGGTAGCTTGAGCAAAAGCTGATTGCACCGGCTGACTGAGCACGAGCACAGTCTGCACTGGCGTCTCCTGCCTGTGTTGCCTGGGCCTGACCAACCGCCTCCGCCTGATTCATCACTGACTCGGGGCTGTGATCCAGTGCCACCCTGAGATTGGAAGCCGCGGCAAGCGCCATTAGAAAATCGGTCCCAGTCGCCGGATAACCCGATGGCCGATACATGTTAGCTTCGATGTTGGCAAAATCACGGCGGGTAAGATCTGCAACTCGGATGGCCGAGCACGGTATTCCAGCGCGTACCGAATACATTGCTCCTCTTAATGGACTGAAGCTATCAAGCGTTAGTCCGGTTCTCATCTGAGCTTGTTGATTCTGAACCACTCCTTGCCCGGGAGGTGCATTTGGAACCTGCACGTTGGTGCACCGTCCAACCGCGCAAGCACGACCGTAATTCATCAGCCAATTTCTGTAGGAAGACCACGGGATACCCGTCTGGAGTCTTTGCGGATTTACTGGTACGGCCAAAGTCGCATTAACACTGAGAACTACTGAGCCAATCAGAAAGCCACAGAAAATCAGATACTTCAGCATTTTGGCGCGTATCGTCTGCATCATTTGCCTTCCTCAGTAATTTGGATGAGGTGTCTCATCTG
>Ga0206819_10148_pt1 | contig 24914 bp, 24 predicted proteins | sample Alteio_BWOrgCont_87_FD_152855 | JGI IMG/M metagenome (GOLD analysis project Ga0206819, IMG submission 152855) | Enriched cells from forest soil in Barre Woods Harvard Forest LTER site, Petersham, Massachusetts, United States -... | ecosystem: Environmental > Terrestrial > Soil > Temperate forest >... | reverse complement strand
CCTTTATGCGGGCCGCATCAGTCCGCACAAGAATCTGGTCCGGATCATCGAAGCGTTTTCGGCGCTAAAGGCGGAACTCGAAAAAGAGGACAAGTTTCCCGACCTGAAGCTCATCATTATCGGGGACGAACTTTCGAAGCATCCCGACTTGCGGCGCACGGTGATTCGAGGAGGGGTGCAGAACGACGTGCGCTTCATGGGATTTGTTCCCATTGAAATGCTTCGCGTGTTCTACGACGCGGCCAAGATTTTCGTCTTCCCGTCTCTTTACGAGGGATTCGGACTGCCGCCGCTCGAAGCCATGGCCCACGGCACCCCGGTCGTCACGTCGAATACGTCGTCCCTGCCCGAGGTGGTGGGCAATGCGGCCGTGCTGGTCAATCCGGAAAATGTTTTCGAGATCATGCGCGCTTTGCACCGCGTGCTGCTCGACCAGCCAGTGCGCGAGAAATTCAAGCAACGAGGTTACGAGCAAGTGAAGAGATTCTCGTGGGATGCTTCCGCACGCCAGATTCTTGGTGTCTACAAAGAAGTCGCAGGCGTATCAGACCCTCACCAATACGACAAAGCAATGTAGGCGCGAACGCCTCGCCCGAGCAGGGCAACCCGTACGGATGAATTTAAAGAACCGCAGACCTTCGCGTTAACTCACTCGCCCTTCAATAACGGGGTTCCCGGTGAAACCAGCCCCTGGCGATGCAGCTTCGCGCGGAAACGAGCGCGGTCGGTTTCGGATGAAGCGCCCGCCAGACTCTTGCGCAGCTTTAGAATTTTCTCTTTGCGGGTACGGCGACGACGAATCTCGGGACGACGGCTAGGTGCAGACATGAATGACACTCCTGATTTGTAATTAGAGAATTGTGGCAGCCGGACCTGTAAGCCGAATTCTGTCTGCGGGATTGCTCCTGCAGGACGGTCATTCCTCTGGGCCGCGCATTACTGCGCGGCTCAAGCGACCTACCCGGAGGTTGTGACGCGCCGAGCCGGCACGTTCAGACGAAAGCTTTCGCTTCAGCCCGGGTCCCTCCCTATTTGGTCTTGCTCCGTGTGGGGTTTGCCCTGCCCGCTGCATTACTGCCGCGGCGGTGCGCTCTTACCGCACCTTTTCACCCTTACCCCGCGCATCCGAAGACGCACCAGGCGGTATGTTCTCTGTGGCACTAGCCGTCAACCGGGCTTGAACCCGGCTTCCCGGACGTTATCCGGCACACTGCTCTGCGGAGTTCGGACTTTCCTCCCTCGTTCCTTGACGAAACGAGAGCGACCGTCCGGTCCAGCTGCCTACGAGGTCATTATATGCGAAGCTAAGCTCCCTCGAAGAAGTGGGCGACTTTCTTGCCTGCTTTTTCCGTGGAATACACGACTACCTTCGAGCCCTTTTCACTTCCCTCCGCGATGCCTTTTCCGGCATCCTTGGCAGCGTGGTCGGTGAGATGGAACGTCTCCTCGGTGCCATCGGCAGTCTTGACCGCAATGGTTTTGGCGCCGCGATCAATGCCGGTGATCGTGCCTTCCGTCGCCTTGAGTCCGCCCTTTCCGACCTTATCTATTTCTACGGCCGTGTCGTCGGTCCCGCGCTTGGTGTAATGGACGACAACGTCTGAACCTTTCTCGATCCCATGCCAAGAATCCGTGGCGCCCGCCGCCGCAGCATGCGCGCCATGAACCGTAGTATTGTCGAGGAAGTGCACAGAATGTTCAGTTCCGTCTGCCGTCTTGACAACGATGGTGTGCCCGCTCGCGTCGACCTTGTCGACGGTTCCGTGGACAGCGCTCACCACATCATCTGCGGCGTATGCAGCCGAAATCAGCGACAGTGCGAGGATTATTCTAGTTATTCCGTTCATACGTTTCGTTCTCCTTATTTGCGGACTCGTAAGCATGCGCAAAATCTTCTTAGTAGGTTTCTATTGATTAGGAATCTACGCCGGCTGCAAAACTAACGTCTTTTCCAGCCGGAATCTCAAGACAGTTTCCGCTGGCACTTGCACTACTTTGCCGCGAGTGAAGGCCTGGGTTATCAGGCCGCCACCGGCCCCGGCAAGCGCTCCGATGCCAGCTCCTCTTCCGCCTCCGAAGATTCCGCCGGTCAAAGCGCCGAGCGCTGAACCGCCGCCCAGGAGTTCCGCGGTCCGCCGATTGGCGCCTACACCCTTTCGATTGTTTTCCTGCACGTTGGACGACACCACGTGATATTGCTTCTGACCAACGGTAACGGAATACAGATCCAAAATTACTTCGGGGCTGTGTAATATGCCGCCGCCCGAAATGCTACGGACCACCAACTGGGCGGCCGACCCGGCCGGGATGGCAACATTGCCGGCAGTGTCCTGAACATCCTCCGTAATCGTTGCCGAGTAGGTTTGACCCTCATAGGATTTGGTCGAATCGATCAGTTCGTTTGTCCTGACCGGCATATCGGAGCCGATCGGGATAACCAATGTTCCGATCGACATTGGTGGTGCCGCCGGACCTGCGTGGTTGAAAACGATAGCGTCGACGTCGCTGATTGGGAACTGGTACTTGATGCCTTGCGCATCCTGAAATGCGACCGGATCAGCACCGGCAAAATGGCCGGAATAACTCTTGCCGCCTCGCAGCGCAACCGTGTCGGTGGCTGTGTTGAGCGCAAGCGATTGCACGTCTTTCACGGGAAACTGATATTTGATTCCCTGCGCATCCGTGAAAGCAATGGTTTGCAAATCACATTCGCCCGAATAACTGCTTCCATCCCGCAAAATAATGGTGTCCGCGCACGCGAGCGTCGCGAAGAAAGAAATCGCCCACAGCAAGAAGCAAGTTCTCATCTCATCCCACCTTCGTCGATTGGTTGTGGCTAGATTGTGGAATCAGTTTATCGGAAGCCCAACGTAGTTTTCAGCAAATGTTTGCGCAGCGGCAGGGGAACTTGTGACGTAATCGAGATCGGCCAATTGCCGGTGCGCTTCGAACGCGTCGCCTCCGGGAAAACGATGCAGCATGGAGGTCATCCATAGCGAGAAGCGCTGCACCAGCCATACCCGTCTTAAGCAAGTCTCTGAGTAACGCTCCAGTTTCTCTGTCCTTCCACCACTGTAAAACTCTGCGATCGCGCCAGCTAGAACGCGTACGTCCGCAACCGCAAGGTTGAGCCCCTTCGCTCCCGTAGGAGGCACTATGTGCGCAGCGTCTCCGGCGAGATACAGCCTGCCATGCTGCATCGGCTCGACCACGAAGCTGCGCATCCCGGTAATACCTTTTTGCAGGATTGGACCTTGGGTCAACTTCCATCCGTTCCTGGTCGCGAGCCGGGTCTGCAATTCTTCCCAGATTTTCTCGTCCGGCCACTGAGCCAGATCTTCATCGGGAGCACATTGCAGATACAGACGCGTCACCTCTGGCGATCGCATGCTGTGTAGGGAAAATCCGCGCTCATGGTAGCAATAAATCAGCTCCTGAGACGACGGCGGGGCCGCAGCCAAAATTCCCAGCCAGGCAAAAGGAAAAAGCCGCTCGTATACGGTCAAAGCCTTCGAAACGCTCGGGCGGCACACTCCGTGGAATCCATCGCAACCGGCAATGAAATCGCAAACAAGCTCGACAGGTTTTCCGTTGTCGTGAAAACGAATCTTTGGCTCGGCGGAATCGAAGTCATGAACCGTGACATCACTGACTTCGAAGAGAGTCTGGCCTCCGGTTCGGAGCCGAGCGGCAATGAGGTCCTTCACCATCTCCTGCTGGGCATAGATCGTAATACCATGCCCGGTCAGAGCTTCGAAATCGATGCGATGACCTTGGCCGCCGAAACGGATCTCGACTCCGTCGTGGACAAGGCCCTCCCGCTTCATTCGATCCCCGACGCCCATTTCCGTGAGCAAGTCGACCGTCCCCTGTTCCAAAACCCCAGCCCGCACCCGCTGTTCACAGTATTCGCGGCTTCGAGCCTCGACAACGACGGATTCAATGCCTTGCCGGTGTAAAAGGTGAGATAGAACAAGGCCCGCGGGTCCAGCTCCTACAATCCCCACTTGCGTACGCATTGTCATTTCTTCTTTCGTCGCACAAGGCGAGCGAGTTTGCTGATCGCAGAAAATCTGGCAATCACATCCTTCGGGACGGGTCTGCTCTCGATTTCGTCTGGGTCGGTTGCGGAAGGCGCAGCCCAAACCCGCGTTTCAACGCATTCCACCGACAGAACGCCTTTGTTGAACAACTGATGCCTTACACAAAAACTGCTGCGTCTCCACTCGGTTATTTCGGACTCAACGACAACGGTGTCCGAAAATCGCGATGGCGCCATAAACGACACGCGTAAATCAACCAGAGGAATCCCGACGATCTCGTGCGTCTTAAGCATCTGCCACTTCGGCAGTCCGGCCTTCTTGAACAACGCCGCAGTACAGGCGTCGAAATAGGCGAGATAGCGGGGGTAAAAAACGATCCGGGCGGGATCGCAGTCGCCCCACTCGATGTGTATGGTTTTCCGGCTGATTAGGTTCTTCTTCTGGCCCACCCATAACCTCTGTCTCTGGAATGAGATACAAAACGGCACAAGGAAATTAGCGCAGGAAGGTCAAACTTTTCAATGATTTCCATCGCTGCCGCGTGCGCGCATCAATTCTAGCGAAAGCTCGCTCCAGCGTACAGCGGGCGCGGGAACAATCTCGATTAATTTGGTGGACTAAGTGGCCTTTCTTTGCTTTACTTGTTATGGCGCAGAAAGACCGCTCAGCCCGGTTCGGCCTGTCGGATTTGAGATCTCACCAGACCGGCGATCTCGCCAGGAAGCACAAGGAGAAAGGCCAATGCCAGCGGACAAATCCGGTCCCCCAGCCAGATCGCTTTCGCTCGATACTTGGGCCGTGATTGTCGCCTTGGCGCTGGCTCTAGCGGTGAAATTCGGTGCCCTCAAAAGCGTCCCCTGGTAGCGCTGGTGACGCGGTCTCGATCCCGTTGTTGATGGAGAAATTCGGCGGAGAAAACCTATGGCAACTTCCACTTCCATAGCGCATGTGGAATCCGAAAGCCCGCTGCGGCATGCTCTGGGCATCGTGCCGGGCGTTCTTCTTCTGGCGGCCATCGGGTACGCCGGGAAATTTTTAGAACACTTTTTTAACACTTACGCCAAAAGTCACCATTGGACCTTCCCTAACATCGAATACGTTCTCTGGGCGATTATCATCGGCCTCCTCATATCGAATACCGTGGGCGTGGCGAAAGTTTTTCAGGCGGGCGTCGCTACCTACGAGTTCTGGCTGAAGCTAGGGATTGTGCTGCTGGGTGCGCGTTTTGTGCTTGCCGACGTTCTGAAACTTGGGGGCATCAGCCTTGCACTGGTCGTAATTGAAATCACAGTTTCTCTCGCCTTGATGACCTTCCTGGGACGGCTCTTCAAGCTGAAGCCGAAATTGATATCGTTGCTCGCCATCGGATCATCGATCTGTGGCGTCTCCGCCATCATCGCAGCCAAGGGCGCGATCGACGCCGACGACGAAGATGCCTCGTTCGCCATGGCCGCGATTTTGGCGCTCGGAGCGCTCGCGCTGTTTACGTTTCCTGCCATCGCTCACGGCCTCCACATGAATGACGTCTCGTACGGATTGTGGGCTGGCCTCGGAGTCGACAACACCGCCGAGGCAACCGCCGCCGGAGCACTATATTCGGATGCCGCCGGCAAAGTCGCTGTCCTTGCCAAGACTGCACGGAACGCCTTCATAGGATTCGTTGTGCTCGCATACGCGATTTATTGGGCAGGACAAGGCAAAGCCGAGGCTGTCACCAACAAAGCAGCTTTCTTGTGGAGGAAGTTTCCCAAGTTTATCCTCGGTTTTCTTTTCATGTCGCTGCTGGTTGGCTTTCACGCATTCAGCAAAGATCAGGTCGCTTCCCTGGGCAATCTCTCGAAGTGGGCGTTCCTGCTAACTTTCGCCGGCGTCGGCTTGGGCACGAACTTTCGCGTGATGTCGAGGCAAGGACTGCGCCCTTTCATCGTAGGAGCTCTGGGCGAGGTTCTGATCGCAGGCCTGACCCTGGGACTGGTGGTTGGAGCAAACCGCATCTGGGGTTTATGAACATCTGGGGCTTATGAAGGACGAAGCCTGAAACAAATCTCATGACAGCACCGACGGGTTCCAGCGTGCAATTCCTCACGTTGACCGATCTCTATTAACTCTAATTCTAAGGCTTTCCAATTCATTCGCCCTGCCCCGAATCCCGCCGATAAGTTCTCGAATTCGCTAAGAGAATTTCGCATACCGAAATACCGTATCTGGGGGCCCGCCTTAGGGTGTCTACCTCTGCCTGGAATACAACTCCGTCCCACCCGAATCGCTCCAACAGTCAGCGTTTGTAAAGAAATGCAAATAGCGGGACCTTGACATTTCGGGGCCTGCACATTTTGGCACTCTCAATCCACGCGACCCGCTGCGGTAATGCTAGATCGGGAAAGCGAGGGATCAGACGCGAAAGGAAATCATGCACAGATTGTGCTCTATTCGCACGCTAGCATTCGTAGTGATGATGCTGGCCGTGTCCGCCGTATCTCAGGCGCAGGTCGCCGTATCCGTTAATATCGCGCCGCCAGCGCTGCCCGTTTATCAGCAGCCCGCCTGCCCAAGCGCAGGTTACATGTGGACGCCGGGATATTGGGCTTACAGTCCTGATGGCTACTACTGGGTACCGGGCACATGGGTTGAGGCGCCTGCAGTTGGCCTGCTGTGGACACCCGGCTACTGGGCATTCGGGAACGGCGGCTACGTTTGGAACGCCGGATATTGGGGGCCGCAAGTTGGCTTCTACGGCGGTATCGCTTATGGCTTCGGCTACACCGGCGTTGGCTATCAGGGCGGCTACTGGAACAACCGACAGTTTTATTACAACCGCGCAGTCAACAACGTGAGCACGACGAACATCACCAATGTCTATAACAAGACCGTCATTAATAACACGACCGTGAATCGCGTGAGCTACAACGGCGGAACGGGCGGCACGACTGCAAGACCGACCGCTCAACAGGAAGCGGCTATGCGCGCGAAACACACTCCGGCAACAGCTGCGCAACTTCGACATCAGGAAGCCGCTAGGGCGAACCGGGCCCAACTGGCCTCGGTCAACCACGGTCGTCCGGCGGTGACGGCCACATCAAAACCAGGAGAGTTTACTGCCAAAGGCGCGGCGACAGCCAAAGGCACGACAACCGAAAACAAGACCACCGCAACTAAGCCGTCTCCATCACGCGACAAGGAGAGTACGACAGCCGCAACCCGCGCCAGCGAGAAAAAGGCAGTCTCGACTAAGGCGGCGGCAACTCGGACCAGCGAAAACAAGGCGGCAGAGAACAAGGCCGCGGAGAACAAGGCAGCCGCTAATCGCGCGGCTGAAAATAAGGCGGCCGAGAACAAAGCTGCCGCGAACCGTACTACCGAAGATAAGGCAGCTGAAAACAAGGCAGCCGCTAACCGCGCGGCTGAAAATAAGGCGGCCGAGAACAAAGCTGCCGCGAACCGTACTACCGAAAATAAGGCAGCTGAAAACAAGGCAGCCGCTAACCGCGCGGCTGAAAATAAGGCGGCCGAGAACAAAGCTGCCGCGAACCGTACTACCGAGAATAAGGCAGCTGAAAACAAGGCAGCCGCAAATCGTGCGGCTGAAAATAAGACGGCAACTAAGGCAGCCGCGACGCGGGCCAGCGAGAGCAAGGCTGCGGAGAACAAGTCAGCCGCTAACCGCGCCAACGAAGATAAGACGGCCGCGAGCAAGGCAGCTCCAACTCGCGCGAATGACAATAAGGCAACCACTCAGCGAGCCGCGAAGCCTGCAGCTCATCCCGAGGCCGCCCCTAAACCAGAGGCGCACTCGGAGAGCCCGGTCACGGAAGCTCACGCACGGCCGGAGAAGGCAGCACCCCACGCCAGCGGCGAACAGGCTCACCCTCCTAAGGAAGAGGAAAAGCCCCGGCAGTAATAAGTGGATGATTTAAGTGTAAGAACTCCGCGGCTCATAGCGCGTGCTATGAGCCGCGCTTTTTTTGCAGTAGATCGGGCCGCTGGAAACAGAAACTTCGAACCAATTATGCCAACTGTCCCGCCATGGCATGAACTGCCCGCGACTCAGTCTCAGGCTCGTCGTCGACTGTGGTTTCCTCCCAGAGCGTTCGATCACGCAACAGTCGCGATACCAACGCTGTGTGCATGGCATGGCCGGCTCGGTCGGCAACGACGTTACCAAGAATCTGTTTTCCCAGGAGTGCGAGATCGCCAATGAGGTCGAGCACTTTGTGGCGTACAAATTCGTCCGCAAAGCGCAGCGGAGGATTCTCGATACCATCTTTGGTGAGGACGACGCAGTTGTCGCGTGATGCGCCGCGGATCAACCCCATGTTACGCAATGTCTTCTCGTCCTGTCGCGAACCGAAGGTGCGTGCCGCCGCAATTTCGCGGAAGTAATTGCCGTTGGCCAGCTCCACGCTTAGGGTTTCTTTTCCAATAAGAGGGTGAGGAAAATTGATGGTGTAAGAAACGGAATAGTTGTCCGCCGGATACACCGCGATAAACTTGTCGCCTTCCCGCATCTCCAGAGCATGACGAATCCGAAGATAGGTCCGGGGACGTCGCAGTTTTCGGATTCCCACCTGCTGAATCAGTTCCACGAAAGGCCGCGCGCTTCCATCCAAGATCGGAAGCTCCAGATTGTCCAGTTCGACGATTGCATTGTCGATGCCAGTTCCGGTAAAGGCCGAGAGTAGATGCTCGGTAGTAGAAATCAGCACGCCCTTTTTCATCAAACTGGTGGCATAGCTGACCCGCGCGACATTTCGACTGATGGCCTCGACTTCGAAGCCGTCCAGATCGACGCGGCGAAATACAATGCCCGACCCCGCCGGCGCAGGCAGAATCCTCAAGTGGACAGGAGCGCCGCTGTGTAAACCTACTCCGGCGCATTCCACCGCTCCACGAATTGTTTGCTCGTGCTTCAGCGTTCAGTTCTCTTATGGAATTGTTCGATGAAAAGATTACAGCCTGCGGCTAGAAGTCTGGCTGTGGCTATTTGGCCACACTTCGTGGGTATTTGCCAACCGGCGGAGGCGTAGAAACCTGCTAAGGCATTGCAACATTTATACTTAGCTTGCGAAAGAGGCGGGCAGCACGAGTTCACTTCCTGGGTGCAGGTTTGTTCGGATCATAAGTAACATCGGCCGCAAACATCGAATCGCTGAGTCCCTTGTTGTAGGTCACGGAGTTCAAGAAGCGCTGGCTGGCCATATCGCCGTTATAAAAGCGCGTGACGCTGTAGGGAGTCATCACCCCTTCAACCGGGCGGTAATTATCAAAGACCTCATCTTCAATGTTGCGCTGTTTATCGGTCGGATCGCGCCACGAGTAGGTCTTCTTCACCGGCAGATGCGTATTTGAATCGATGCAGAGCGTCACGCTCTCATTGCTGGCGGTCATAATCGTGACCTGTTCCGCGTCCTTCTGCGCGGCAATGGTATGGCCCTCATAAAAGAGAGCGATCCTGGGCTGGGTTAGCCACTTGCGAATGACCCAATCCAGCGAATATTCACGCCGCCGCACGTAGTCGGCTACGGCCTTGGCTTCATCGGCGCGCGTGCCTTTGTAGGTGATTTCAAAACCCTGATCACCGCGGTAGACATAGACAACGTCCCGCTTCTTGGTTAGTTCGACGCGTTCCTTGTCAGGGAATTTGTAGAACCGCCAGTACAAGACGCCGGTGCCTTCCGATTCTCCCAGATGAAAACTGTAAGTGCGGCCTTCCTGACTGACATCTTCGATATTCAGATAGCTGTTTCCACCCAGAGCTTCGACCATTTGATCGAGCAGAGTTTTGGCTTTGCGAACGTTTTCCTGGTCAACCGGAATGGATTGCGCAGAATTCGCGGGCGCGGGGGCGTTCGCCTGTCCGAAAGCCAGCACCGTGAATAAGAACGCACAGAAGAGAAGATACTTCATGCTCTTAACCGGATTAGACGCTGCAATACCCATTGTAGCTGCCTTGCGCGAAGCCCACCTATCCCACGAGCACCGCGCCGCCGTTCACATTGAACACTTCCCCGGTAATAAAGCCGGCTTCAGGCGTACAAAGGAACAGAATGGGAGCGGCGATTTCCTCCGGCTTGGCGACTCGTCCCAGTGGGATTTTCGCAAAAACCGCCGCCCGGGCCTTAGGATCGCTCAGGGTGGACGCGGACATATCGGTGTCAACCCAGCCCGGCGCCACGCAATTCACATAAATGCCGTCGGGCGCCAGCTCGGTAGAAAGCCCTTTGACCATGCTGATGAGCGCACCTTTCGTAGCTGCGTAGTCACAGTGAAAAGCCTCGCCGCGCTGTCCTGCCGTAGAACTGACCAGTACGATGTGACCGGCTACGCCGCCAGATTTTGCCTGCTTCTTCATCTCAGTAACGGACTGCTTGACCAGGGCGAATACGCTGTCGAGATTGATAGCCACCGTATTGTGCCACTGCGAATCATTCATTTCGTTGACCGGCACGTCCTCCGACGGCCAGACACCGTGATTCACGACGAGTATATCGAGTCGCCCAAAGCGCTCTACGGTGTCAACCACCAGTCCCTCCGCGGTTTCGGTTCCGGAAAGATTACACGCTGCCGCGCCGCAGTTGTCCTCCCCTAGTTCCTGTACCAGTTGATCGGCTTGCTTTTTCGACTTTTCGTAGTTGAAGAGCACTCGCGCACCCGCAGCCACGAACAGTCGCACAGCAGCCGCGCCGATCCCGCGCGAACCGCCGGTGATGAGCGCTACCTTGCCAGCAAGTGAAAGACGCATATCAGATAGTCTCAAATTTCCGCTCGCAAGATGCAAGCCGGCTCATTTTTGCCAGCCATATGAACGGGCTCTCCGAGCGTAATCGATAAAACAGATGCGCTCGATAGATTAAATGGATTGCTGAGAAGGCCAACAACTGCGCACTTACTGTAAACTATGCCAGCCCCGACTGAGGCTGAACCCCGGGATAAACCCTTTCATGAGCGCTAGCGATACAGACAAATTCCATCGTGTGAAAATCACGAAACGAGTGGACTTCGCCCCCGAGCTATGGGTGGTCCGCGTCCAGGCCGACGGCGAATTCAAGTTTGCTCCCGGTCAATATGCGACCCTGGGCGTCGAGGGTCCAGACAAGCGCGTCGAGCGCCCCTACTCCATTGTGTCCTCACCTTACGAGAGTGAACTCGAGTTCTTCTTCGAACTGGTTCCCGCCGGAGATCTCACTCCTCTTCTCTACAAGCTGCAAGTCGGCGACGAACTGCTCATGCGAAAAGTCCCGAAGGGGCGCTTCACGCTGGATACCACACGCGGCCGCACCAACCATCTCCTGGTCTCTACCGTAACCGGAGCCGCTCCATTCGTAAGTTATGTTCGTACTCTCTATCGCGACTGGAAAGCAGGAAAGTTCGCGGGAGAACATAAACTGTTTTTGTTGAATGGGGCAAGCTATTCGTGGGAGTTCGGGTATCTGGAAGAGCTGCAGAAATTCGCGCAGGAGGTTCCGTGGCTTAAATACGTGCCCACAATCAGCCGTCCCTGGGACAATAAAGAATGGACCGGCGAGACCGGGCGCGTAGACGATATTTTGCGAAAATACACGGATATGTGGGGCTTGGGCGGGAACGCGGTCGCCTATTTGTGCGGACATCCGGCGATGGTCGAAGGCAGCAAGGGAATCCTGAAGCGGATTGGTTTCAACAAAGAGGAATTAAAAGAAGAGATCTATTGGGTACCGTCGAAGGAGAAAGCGTAGTCATAAACCCACAGTCGGACTCCGGCGTTCAAGCAGGAGAACGTCCCGCCAAATGCCATTTCGTTGGCCGATTTTCTGGCGCCGTCCGACTTCGCGAAATCCGCAAGACTCGTGCAATGTAATGCTGGCGACATTCTCCGGAAAGATGCCGGCTTGCAGCGTCCAGATCCCGCAGCGCTCGGACTCTGCGACCAGCGATTGTAAGAGGATATGGCCCATTCCGCGTCCGCGCGAATCGGCAGCCACGTAAACGGAAACCTCTGCCACTCCGGAATAAACGCGCCGGTTGGAGACAGGGCTCAACGCCGCCCAGCCAAGAATCTGTTTGTCGTCTCCCGCCACCAATCGGCATTCTTGCAGATGCCCCTGATCCCACTTCGCCCATTCTGGAGCCTCGGTTTCGAACGTAGCGTCGCCGGTTGCAATGCCCTCGAATAAATCTTCTGCACCGCAGGCCAATCGTCGCTGCTCATTGCTCTGATGTCAGGCACTAGCTACTCTCTGCCGGTGCGAAAAACACTAGCAACATCAAGTCCTCGGCGATCTCGTAAAAACGATGCTCAACTCCGGCCGCGACAAAAATGATGCCGCCCTCGCCAACCGCCTGATCTTCGGAACCGGCACGCATCCGGCCTTGACCACGAACTACATAATATATTTCATCTTCGTGATGTGGCGATTGGGTGTCGGTGGCACCGGCGGCTAAAACGTAGATCCCCGCACTCATCGCGGGGACTCGCAAAAACTCCGAGTAGCGCTTTCCCGATTGCGCGCGGCTCTTGTCAGCGTCCGCGATGTCCAAAAACATTGTCGATTGCATAAGCTCTTTCTGAACCTCGCTACCACGTGGCGCGGATTACCATCTTCGAAGCGCAGTCTACAGTCTTTCCTCTAGATCGCGGTGAGAATTTTCTGGAGAATACCCGCCAAAATTGCCTATCGAAAAATGACGCAAAGCGCACATCTCCCGGAAACACAATATGTTACGAAGATGGCCAGGCAGTTGCACGAATTATGCGTACCGCGTCTCCCGATTGCCTGGCGCATCGAACCCTATCGAGAGCGCGAGAAGCGGTGACGTACTTTGAGCGGCAGGAGGACATCATGAAAAAAGCTTTGCGAGGAATCGATCTACTGTTGGGCGTCTTGATTCTGGTTTGCGTCTTGGGTTCAATACCGGCAATGGCCGGGGAAAATGCGGTCATGGGAGAGATTCAGTTTGAAGGAAAAACTCATGTCGACAAGACCTCCGGAGTCTGGGTCGATGGAGAGTACGTAGGCTATCTGAAAGAGCTGAAGGGTTCGAAACAAGTCATGCTTTTACCCGGCGAGCACACTATCAGCGTGCGCCAGGACGGTTACCAGGATTTTAATCGGGCAATCGTCGTCGAGCCGGGACAGAAACAAACTGTCGTCGTCTCCATGCTAAAGGCTGTGACCCCGCCACCACCGACTGTAACGGCCACAGTCAAGATCGAGGTCAATCCTTCGCGCGCTGCAGTATTTCTCGATGGTCTTTTCGTGGGACACGTTGGCGAGTTTGAAGGCGCAGGCCGGGGCATGCTCGTAGGACCCGGAGAGCACCAGATCAGGATTGCCCTGCCTGGCTACCAGACTTTTGAGACGACAATCAATCCCATCGCCAATCAGAAAGTCGAAGTCAAAACCGAGTTGGTCAAGAACGGCGCTCCTCTGACCGAGCCTATGGTCAACACGCAACCAGGCGGAGTGACTCAGCCACCGGTCCAGCCGGCACCTCAGGCAACAGCGCAACCTTAAGCGCAGGCGTGAAAATGCATCCCTAAACCCGGCGGGTCAGTTCCCATTTAATCGGCGATGGGAACCGACCCGCTTCGATCTTCCCTCGTACCCCGTAACATCGACTTTCCTCTGTATCGGCATATAATGTCGAGCGGATGCCCCTTACCTCTGGCACGAAGCTTGGGCCGTATGAAATCCAGTCAGAGCTGGGCGCCGGCGGCATGGGCGAAGTTTATCGGGCGCGCGACATTCGCCTCGACCGTCAAGTCGCAATCAAGGTTCTCGCTGCGCATCTTTCATCATCCCCGGAGCTAAAACAGCGTATGGAGCGCGAGGCTCGCGCGATCTCTTCTCTTAATCATCCCCACATTTGCCAGCTCTATGACATTGGTTCGCAGGATGGAACTGACTATCTGGTGATGGAGTTGCTCGATGGCGAGACGGCCGCGGAGAGAATTCGCAAGGGCGCTCTGCCGCTGAGTGAAGTGCTGAAAATCGGGGCCGAAGTAGCTGACGCGCTGGAGTTCGCGCATCGCGCCGGCATAGTTCATCGGGATTTGAAGCCGGCAAACGTCATGCTAACCAAGTCCGGCGCGAAACTGATGGACTTTGGTTTGGCGAAGCCATTTGGCATGGCCGCGCCTACGTCTGGTGGAACGCCTTCATTCACTGCGGTAGCCACCATGACCGGATTGAGCCCGGCAAGCCCGCTTACCACTGCTGGCAGCATCGTCGGCACCATTCAGTACATGTCGCCGGAGCAGATTGAAGGAAAAGAAGCGGACGCCCGCAGCGACATCTTCGCGTTGGGAGCTGTGCTATACGAAATGGCAACGGGAAAACGCGCCTTTGAAGGCAAGAGCCAGATTTCGGTCGCGTCTTCGATCTTAGAGAAAGATCCCGATCCGATCAGTGCGGCGAAACCCACGACGCCGTCTGCCTTCGATCACGTCGTGAAAAGCTGCCTGCAAAAGAATCCGGACGAGCGACTTCAAACCGCGCACGACGTCAGGTTGCAGCTCAAATGGATCGCCGAGGATCGGCCGTTAGCCGTCGCGCCTGCTCCTGCGATAGCGCTTCACAATCCGCGCACGCGTCTCGCCTGGGTCGCGGCGATTGTGCTGGCCCTCGCAGCCGGCGCACTCTTCGGATTCTTCATCAATCGTCCCGCTCCTGCTCGGACCATTCGCACCGTCATTGCACCTCCGGAAGGCGGCTCGTTCCGCCTGACAGGCGATCTCGCGGGTCCTCCGGTGCTCTCGCCCGATGGTTCTAACCTCGCGTTTACTGTCACAGGGTCCGACGGCAAAGTCATGCTCTGGGTTCGTCCCTTGGACAAGCTCGAGGCACGTGCTCTTCCGGGAACAGAAAATGTGAACTTTCCTTTCTGGTCGCCGGACAGCCAGTCGCTCGGTTTTTTCGCTGACGGAAAGCTCAAAACTATCGATCTCAACGGGGGCTCTCCGCAAATTGTTTGTGACGCTCCGCAGGGCCGCGGCGGCGCATGGGGAGCGGACGGCGTAATCGTCTTGACCACGGACGTGCAAGCGCCCATGAGCCGGGTGAGCGCGAACGGCGGAGTTCCGGTCGCGGTCACGAAACTTGATCATGCCCGGCATACCTCGCATCGCTGGCCATTCTTTCTTCCCGATGGCAAGCACTTTCTTTATCTTGCACTCAATCATGACTCCGCTCAATCTCAGAATGACGCAGTTTACTTCGCCTCAGTTGACGGCACCGAAAACCAGATGTTATTTCGTTCGCTCTCGAATGCCATTTACGCCGGCGGTTTCATTTTGTTCGCGCGGGGCAGCCAGTTGATGGCACAGAAGCTGGATCCGGTGTCAGGCAAGCTGAGCGGAACTGTGCAACTCCTGGCGAACGGGGTGGCGAACGATCTCAGCACGTGGCATATGGATGCCTCAGCGTCTGGCGCAGGTTTGCTGGTGATGGGCACCGGCGGCTCGCCCGAGTGGCAACTCATTTGGGTCGACCGTACCGGCAAACGAATTGGGATTGTGGCCGACAAGCTCGCCAACCTGCAGTCTGCCCGATTGTCCCCTCAAGGAGACCGTGTTGCGCTGCAGATTGACACCGGAGCGAATGACATTTGGGTGCTTGATCTGGCTCGCGGAATCCGCACTCGGCTAACTTTCGGCCCGGTTTTCAACGCCTTCCCGGTCTGGTCTCCTGACGGCAAGTGGATCGCCTACAGTTCGCAGCGTAATGGCCACGACTATATTTATCGCAGGCTTTCGAACGGCAGCGGCGCTGAAGAGGTTCTGCTGCAAGACGATCAGCCTCTCGTAGCCACCGATTGGTCAAGCGACGGCAAGTTCCTGCTCTATGCCCGAGGACCACTTTCCGCCAAGGGCCAGGAAATTTGGGCGTTGCCACTGGGCGGCGACCGCAAGCCTGTCGTGGTTGTGCCGCACGGTGACAGTTCTTTTGCAACACAAGGGATGCTGTCGCCCGATGGCCGTTGGCTGGCTTATTCGTCGAACGAATCGGGTCAACCCGAGGTTTATGTGGTGCCCTTCCTCGGCGGGCAGGGCAAATGGCAGGTCTCTCAGAGCGGGGGCGCTTACCCGGTCTGGGGCAAAGACGGTAAAAGCCTTTACTACGCCAACCTGAGCTTTACTGTCTTCGCCGTCCCGGTGAGCCGCCAAAATGACACCTTGGAATTCGGGTCGCCAGAGCAATTGGCCGCGAACTTATCCAGCCAGCTGTTCTTCTATGATGTCGCGTCGGATGGCAAGAAAATACTTCTAAACTCAATTTCCGAGCAGGTAAACCAATCGATCAGTGTCGTTACAAACTGGACCCAGGAGCTAAAGAAGTAGCCTCGCAAAAGGCATTAACCACAGAGGACACAAATTACACAAAGAAAATCTGAGCTTCTGACCATCCTCCTTTGTGAACCTTCGCGTCCTCAGTGCCTCATGCCTTTAGCTTCGACCGATCAGTATTGCCCGTAGCGCCTTTTCACCGAATCAATAAGCTTTTGTGAGTCGTAGCCGATCCCGTCTTTGAAGACGATTTCCACATTCTCGATGTCGGAAATATGGCTCGCCGGATCGCCTTTGATTACGACGAGATCCGCATTTTTCCCGACGGCAACCGTGCCGATCTGATCCTGCCTGCCCATGTACGTTGCGCCGTTGAGAGTCGCAATTTTGATAGCTTCGACGGGCGTGAATCCAGCCTCGACCAGCAGTTCGATCTCGCGTTGATCGCCAAATCCCGGAACGACTCCTCCGTTGCCGGTGGGATCCGGACCAGCCAGCAGCAATCCTCCGGCCACCACAAATTCGCGTTCCAGTTCCATGTCGCGCTTGAATTGCAGAGGCCAGTCGTCGGTTGGTGGTTTCCTGCTCGCAGGGCGCTCTCGGTTGTACAGATAAGCTTCGCGCGCTTCGGGCGACATTACGTCGAGCACCTGCTGCCGCAACGGAGGACGCCCCGGAATGCTTCCGCTCTCAAAAACAGGCAACGTCGAAGTGATCGCCACGTGATGCTTCACCAGCGTGTCGATCAGGTCTTTCGCTTCGGGACCATTCGGCTGCATGTGTTCCATCGTGTAACTTCCCATGCTGTCGCTGCAAAGATCAGGTTTCTTGCCGGGATCGAGCTGGGTGTTCACGAAGAAGCCATGTTCGAGGTCGTCGATGCCCAGTTCTGCAGCTTCTTTATAAGTCACGGAGCACAGGTGGCCCGTAACTTTGATTCCACGTTTGTGCGCCGCTTCAATTGCTGCCTTCAATTCGGCTCGCGTGATATTCATATACGCCTTGAACGAAGTCACTCCGCGGTCGGCCCAATAATCGACCATCTGGCGCGCCTCGTCGGGACCGCTCAATTGATGCATTTGAATGAAGTAGCTGTCGGGGCCTTCGAGATATGGGCCAGTCACGTCCATATGCGGACCCGGAAGTTTGCCATCGTCAATCGCGCGCTTCAGGTTCAGATCGGTATAGGTCTCAACGCTTCCCGTGGTGCGCATTGTGGTTACGCCGCAAGCTAAATAAAGACGCGGCGCGGAGAATGTCATTTGCGGGACCAAGACCGGCGGCTCGAAGTGCCATTCGCTGTCTTCATTCGGCCGAGCCACGTAAAAAAGATGATTGTGCATTCCGACGATCCCCGGCATTACCGTATATCCGCGCAGGTTGAGGATGGTAGTTCCTTCGGCGGCGGGAGCGTCCCCACCAGCAGCGATTGCAGTGATTTTGCCGTGCTCAATAGCTACGTTTTGGTCGTCGACAGGCGCTTGACCCGTGCCATCGATGATACGCACGTGCTCGAGAACCACCCTCGGCGTGCTTACTCGCGCGTATTTCTGTACTGTCGGGGATAGCGTTGGGGGCTGTTGAGCGCTGGCATAAAACGACAAAAGCGAGAACAGCAGCAAAATCGGCGGACGATTGGAGCGCATTAGCTATCCTCAGAGTCGGCCCATTGTAGCTGAGACGTGCAAGTTCACGCCAAACCCGAACCATTTCTGGCGGACAGTGCATAATTAGACGAGGAGCACGGCCGGTGATATTGACGCAGGACCCGCTTTGGTATAAAGACGCGATTATTTACCAGGTCCACGTGCGGACCTTCCGTGACAGCAATGGCGACGGCATCGGCGACTTCCGTGGCCTCGCGGAGAAGCTCGATTACCTGCAAGAACTCGGCATTACCGCCCTCTGGCTCATGCCATTCTTTCCATCGCCTCTGCGCGACGACGGATACGACATCTCCGACTACAGATCGGTCCATCCCAGTTATGGCACCCTCGACGACTTCAAAAGTTTTCTCACCGCGGCCCATGAACGCGGGATAAGAGTGATTGTGGAGATGGTGCTCAACCATACCTCGGACCAGCACCCGTGGTTTCAGGAATCGCGAAGCTCGCGCGACAACCCCCGCCGTGACTGGTATGTGTGGAGCGACACCGACGACCGCTATCATGGCGTGCGGATTATTTTTCTCGATACCGAAACCTCCAACTGGGCGCGCGACCCGATCTCCAATTCATATTATTGGCATCGGTTTTTCAGTCACCAGCCAGATCTTAATTACGACAATCCCGCGGTTCGCGAAGAGATGTGGTCGGTGATGCAGTTTTGGCTGGAGATTGGAGTGGACGGATTTCGGCTCGATGCCGTTCCGTATCTTGTCGAGCGCGAAGGAACCTCTTGCGAGAACCTCCCCGAAACTCACGCGGTCCTCAAAGAATTACGCAGCAAGCTCGATCAGCATTTTCCTGGGAAAATGCTGCTTGCCGAAGCCAACCAATGGCCAGCCGATCTTCGACCGTACTTTGCCAATGGCGATGAATTCCATATGGCATTTCATTTTCCCCTGATGCCGCGAATGTTCATGGGCGTAAAGCTCGAAGATCGCAAACCGATCATCGATATCCTGCAGCAAACTCCGGCAATCCCGGACTCCTCCCAATGGTGTTTGTTCCTGCGCAACCACGACGAACTTACGCTCGAAATGGTGACCGACATCGAGCGCGATTACATGTACGACTCGTACGCCGGGGAGAAGGCGATGCGGTTGAATTTAGGCATTCGGCGGCGGCTGGCGCCACTTCTGGATAATGACCGGCGCCGCGTCGAACTAATGACTGGCATGCTGATGTCCCTGCCCGGAACTCCCATTATTTATTACGGCGATGAGATCGGGATGGGCGACAACATTCACCTCGGCGACCGCAACGGAGTGCGCACCCCGATGCAATGGGACGGAGGCTGGAACGCCGGCTTTTCCTCCGCCGATCCCGAGAGCCTTTACTCGCCGCTCATTCTCGATCCGGTGTATGGCTATCCAGCGGTCAATGTTTATTCACAAAAACGTGCGGGACATTCGCTCCTCGCCTGGATGGAACGCATCATAAAGACGCGGAAGTCTAATCAGGTTTTTGGCAGAGGTTCGATCGAGTTCCTACATCCCGCGAATTACCGTGTGCTTGCATATGTGAGGCAACTCAAGACTGAAACAGTTCTGGTCGTGAATAACCTCTCCAGTTCCGCTCAGGCTGTGGAACTCGATTTGCGGCGCTACAAAGGCAATATTCTGGTGGAGATGTTCGGGCGGAACATTTTTCCGCGCGTGGGTGATTTGCCTTATCTGTTAACCATGGGCCCTTACCAGTTCTTCTGGTTTCGTTTGCGGCGGATCTGAAATGCGAATCTAGGGTGTGACAGGAGTTTCGTCTGGACGAGAGCAGCGCTCTTACCGATGACTTTCTTCGCGAACTGATGAGTGTTGGCGAAGTCGACGTGCTCGTCGGCGTGCCCACCTATAACAACGCCAAGACCATTGGACAAACGGTTCAGGCCATTCGAGTTGGACTGCTGAAGTATTTTCCCCGAGAGCGCGCCGTCATCGTAAACGCGGATGGAGGATCGAAGGACACGACCCGCGAGGTAGTTGCCGCCGCCTCGATCAACGATCTTCAGCGTTCTTCCGACTTGTATTCTTTACGCACTCTGCCCTGCATCAGCACGGTTTACGCTAACAGTCCCGCGACTGAGGTTGCACTGCGCACGACTCTCGCCGCCGCCGAATTGTTGCGCGCCAAAGCCTGCGCGATCGTCTCGCCAGAGTCGACGAACATCGCGCCGGATTGGATTGAGCACCTTCTTCGTCCGGTCTACCGCGACGATTTCGATCTCATCACGCCGGTATACCGAAGGCACAAATTCGACGGACTGCTCTTACGAAACCTTATCTATCCCATGACTCGCGCTCTCTATGCCAAGCGGATTCGCGAACCGTACGCGGTCGAATTCGCGTTCTCCGGGCGCTTCTGTAGTCATCTCCTCGAGATGCAAATTTGGGACCAGGAGGCCGGCGGCATCGGTACGGAGATGCGTATGAGTGTTACCGCCATCGCCGGCGGGTTCCGACTCTATCAATCCTTCCTGGGGACTAAACCGCATCTTGACCGCACTTCAGCAGACCTGGTAACAGCCATGCGGCAGACGGTCGGAACTCTTTTCTGGTCCCTCGAACCCAACTTTCAATATTGGAGTGCGAAGCACGAAACAGAAGCTGTTCCCACATCCGGTTCTGAGTGCGATTTAAGCGTCGAACCAATTCGCGTAAATAGAAAAAGGCTTTACGAACTGTTTCGCTCGGGCGTCGCTGAACTCGAGCCGGTGCTCAAGTCAATCCTTTCGGCTCAGACCCTCGCGGATGTTCAAACCATCGCCAAGCTTCCCGAAGACAACTTCAAATATCCGCATGAACTCTGGGTAAAAACGGCATACGAATTTGCCGCCTCGTATTACAAGTCCGTGATCAGCCGGGACCACATTATTCAGGCTCTGGCTCCGTTGTATCGCGGAAAGGTTTTCACCTTCCTTATGGAAAATCGAGATGCTTCGGCGAACGACGTCGAAGCGAACGTTGAAGCGCTCTGCGTGACATTCGAGCGCTTGAAACCATACTTGCTTGATTTATGGAATGCGAGAGAGTGAGGTCAATATGTGGCAACTGATCGTCGGAGAATTGAACTACGCGATGCAGGAGTTCGTCAGGAGCTTCGCGCGTTTTCTGCCTCGTTTGCTGGCGATGCTGATCATTGCGCTTCTGGGCTGGCTCGTGGCCTACATTCTGAAGATCATTCTGCGGGGCATTCTGCGCATCGCAAAGTTCGACAGACTCGCTGACAATGCGGGCACCACGCAACTGCTGAGCAACCTGGCATTGCCCACGTCCAGCGAACTGTTGAGCCGGGTTTTGTTTTGGCTGGTATGGCTGGGCTTCATTCTGCTCGGCGTACAGGTGCTCGGCATCGTCGGCTTGCAGGAGCACATCTCACGATTTTTCCTTTATTTGCCCAGGTTCTTTGTCGCGCTGTTCATTGTCTTCTTCGGATTGGTAGCGGCCAGTTTCTTTTCCCGCGCCACGTTGCTTGCGGCGGTCAACGCCGACTTCCCGTCTCCCCGGCTCCTGGCAACCTCAGTTCGAACCGTCATCATAATCTTTGCCGTTTCGATGGCGTTCGAGCAACTCGGACTGGGAGAGCGAACTATCATCGTCGCCTTCGCCATTGCCTTCGGGGCCCTGATGCTCGGCTTAGCCCTTGCCTTTGGATTAGGCGGCCGCGACTTGGCTAAACAGTTTCTGGAAAGCAGATTCACCAAGGAAAGGCAGGAGCAGAAACAAGACGAACTTTCGCCGCTCTAATCTTGGCGTTTCCGGGAGAACCCTACAGCCCCAACGCCAAGCTCGAAACCGCAACCTCGATGCTGACCATGGTAATCCTGTGGAACCAGATCCGTATGGTTACCTGCAGATTCACGGCATAATCGCCAAATCATAAAAATCTCAAGTCTGTGTCTGCTCCAGAGGTGCATCTCATGCGGGAGCTAGCACCAGCTAGCCGCGTATTGTGTGGGCTTTAGGGGTTGGTGCCGGGAGGGGGAGTCGAACCCCCAAGGGCCGAAGCCCGGCGGATTTTGAGTCCGCTGCGTCTGCCAGTTCCGCCATCCCGGCACTTCGTGGAAGCGCTTGATTTTACAACCTGTTTATGGCTCTTTTTTTCCAAAATGACAAACCTGCAACTGCGTAAGAAAGCCTGTCAGTTTTCGCAGATTCCCACCGTTTCATTGTCGCTTTGCCCGTGAAGCGCTTTGCCGATGATTCTCGGGCTAAGAATCCATTGCCAAGTTATACAAAGCACCCGCACAAAATTCTACCACTTCATTAAAAATTAAAAGCTGCTACCTTTTGATTTCACGCGAAGGCCTACTTGACGTCTGGAGCTTATGGCTAAGCGGGCCCAAAACGCGAGCCCTCGAAAAACCTTGTAAGAAGCATTTAGTAATTGTTAGGACAGTGCGGCCCGCCACCCGTTGCGGATAGTCTTCTCTCGCTGTTTCTTCGTCAGGTGGATTTAGCGTCGGCGAGTGGGTCCCTTTGCCGCGGCCTCGGACCCAGGTGGTTCACGGAACGGTTCCACAGCAATGCGCTCGTAACGGACGTCTAGCACGGTGAGGTTTTCTGTCCCGCCCGGCAATTGAAGGACTGCGCTGTCACCCGCTGCCGACTTCATCAACGCGCGCCCCAGAGGGGACACCCAACTGATGTGGTTGCGGTCGAGATCGATTTCGTCTGTGCCCACGATGCTCACCACTCGCTCCACTCCCGCGGCATTGGCATAGCGCACGGTCGCTCCGAAGAATGCCCTCGTCGCCGCCTGCCCCACTCTTGGAGCTTCCGGGTCGACCACTTCCGCGGCTTCGATTCGCTTGGTGAGAAAGCGAATCCGCCCGTCGATCTGCCGCAGCCGCCGCTTGCCGTACTGATAATCGGCGTTTTCACTGCGATCACCGTTGCCGGCAGCCCACGCCACCACCTCAGTCACGGCCGGGCGTTCCCTGGTGAGCAGAAAGCGGTGCTCATCTTTGAGGCGCTCCAGTCCACTCGGCGTAATGTAGTTCTTGACTGGCGTCGCCGGCTCGTCCGGTCTTGGTTTCCTCGTAAACCCTTTTCGCATCTCGTAGTCTTTCCTAGGCGAATCACGAATGAACGCGATGAACGCCAATAAAAAACACTTCAGGTCACCCGCTTACTGTCTAATCCAGTGACGCTTGAAACGCAGAACTCCTGCCGCAGATGCCATACGTTACACTCAAACTACATGCTCAACCGGGGCTATGCCTATACCACGATCATCGGGAGCAAATATCATGGACGAACCCTGCTCTCCCACTTGACTAGCCTCTACCCTCACTCAACCACACGAGCCTGGCAACAAAATCTGAACAAGCGCGAAGTCACCGTCGACGGCATCACGGCCAACGGCAGCGAATCGGTCACTTCAGGACAAACCCTTGTCTGGAACCGTCCGCCCTGGATCGAACCAGACGCTCCTCAGCACTTCGAAGTCCTGTTTAATGATCCGCATCTGTTGGCCGTCAACAAACCTGGCGGACTGCCCACTCTCCCGGGCGGCGGCTTTATGGAAAACACCCTCCTGCGGATGGTGCAAAAGCAAACCCCGAACGCAAACCCTGTCCACCGGTTGGGCCGAGCTACCACCGGCATTGTTCTCTTCGCCAAAACAGCGCAGGCCGCCGCTAAACTAAGCGCAGACTGGAACACGCCCAGAGTTCAAAAAATCTACCGAGCGCTGGCGCAGGGCATTGCACAACAAGACACCTACGAAATTCTCGCACCCATCGGCCTCGTACCGCACCCGCTCATCGGTTCCGTGTGGGCCGCCAACCCAAGTGGCAAACCGTCAAAGTCATTGGCGAAGGTGATCGCGCGCACTACAAGCACCACAACATTTGAGGTAAGCCTGAATTCGGGCCGCCCTCATCAAATCAGGATCCATCTGGCATCCATCGGCCATCCGCTGGTAGGCGATCCTCTGTACGGTTTATCCGGCCAGCCTCTTGAAAATCTCCCCGGCCTCCCGGGCGATGGAGGATATTTCCTGCACGCCCAATTTCTGAATTTCCACCACCCCATCACCGGAAAACAAATCAATCTTGAGGCGGCTTTGCCGGCTGGATTCTCATTGCATCGGTAAATTCACGGCGGGATTCAAACTAAAACTTTGGCGGGTAGCCCATTCAAGCCGCACTTTGGCTTGAGTGGGGATGTTCTCACCGGTAGGCTGGCGCTGTGCCTTAGGGACTGAAACGATTGCACGCGTCCCTGGGCAACGTCAGTTCGTGACGTTCTGCTGCTGCCATCGCCGTTCCCATCCGGATGGGAAACATTTGTTCAGCCGTGGAAGCGGCCCACTCAAGCCAAAGTACGGCTTGAATGGGCCACCGGCCCGCGTTGCGTTACGTTCCGATCTCGCCCATGACGATCATCGAAACTCCAACTTCTTATTTCCCCTGCGCCAGCTTCGTAACAACTTCAGCAACTTTATCGAGTATCTGGTTCCAGCCCTCCATTTGACCGCTGTTTTTCGCGCTCTCCATGGGTTCATTTCCAATGAAGGTGAGTTTCGTCCGGCCGTTTCCGAGATCCTCAAAGATGGTGACGTCGTACGCACCGTCGATCGCCTCATGTTCTATGCCTAATTGCGCAGGATCGACCTTGTTTCCCTTCGAGTCCGAAAAGTACATCAGGGAAACGATCTTCTCTTGCGGAACAATCTCGTGGTATTCAACCGCATTCCAGAACTCCTGCCCATCCGGAGCCTTCATGCAGCAGAGAAGTTTTCCTCCCACACGAAAATCCATCTTGCAAACCGGCGAAGTAAAACCCTTCGGCCCCCACCACTGCATGATGTACTTCGGGTCTGTCCACGCCTTCCACACCAACTCGCGTGGGGCATCAAAAACTCTTGTAACGACCATCCGCTCAATTTCGTTCACCGTGCTTTTTGTCATCTCTGGCCTCCTCTTTCTTCATTTGATTTATGACT
>Ga0206819_10111_pt2 | contig 24918 bp, 18 predicted proteins | sample Alteio_BWOrgCont_87_FD_152855 | JGI IMG/M metagenome (GOLD analysis project Ga0206819, IMG submission 152855) | Enriched cells from forest soil in Barre Woods Harvard Forest LTER site, Petersham, Massachusetts, United States -... | ecosystem: Environmental > Terrestrial > Soil > Temperate forest >... | reverse complement strand
ACCCATCGCCGATGTATCACCGGGGATGCAAGTCGTGTGTATCCGTCGTGGCTTCCGACGAAAAGGTCGAAGGTTTTTCCCGTGATCCATTGTTCAGCTTGCGCCCTGGCGAGGCGTTTCCAGGCAAACAAGCCTGCAGTTTCAGATTGACTCGCCCCGTCCACCCTAAGCGTATTGTGAATTGCGGTGCCGCGGAACAAATCGCGCTCCGGACCTACATATTCGAATGTTCCGGGATCGATAAGCAGCCCGTGCCCTTCAGAATTCAGGCAGACGCTTAGCGCGTCGGCGTGGCTATGTGCAGTGCCCTCACCCTGTGGACGGGCAGTGACCACCAATTGACTCGATGGATTTTGAGTTGCAAGCAGGCAAAGACCCGCGGACGGCAGGCTGGCCGAAGCCACCCTTGGCTGCTGAGTTGGCAAACGATCCCATTCGGAAACACCCTGTTCACCCAAGAGCCAGATCGTCTCCTCGCGCAAGTCTCCGGCTGCAGCCTTGAAATCCTCTCGACCGAAAAGCACGGCGCCCGTGGCGAGCGGATCAAACAGATGCTCGCTGCGATTGCGTCTGGGATCGAACACCCGACCTCCGTCATCGTCCCCAAGATGCGGCGGCGCCCCAGAACGCCCGACTAAGAGCAGCGCATCCAGCATTTTTTCCAACGTCTTCTCGTATTCACTTGGGATGACGAAGTCATTGAGACTAGCCAGGAGCAACACATGAAGGAAGAAATCAATGGCGTAGACGTGATAATAGATTGACCGTTCAAAGTGGAACCCGTCCGCCAGCACCTGGCGGTGCGTTTCCTGCATCACGACTTGCCAGCCAAGCGACTTCCAGTGTTCCGCTCGAGGGATTTCCGGGCAGAGTGTCCCCAGAAACACCAGCGCGATGGCCTCGCCTAACAGGTGCGTATTCGGCGAGAAATAGGTCGAAAGGTAACGCTCAATGTGACGTACATTCACGGCCTGTGCGCGCAACCATTCCTCTCGAAACGTGGGCGGCAGCGCGGGCGTGCCCTCAAGTAGGTGGTAGGTCCAAATCCAGGAGATGCTTCGAAAGGCGACTTCCAGGCTGCTTGCCCAGTTAATTCCGACAGCGTATGGGTTCTCTGAATGCCAACGTTGCCATTGCTGAAAGATTTCTTCCGCGTAACGCCGGTCTTCCGTCAGTCGATATGCTTTGGCCAGGGTTACAAAGTGTTGATGCCGGTTCAATTCCCAAGTGACTTTGCAGTCTCCAACTTCCTCGAAATCGAGATATCGGATCTTGTAAAAGGGCTTTTTCGGAGCCTGTTTTGCATGCACGGCGTCGAGGTGCCAATTGATCCGCTCACCATAGTCAAGGTTTTCATAACCGAGAAGGTCAAATTGGTGGCGACAGATTTTGTCGGCCTGGCAAACGATATGTTCGACTTGTTGGGGAAGGCGCTGGCGCAGCAACTGTAGAACCGATTCTATGGACGAAGACGCGAAGAAGAAACGGCGCGCTTGTTTCTCCGCTGCAAACACTAACTTAGACGCAAAATCAAATCCGAAGCGGGAGAGGATATTGTCGCCGCGTTTGGACAATTCTTGCCGGGCGCGGTCCAGAAATTCACGCCGATCCATGCGGGCCAGACGCGACGCTACCCGACGCCATCCTTTATCTGCCATGGAGAAGCCCGCGCGCGCCCACGTGCAATAAAATCACAATTTCATCATCGCATAAGTGCCTGGCCGTGATAGATATGAGCTATTCGCGTAGGATCAACCAGTAAAGCGAAGGCCGTGGCAATGTCATCCAAAGGTGTCGTGTTCCTGATGTATCACGAGCTTCAATTCCCTGCCCGACCACTTTGCCAGGTTGAAGAGGGATACTCCCGCTACGTCGTAGCAGAGGCAGATTTTCGATCTCAGATGCAATGGCTGCGACAGACTGGATGGCGAGGGCTAAGCGTCACGGAGGCGCTCCTGTCTTCGGCGCAAAACAGCCAAGACCAAAAGGTCGCGATTACCTTTGATGACGGCTGCGAATCAGATTTCACCGGCGCGGTGCCAATCTTGCAGGACGCCGGATTCAATGCCACCTTCTTTGTAACGATCAAGTTTCTCGGGGCACGCGGCTATATGCAAACATCTCAATTGAGAGAGCTCAGCGCCTTGGGATTTGAGCTTGGCTGTCATTCGATGACGCATGCTTATCTCACCGATCTCGACGATCACGGGCTGCAACGTGAAATCGGCAACGCTAAAGTAATACTTGAAGACATAATCGGTAAGCCGGTTGAGCACTTCTCTTGCCCCGGCGGGCGTTGCGACAGGCGTGTCATTGAATTCGCACGTCGCTCCGGCTACCGTTCGGTCGCCAACAGCCGAGTTCGAGTAAACACGCCGACAACCGATCCATTCGATCTGGGTCGCGTCGCGATCCGGCGGGAAGTGGGACTGGCGACTTTTCAGACGATTTGCCAGGGTAAGAATCTTCGAACAATGCGGCTGCTCAATGATCTGCGCGCTGCGGCGAAACAAGTTATGGGAAACTCCCTGTACGATCGCGGCCGGGCGCTCCTGCTCCGTTAAGAGATGCCTTTTGAGGAGTGCTAGACTGAGGCCGATGGCGATTTCCACTTCAGAAACGATCCTACCCCGGAGCATTTCTGGACCAGCATTGAAAGCCGTCGACGGTAATCGAACCATTGAACGAAAAACACGTCCGGTCTTTGTGGTGGGCTGCCATCGTTCCGGTACGAATTTGCTCTACGATACGCTCCTGTCAGCCGGAGGCTTTGCCGTCTATCGCGGATACCTGCCAGTGTACAAAATGCTCGTCCCTCGATTCGGAAGTCTTGCGACACGCGAGAATAGAAAGAAGACATTGGCGGCGTGGATTCGCAGTAAAGGCTTTCGCAGATCGGGTATGGATGCCGAGCAACTACGTGGCAAGGTACTCGATGAATGCCGCACCGCAGGGGAGTTCATACGGATCGTGATGGGTGGAATCGCTCGGAAACAGAGCGTCGCGCGCTGGGCACTCTATGATCCGGACAATCTGCTCTACATTCCGCGCATTCGAGAGGAACTTCCGGAGGCTCTCTTCGTTCATATCATTCGCGATGGCCGGGACGTCGCGCTGTCCCTCAGCACAATGCGAGGATTCAGGCCGTTCCCGTGGAATCAAAAACCGCAAGGTTTGGTACCGACCGCACTCTACTGGGAGTGGATGGTTCGCCAGGGCCGGCAGCACGGCCTGCGCGTTCCTGCCGATTACTTGGAGGTTCGTTACGAGGAACTGGTCTGCGATCCCCGTGGGACATGCATAAAGCTCGGCGAGTTTTTGGATCACGATCTGAATTATGATCGCATCCAGCAAGCAAGCCTGGGAAGCCTTCGCCAATCCAACTCTTCTTTCTTGGAGGACAGCGAGCGAAAAACATCGATCGAGCGCTGGAGAAGCAAACTGTCAGACTGGGATGTAAATTCTCTTGAAGCAGTGATTGGCGGGTATCTAAGGGAGTTGGGCTATCCTTTAAGTTCGGCGGCACAGGCGCTTAAACCGGGCCTCCGGGAAAAATTGATGCGTGCTCTCTACTTCAAGCTATTGAACACCAAATTCTGGCTGAAAACGCAAACTCCGGCAGGAAGACTCACGAATCTTGGCGCTTTGGAAATATCGGAATCACCCGAACCTCCGGAAGCAGAATGAGCGGCGTTTTGGCTAGGCTGATTTCCGCCAGCATTTGGCTTGCGCTGTTTTCGACAACCTCAGTCGCGCAGGCGGGTGCTCCAACGGAAAAGCTTTGCGGCCCTCCGAATTATTGCGCCAGGACAGATGTTCGGGTCGAGCCTTATCCAAAGGCTCCCCTTGCGGTCGGACCGGCTGGCTCTATTGTCATCGACCCAATCTTCGGTTCGCGCATCCTTCGCGTCACCGACACCAAAACGGACTTGCGAAGGCCCTCCGAGTCTTATTCGACGCCTTCTTCGGCGGAACAGAATTCCTGGAACACCGACAACACAAAATTCTATGTGCGCGGCCTTGACGGCGGCTTTTTGCTGTTTAACTTCGAGGCCTCCGCCATGGCCGTTCAGCGCATCGGCGCTCCAAGTGTTGCGTGGCTTGGAGAACCCCAGTTCAGTTATTCGCAGCCGAACATTTTGTTTGGGATTGCGCGCGGACGGCCGGTGTTTCAGCAGTACGACATTTCTAGTCATCGAACTTCGGACGTGCACGATGCGTCCCAGTGCATAAAACTCAAATCGTCCGATGCCGGTCACGCTATTTCCGTGAGCGCTGACGACCGGCGGCTAGCCATGATTCTCGGCCCGGAACAAGACACCGACTACCTGGTTTATGTTTACGACCGAGCGCAGGGTTGCCGCTGGTACAACACGCGGACCGGTGAAATCGGTGGGCGATGGGGCGCGACAGGGAACGTTTCAATCCCAGCGCGTTACCTGATTCACGACGCCCGGATCAACAAGTCGGGTCAATTCGTCGAGATCATCACAAGCGGAGCCTCTGCACAGGGGGTTGACCTAGGGTCGAGCCCTGCACCGTCGTTCGTGTGGAATGTGGAGACCAGCGAAGTCGCGCCCTGCGGCCCGAAAGGATGCAAGGGTCACCATGCGCTGGGCTATTCGCACCTCTTGAACCCCTCCGAACAGGATCATCCACTGGACCTATGGGTGCGGCCTCTGAAACAACTGGCCGCGACTTCCCCGTTGATCAAACCGCTTCCGGCCGTCCAGGGATGGTACGATCTGCACATTTCCTGGAACAACGTCGATGCGTCCGATTCCAACCCAGCCTGCCTTTCGACCTACCGTCGCGACAATCCGAATACGCCAGGGGCGTCGCCCAAAGTTCTAGGCCCTTGGGAAAACGAAATCCTTTGCGTAGAGACCGATCTCAAGAATTCTAAAGTCTGGCGTTTCGCTCACACTTACAGCACAGCCCAGAATGGATTCTGGTCGTCGCCCCGGGGAAATGTCTCGCAAGATGGGCGATTCTATATGTTCACTTCTGACTGGGAAGACGGATTGGGGCAAATGCCCGGGAAATCGGTCTCTCGAACTGACGTTTTTATCGTGGAGTTAAAGTAGCCGGCATCTGGAGTTGCCTGGAACAAACCACGGGAAATAAATGCCAGATGCGGAGGACAGTCGTAGAGCCTATGCCAGACAATCCCCAGACCGATTCGACGCCACGCATAGCTGCATCGGCGCGGCGGATGGATCAGTCCCTTGCCCACAGCCTTGCCTGGAGAGCCGGCGCTGACTGGTTTAGTCAAATCCTTAGCTGGAGTTCCTTCCTGATCGTTGTCCGCTTGCTCACGCCGGCCGATTTCGGACTAGTAGCCATGGCCATGGTGCTTTGGTCCTACTTGCGTTATCTGGGTGAATTCGGCATTCCACAAACCATTGTCACGTTGCGGGACCTCACAGAAGATCAGCTGGCGCAGTTGAACTCCGTCGCTCTTCTGCTCGGTTTGAGTTGCTTCGGATTGGCAGCCTTGCTCGCGTATCCACTGGCAGCTTTTTTCAAAAGTCCTCAGCTGATCTGGGTAGTCGTTGTGACCTGCACGGGACTTCTTCCGTTAGGAGCGCGTGCGGTGTCGGAAGGGTTGCTGAATCGCGACATGCGCTTCCGAACGCTTTCGCTGCTGGACGCGATTACTTCAATCATCGCCGCAACAACAACGCTTCTCATGGTCTTTTTCGGCTGGGGTTACTGGGCTTTGGTTCTGGGCAATCTCGCCGGTTACACTGCGCAATCAGTGTTCGTCGTTGTTGCGCGACCTCACCGATTCGCCATTCCGCGACTGGATTCGCTTCGACAGCCATTAACCTTCGGCTGGCATGTATTGGTTTCAGTTGTGGCTTCCTCGGCCTACGAAAGATTGGATAACGTTACCGCCGGCAGGGTTTTAGGGCAAGCGGCGCTCGGCACATATGGTATGGCTTGGAATCTCGCTAATATCCCCATGGAGAAGCTGACTACCCTTGTCACTACCACGATTCCCACGTACTTCGCGGCAGTGCAAACTGAACCAGCTGCCTTGCGAAGATACTTACGCACCCTGACTGAGGCGTTATCGATGGCTACCTTCCCTGCGACCATTGGCCTCGCTCTGGTCGCACGTGATCTTATTCCCTTAGCCCTGGGGCACAAATGGGACGGCGTCATCGTGCCCTTGGAAATTCTCTCTGTCTATGCGACATTCCGGTCGGTCGTCGCGCTTCTCGGGAAACTTCTCACAGCAGTCGGCAACCCCCGATTCGTTATGTGGGACGATCTCGCAGCGCTCATCATTCTGCCTGCCGGCTTCTACATCGGGAGCCGGTGGGGCACGTCAGGGATTGCCTGGGGGTGGGTCGTGGCTTATCCGCTGGTGGCCCTGCCACTCTACTGGAAGACCTTCAAGACCATTGAGATGCCGGTCGGAGAGTACCTGAGGGCTCTGCGTCCCGCAATACATGGCACGCTGGTGATGATCGCCGCCGTGAGCTTGCTCAAGTGGGAGCTTTTTCAGAGGGGATCTTCGCTGTTGCGTCTAGTTCTCGAAATCGTTACCGGGGCAATCGCGTACAGCGCAACGCTGCTTCTGTTGCATCGCGAGCGCGTGACGACATTCGTCCGCTCGGCGCAGAGCTTCCGCCGCGCTACGCTTAGCGAGCAACAAGGCTAAGAGCGCTTTCGTTCGCGCTGTAGCCATCCCAGGAATCGTTGCTTCCTCTGGAACATCTTTTTCGCTTCGTCGCGTAGTTTTGAAATCATCCTGGTGCGTGACTTCGTAAACCATGGCACTCGATAGCGCGCACCACCATATTTCTCTTTGTACTTGCCTTCTCCACCCCAATCGTAAATTCCGACGCCTCGCCGTTTCCAGTACCGCATTGCATACCACTGGATCAATTCGTTGGGGCGCAGGTCTTGGCTGGATCGAAGGCTGGCGTTGCCCCAGAATTCGGCGATGTTGTTGAAGCCGGGGAAAATCCCAGTCGCGATACACTTTCCGTGGGCATCGCGAGCCCGCAACAACAGAAGGCGGCCCGTCGGCTGCAGATGTCTGATCAGCGCCCGAACGCGCTCCACGCCATAAGTCGGAATAAGTTTTTGCTTGGCAAACACGTCGACCAGCTGCTCGTAGTATTCGTCGGCAAAAGTCAGATCGTGGGCCTCTTCCACTGTGACGCCACTCTTTTCCGCCTTCCGAATGCAACGACGGCAGGCACTGTCCATGCTGCTGAAAAGCTCATCCTCCGATCTTCTTAAATCGGTTCGGTAGGAGGTGTAGAACTCGCAGTTGAATCCAAGGGATTTTCCATCTTCACTCGAGAAATAGGGGTCGGATATTTCTATATGCAGGAATTTGAGCTGTTCCCAAGCCATCTCTTCGACCGCCGCCAGTGCGGTTTTGCGCGGAACCGTAGAAACAAGGTTGAAGCCTATGTAAGGCGTCGTCCAGCCGGGGAATGAGCTTCCCAATATTCTTACTCCGAGGCGCGTCAAAGTTAGGGCTGTAAAGTAGCCAACGACTTCCCTGCCCTCACGTAGCTCGGCTATCAAAGGCGTGGCATTTTGCGTTTCAGCGATGAATTGAATCCATTCCCTGGTTTGAAAAATAGTGCGGTCCGCATATCGGTCGAGGACGTCCCAATTCACTTCCTCAGTCTTAAGAATGTGGCAATTCATCCGTCGTCTGAATCCCCTGTCGCACGTGTCTATTCTTACTTATCGATCAGCGTGGCCGAATAATCCACCATCAGACGCGAAAGCGGTGTGTGGATCTTTGTCCACTGTTTGAGTTCGTAGTAAAAACCATAAGTCGAGCGCATACTTTTTACAGATAGTGAATGCTTCACACGCGTGTTCCCGCTGGAGAGAGCATAATCCAGATGCTGGAGATAGGTGCCCACCAGGTTCTCAAACATTACCAATTGATCAGCTGGGAATTTGTCTTTATCTTTCCAACGTCCCACCGGCATGAATTTCCCTTGTTCCAACTCTTCTTTGAATGCAGTCAGAGGGGTCTTGACCGAGCCAATTCCGGCCTCCTGAACCCGCGCGTAATCCAGATCACAATTAAGAAAAACCGACAACCGGTGAAGAGTATCAGCGGGTTCGCGAACCAGATCTTCGTATTTAACTTCGAAGTAATCCGGCCCCAGAGTCGAACCAAGCTTTCGACCTTTGCGGACAATCCACTCCCAGTAAAGCCCTGCAGCCAGCAGACCCTTTTCCCTTTGCCATGGAAGCGGACGGCTCCAACCGCGCTTATGTAGAGATAAAGCAACGTCGCGGCCGTCGCGGATGATGTGAATAATCTTCGCGTCGGGAAAATCTCTCTTGATCCTCAACAAATGAGGAATGTTCGTCGGAGTAGAATCGATCCAGCGATCAACTCCCTGCTTGCGCGCGGCTTCTTCCATCACGATTCGCAGAAAATCACTTGCGCCGCGACATTCCGATAGAACCTTGTCCCTGATTTTCTCTGCCCTCAATCCAGACACACGGAAGGCTTTACTCTGGAGCCAGTCGCTCAGCATCCTGGTTTTGTTCTCGTACACGCCGAGGCTTCCGTAAATGGGCTCCAGAACGTCGAACACGTTCATCTGCGTATGAAACTCAACAAAACCACCAGCCGAAAGGAATAGGTGATACAGATAGCTGGTACCCGAGCGCGGACAGCCCACGATGAATATCGGCGGCTTCATGGCAATGCATTTACCAACAGATACCCTGATACGACGCCGCTTCGTCGGGGCGATGAGAGCGAGTCAGATTAACCAGATCCAGAACGATCTGGTTGGGTCGTAGATACTGGGTGATCTGCTCTTTGTGCGCCGACTTGTTGCCAATAATAACGACCTCGGCGCTACAAACCACCTGCTCCAGGTCGTCGGAAAGAAGAGAGCTGATCTGAGGAATCACTTCCTCGATATATTCCCGGTTGGAACCCGCAAGCCGCCCTAACGAAACATCCTGATCCCAAATGCGAAGCTCAAAGCCTTTTTCCAATAGTCGGCTGGCGAGTTCCACTTGTGGGCTTCCTCGTAGGTCGTCTGTACCAGCCTTGAAACTCAAGCCCAGGAGCGAAACTTTCTTCTTAGAGGTATGCACAACCGCCTCGAAAGCGCGATTCAGGTGCTCAGCATTGCTTGGCATAAGCGCTTCCAGCAATGGCAAGGTCAGATCCAGTTCCTTGGCTCGATAAGCCAAGGCGCGCACGTCTTTTGGTAAACAAGACCCCCCGAAAGCGAAGGCTGGCGACAGATAAGCCGGTGAAATATTCAACTTGGTGTCGGCGATAAAAATTCTGATCACGGTCTCGGTGTCAACGCCCAGGTGTTTGCAAATGGCGCCCAACTCATTCGCGAAGCCCACCTTCACCGCGTGGAATACATTGGAGGCGTATTTCGCCATCTCCGCCACCGGCAAAGTTGTTTCGAACTTTGTGCCGCGTGTGGGTTCGTATATTTTGCGAAGAAGATTGAGATGATCCTGAGTTGCGGCGCCCAGAATGGTCTGCGACGGTTCATGAAAATCGGCGACCGCGCTTCCTTCTCGCAAAAACTCCGGGTTGTAGCAGACTGTGAAGTCCGCACCATGACGGCGCCCGCTCGCGCGCTCTAGGATCGGAATGACGACGGACTCGGTCGTGCCGGGAAGGACAGTGCTGCGCAGAACTACTACATGAGGGGGTTTCTTTGTCTTGAGGGCCGCACCGATTTCCTGGCTTACACGCTCGACGTAGCTGAGGTCGAGCTTGCCGCTCGGCAGGCTGGGCGTGCCCACGCACACGAACGAAATGTCTGAATCACGAACCGCAGCGGCTCCATCGACCGTGGCACATAGCCGCGCCGCTTGATGGCTCTGAGCCGCCAACTCGGCCACCCCTGGTTCCACGATGGGGCTTTGGCCCGCCGCTAGCATCGCAACCTTGGATGGGTTTACGTCTACGCCGATCACTCGATGCCCGGCGTGCGCCCAGCAGGCTGCGCTTACCGAGCCCACGTAGCCCAAGCCAAATACGCTGATCGACAAGCTCACGCGTTCCATCCTCTGAAGTCAAAGACGCTCACACTTCCATAGTACACATGCATTCTGCTGGGTCGCATAGTTGCGGTGGAATGTGACGGCATACACTGAACGTGTTCGAATTCTGTATTCTAACGCTGCGGCCAGGTGGCGAAATCCTTGCCGTCCCGGAGTGAGCGATGTGCGGAATTGCTGGCGTTGTGCAATTCGGAAGAGGCGCACAGGTCAACCCTGAGGTTTTGAGGCGGATGTGTGCGGCCATGGCGCATCGCGGGCCGGACGACGAAGGAATCTACTCGCAGGAAGGTGTCGGCCTGGGGGTGCGACGGCTTAGCATCATCGACCTCTCAACCGGCCACCAGCCGATCAGCAACGAGGACGGCACGATGTGGATCGTCTTCAACGGCGAAATCTATAACCACCTCGCGCTCCGCCAACGGCTAATTTCGCGCGGTCACCGTTACCGCACCCACAGCGATACCGAAACCATCATTCACCTTTATGAGGAATATGGACGAGATTGCGTCGACCATTTGCGCGGCATGTTTGCTTTTGCAATTTGGGACGCGCGACGGCGCCGTCTATTTATCGCCCGAGACCGGTTAGGCATAAAACCCCTGTACTACCGCCTCGACCACGATTGCTTTCTGTTCGGCTCCGAGATCAAGGTCATTCTCACTTACCCAGGGGTCCGTCCCGAGTTCAATCGTGAGATTCTCTCCGAGTATCTAGCCTTCGGATATCTTTCCGGCCAAGCATCATGTTTTTCTGGCATCTACAAGCTGTTGCCGGGACACACTCTTGAACTGGAGCAAACCGGTGAAGTTACAATTCGACGGTACTGGGACGTGCCTTTCACCGATGTCGAGCCTCATCATGCCGAAAGCTACTACGTTCAGACCTATCGTGATCTGCTCGAACAGGCGGTCGATGGTCATTTAATGAGCGATGTTCCTCTCGGAGTATTCTTGAGCGGCGGTCTGGACTCTAGTGCTGTCGCCGCGGTGATGACCAAGATCAGGCGCTCTCCGATCGAGACATTCTCCGTTGGTTATGCGGAACAGACTTACAGCGAACTGCCTCGCGCACGCCAGGTCGCCAGACATCTGAAGTCCTCTCACCATGAGGTTCTCATTAGCTCCGGCGAATTCTTCGAAACACTCCCCCAACTGATATGGCACGAGGACAAGCCACTGGCATGGCCTTCCAGCGTAGCCCTCTATTTTGTGGCGCGGCTCGCGCGCGAGCACGTCACCGTGGTTCTTACCGGGGAGGGCAGCGATGAAACCCTTGCCGGCTATATGCGCTACGCTTTCACCTTGAAGAACGTGGCGGCGGACAAGTTTTATCGCTGGCTCGCTCCTGGGGCAATCCGACGGGTGTTTCGAAACTTGATTTCCGATTCCACGCTCATTGACGCGAACATGCGACGAAAGTTGGCGCATACGTTTCTCGCCCGAGACAGCGATCGTTGGGACTCATTCTATTTCGACAATTTCTTTTCCGCTTTCCAGCAGGGGGATCAAGCAGAAATTTTAACGGACGACTTTTCCCACGAGGCTTCGGCAACTAACGCCTATCGCAACGTCATGGAGTATTGGAATCACTCCACCGGCGACCTGTTGCGGCGGATGCTCTATACCGACATCAAAACCTATCTCGTCGAATTGCTCATGAAGCAGGACAACATGAGCATGGCTGCGTCAGTCGAGAGCCGCGTTCCCTTCCTCGATCATAACTTAGTGGAATTCGCCCTGAGTATTCCGCCGGAATTTCAACTGCGCGGCCTCAGCGGAAAACGAATCCTTAAGAGAGCGGTTGCGGATCTTTTGCCCCCATCAATTATCAGCCAACGCAAATTGGGTTTCCCGACGCCCTGGTCAGAATGGCTGGCCGGACCGCGATTGGACGAGGTTCAGAAGCTTATTTTGCAGCCTCGTAGTATCGATCGCGGACTGTTTAAGCGCAACATCGCGGAGCGGATGTTCCAAGAGCACCGTGCACGATCCAAGGATCACAGCGACCGCATTTGGCGACTGTTGAACTTGGAACTCTGGTTCCGAGTCTGCATAGAGGGAGAATCGCGCGATTCTGGATTGATGCGATCAGACCGGACGTGGTTGAGCGCTGCGGTGTGATTGGAAATTGGATTCCTCGCAACGCACTCTACGGTTTGATACGTGCTTCGGTACAGTTCCAACCACTGCGGACGAATCGCCTCCCAAGAATAACGTCGTACTTCCTCATGGGCGTTACGCGCGAGGCGCAAAGATAGGTCAGGATTTCTCAGCAGGCGCAGGACATTCTCAGCCAAGGCCTTCGCATCTCCCACCTCAGAGAGCAGTCCCGTGCGCTCATGCTCAACTAAGTATGACATGCCTTCGGGAGCTGTAGTAATCACTGGCGTCCCGCAGGCGAAGGCTTCAAGGATAGAGACCGGGAAATTGTCCAGGCTCGAACCGTTGACGAAAATATCAGCGTCGTCATAAAACCGGGCGATCTCACGATGCGGCACAGCGCCACCGAAGCTCACGCCTGACAGGCCCAGTTCTCGTGCGAGCGCTCGAATTCGCTCCTCTTGCTGGCCTTTTCCCAAAAGATCGAGCTTCGCTTCGGGATGGGCTTTCTGAATCTTCGCAAAAGCGTCCACAACCAGATCCACACAGTAATAAGGGTGGAATCCACGCGTACAAACTAAGCGTGGACGAACTGGCCTTCGCTCCCGAAAAGTGAATTGACTCAAATCAACGACATTCGGAATTGTCTCGGCCTGAAGTCCAAACTCTCGGAACACATCGATGAGATAGTTCGATGGAACGACCAGCCGATCTACATCTTCCAGCACCGCCCGCGTGCCGCGAAATCGGCGAAGGTGATCTCGCGCTTCGCCGCTGTGGTAGTGAATCACAACCTTAGTTCCACGCAGCCGTGCAATGAGCCATGCCGGCAAAGGCGCAATAAGAAACGACCAGTAAGACGCGGAAAAAAGGTGTGCAATGTCGACGTTTCTAAATCCTCTCCAAAGCGAAACTATGTACATTGGTTCGCGTATTATGGTGCGAAGAAACGGAATTCGTTCCAACCAGGCGAACGCTCGAGGAAAACGGGGGTCGATGGGAATGAAACGAGCCTCGATCGCCGAATCGTCCTGCCAATACCTCAAAAGGAGGTCGGCCTGAACTGATTGTCCACCAACGTATCGCAGCGAGGGCGCTACTACAGCCAGTCGAATTCGATCTCCAGGGGCCGGACCGAATGACCACTCGCGATTTGCAATCCAGTTTTTTCTCTGCAGTAAATCGGCGTACAGCTCTTCATGACACTTTCGCATTCGCTCCAACGTAAAATTAGTCTGCACGAACCGCTTTCCATTGCGCCCGAGATGGGCGCGCATGGCCGCGTTTCCGAGCAGGTGGCCGATGGCATCGGCGAGCCCCTTGTCGTTATCGATCTCAACGACTTTCCCTCGGTCCACGCCAACGAGCTCAGTATTGCCTCCCACGCGGCTTGCAACCACGGGCAATCCGGCGGCCATGGATTCGAGAATTACATTGGAAAGACTCTCCGAGGCTGATGGGAGCACTGAGACATCCAACGAAGCCAGGATCGCAGGGATGTCGCGCCGGTCACCCAGGAAAAAGATCTGCCCACCTAATCCCAAACTCTTGGCTTCGAGTTCGAGTTCACGACGCAGCGGCCCGTCCCCGACCAGGAGAAATTCCAAGTTCGGAATGCTTCCGCGTAGTCGCGCAGCCGCACGAAGAAAAACAAGATGGTTCTTAGATCGCGTATTCATGCGCGCGATCATGCCGACCCGAAGCACGCCGTCGCGACGAGGCAGCGCAGGCTGGGTCTTGGCGAAGGCTGCGGCCGACAAACCATTGTGGATTACGACAACGCGAGATTTTCTCAGCCCATGTTCGATAAGCCGGTTCGCGGCAGCATGCGAATTGCATACGACCGCATCGCACGAGCGGAGCATCGCGGCTTGAGCAGTTTCTTTGGAATGGCTTAGAAGGTCGCCCAACTGTCGCTGGCTTCCAATGACCACAGGAACTCCTGCGAGCTTGGCGGCGAGAATCAGAGTGAGATTGGTATAAAAATCGAAGGCGTGGGCAACCGCAATTTTGTTTCGTCGCAGATATTGTGCCAGTCGAAAACGCGTCCAAAATGATTTCGGGCTATATAAGCTACTGCCCAAAGAAAACTCCGGCACGTGCCCAAAGCCCTCAAGAAACCGCCCGCGCCTCTGAATGCAACCTAGCTGGACACGAAAATTGACCGGATTAACCGACGCGGCAAGCTCCGCAAACTGGCGCTCGCTGCCGCCAGTTTCAAAACTGTCGGTCATCAGGAACAGCCCCGGGATTGAACTTGCGGTATGCACTTCACCGTCGCCTGCGTTCATCCACCTCCTCGCAGGGAGGCGGTCTGATTGTCGTCCACCTCAGTATGGTTCACTCCGCCATTCGCGAGGAAATTGCGATGCCACAGTTCAAATATCAAACATCGCCAAATGCGCGCGGAGTGATCGCGTCGGCCCGTAAAGTGCTCGTCCAGCAGTCGACTGACTCCCCGAGAGTTGAAGTAACCACGTTGAAATGTCGACGAATCCAGCAAGACCGACGTCACCCAGTCCTTCAGTTCGTTCCGCATCCAGTGCCCCAGCGGCAACGTAAATCCTTGCTTGGGCCGATCGAGAACCTCCTCGGGTACGCCCACTCTTCTCGCCAGCCTGGTAAAAATGTACTTTTGCCTGCTCCCCCGCATCTTCCAATCAGCAGGCAGACCCGTGACCCACTCAAGAAAAAGATGATCAAGAATCGGAACTCGCACTTCAAGCGACGCGAGCATGCTCATTCGATCTACCTTGGTAAGAATGTCTCCCGGGAGATATGTCTTGGTGTCGAGATAGAGGACGCGACTCAACCGATCGTCCGCCGGCGCTTCCTCGAGATATCCGCGGTGGGCGCTCATGGGATCTCCATGCCCCAGAGCCGCTGCCCGGAACTCATTCGAAAGAATTGCCATTTCCCTGTCGAAGGCGTGTAGAGAAATACCTTCAAGGTAGCGCTCCGCCCAAGGTAACGAAACGCTGTACGCGAGATTTCGTCCCGGCAGTCTGGCCGGCAACGCAGGATGGATTTGCTCACGATAAAAACGGCCAGCCCATTCAGGAATCCACTCGAGGTTTCGCCGTCGCAAATGCACTTGATAGCGCTCGTAGCCGCCAAATGCTTCGTCGCCGCCATCGCCAGACAAGGCCACAGTGACGTGTTGCCGAGCCAGACGCGAAATGTAGTAAGTCGGCAGCATGGAAGAATCTCCAAAAGGTTCTTCCATGGAGCGGGTAAGTGTCTCCAGCGTATCTACCACGTCAGGCTCTAAGATCAGCTCATGATGTTCAGTGCCAAACCGCTGAGCAACCAGCTTGGCGTATGGAGCCTCGTTGAACTCGTCGTTCAGAAACCCGATTGAAAATGTTTTGACGGGGCGAGAACTGGCGCGCGCCATCAATGCAACTACTGTCGACGAGTCCGTGCCGCCGCTCAGCAAGGCCCCCAGCGGCACATCCGCGATTAACCTTATACGTACTGCCTCCGCCAGCCTTTGCTCTAGTTCTTCCAGGCACTCTTCTTCGCTGCGAGGCTGGTGGGTGCAGTATGCAGGCAGATCCCAATACTTGTGAACGCTGACCTTGCCCGCTTCAAATTCGAGGACGTGCCCAGGCGGCAGCTTATGAATGTGAAGGAATGCGGTTTCAGGATCAGGAATGTAACCGAAATACATGTATAGCCAGAGGGCCCACTGGTCAAGAGTTGCGAGCTCAGGCGCGACCGCGAGGATCGATTTGATTTCCGAGGCGAATAGCAACCGCCCATTGGTGATCGCGTAATGAAGAGGCTTGATGCCCAATCGGTCTCGCGCCAACAGCAAGCGGCGATTTCGCGTGTCATAAATCGCAAAAGCGAACATGCCCCGCAGCTTCTGGACACAAGCGCGCCCCATCTCCTCGTAAAGATGGACGATCGCCTCGGTATCACTGCGAGTGTAGAAACGATGACCGCGGGCTTCCAGTTCGAGACGAAGCTCGGGAAAATTGTAGATCTCCCCGTTGTAAACAATGCAGATGGTTTCATCTTCATTAAAAATCGGCTGGTGACCGCCAGCAAGGTCGATCACGCTGAGCCGTCGCACCCCAAGTCCCGCGCCATCTTTCACGAAGACGCCTTCGTCATCGGGGCCGCGATGGACAATACTCTGGCACATCCGGCGAATCGTGATCGCTTCAACTCTTTCGCCGTCCGAGTTGACCATCCCAGCGATTCCACACATATTTATCTATTAACCACGGTCTGCGCGCTCCCCAAAGGCAGCTCGGCCGGTCGGTTCCGCGTGCGCTGAAGCCGGTAGTCTCTGTATTCGCCGGGGTTGCCGTCGCGGTCGTCGCAAGCTGCCACGATAATGTTTACCATCTCGCGCGCCGATACGAAGTGAAGTATTTCTCCCCTCTCGCCGGCCCCCTCCACCAGTTCCCGGAGAAACTTGCGCATGAACTCTCCGAGCACAGCATCGTGCTGCGTCGGATCCATGCCGTGGCAGTGCAATTTGATGAATAGCCAGTCCGGCTTTCCGCGCACAGAAATTGCTGCCTGCTTCCACAATCGTAGTCGAGACAGACTGAGAGGATTACGTTTTGTTACGGCGCCGTTTTCGATACCGATTCTGCGGGGTCGCGAGGGGGAAAAGTTCAGCATGAGCGGTCCCTGCACAATCAATGGAAAAATCTCCGGAGGTCGTCCTCGTTCCAGGGCGAGCCCTCGACGATGCGGCGCTCGCTGGTTAAGCGGAAGAGCGCATTCATAGAGTGAATTGATCTTCGCGATCTGTGCGGGATGAAACGATGCCGTGGGCAACGTTAAGTCGGCGTAGCAACCCGCATCGGCAAGTACCTGCATCTCATCGTCGACCCCGCAAAAGCATCCTGCGGCAGAGTTCGCCAGGGCAAAATTGCCGTGAACAAAAGCGAATTTCGGAGGACCTGATCCATCGAAATACGACAGACATCCATGCTCCGAAGCCAATGCGTCTCGAAATTCCACAAGCTGGCGGCGCGTATTCTCCGCAGTGTCGGAAACGACAACTCCGTGGTGAAGATGAATCTCGATCTCACCCCAACCGGCCTCGCAATGTTCTGCCAGTTGTTGGATCAAACGGCGATCGTATTGCTCGGCCGCATAAAAATACGTGTGAACGAACGGATGGCCATCGCTATCGCGCCAAGCCCCGGCCACGCGTGGGCACTCGCGGCACCATAAGTCCATCCGGCGTTCCTGCTCCTCGTACGGGGAGTAGCGAGATCCGTTCTCGGGCACAACCGACGGCTCGAAGTGATCCGCCATCGCAATAATTAAGTGGACCCGCCCGCGCGGCGCATGTCGCGTAAGTTTCTGCCAACCATAGCTCGGAAGCACACGCAGACCGTATTTCAGCTTTTGTTTCCAGGACGAGCTCGGCGCTACCTCGGGGCCAAGATACTGGGAGGATCCGGTTTTCGCATCACCAGGCATAAGTGAAAGTTGGTCTCCCATCCCGCCCGGCTGTTTCAGTTCGAAGTTGCGGCCGGTTTAGTCCGCCCAGTCTGACCCCGCCAATCCCTCGTTCCTGCTCTATCTTCAGCAATACCGCCGTATAAGCAACCGCGAAGTAAGGAAAATATTGATACGCTTCCGGAGCAAACAGCGCGCCTACCAGAAAGCCGATTAACGAGCTGTGCAAAGCTCCGGCAAACAGTTTGACCTCAGGGTCAAGATTTCCTAATCGCCTAAGCCGCCTCAGGTTCGAAAATCCCCTGGCAAAGAACATGAGATAGAGAATCAACACAGGGATGCCGCCTTCGACGGCGATCTGCAGATAAGTAACGTGCACGTCTCGCCAGACTCCCGAATAAGTTGAGAAGTTGTGCAGCCCGACCCCGAGCAAAGGATAATGCTGGATTCCTTCGAAACTCCGGGAAATGAGGATACGACGCTGCTCAAAAGAGCCGTATGCGCTCTGCGAATTCTCATCGAATCCTTCGCCAGACACGGCGAGCATTCGATCCTTGAGTTGTCCACCGGCAGCAAGTCCGGCCACAGTTGCAATCACAGCCGCCGCGGCAATCAAATACGAACGCCGTCCCTTGACACCGAAATGCCACAAGCAGACAACTCCTGCCACAAGAAAAGTAATGAACCCTCCACGCGAGGCTGTCAGGAACAACGCACCGATCATGAGCAGCAGAGAAACCGTCCAAGCCATCTTGCGCAACAGGTTTCCGGTCCTCAAAAGAAACGCGAGACAAAAAGGCAGCGACAAAACGATCGCGAATGCCAGATCATTGGGATTCGAGTAAATGCCGCCCAGAACGCCGTCGAGCCGCGGATGAGATGCACCTTTCGCCATCGAGATAATCGAAATGACTGCCACGGAAGCGGTCTGGATAAAGAGCACGCGGCGCAGTCTTGCGAAACTGGTCACTGCCACGAAGGTAAGCACCCAGGCGACGAACACTTTGGCAAAGTCGAAGGTGCGGATGAGTGCCCCACCCTTCCATACCGGAGAGAATGCAGCCGAGACGAATAACAATCCGATGAGAAGCAGGAGATAGAGGGCTTCCCGGGGAAGGTCGCGAAGGTTGCGTTTAGACCGGCCCACGCTCAGCAGCAATCCAATGATCGCGAATACGCCAGAAATCTTGGCCAGCGGCACGGCGTGTAAACCGGGAATCCAGTCTTCTGGCCGCGCGCAATAAACTACATAAAAGATTACAAGCCAGAAATATGCGCCCTTTAGAGATTCCGACTTTTCCGCCGGATTGGGGCACGGCGCGAGTGTGTCCGCAATTGCCTGCGGGCCATTCCGCCCGCGAGCTTCCCCCACCGGCGCAATGGAAAGTTTGCTGCTGGCGGGCGCTTTGTTCTTGACCGCGCTCATCCGTGAACACCGATCGCCTGAACAGCTTCGGCCTGGTCCGGATCTCCTAGCGATTTAGCTCCCACAAAGTTCTCCAGCACCTGAGCAAATCTACCCGCAATCACTTCCCAATCATATTTGGCAGCAACGGCGGCGGCCGCTCGCTCATATCGATGCCGAACTTCGATATTGTCCAGCAACATCGCAACCGCCGAAGCGAAGGCCTCCGGCTCGTCCGCCAATACGATGTCCTCATTGTGATGCACATCCAGACCTTCTGCCCCGATTGATGTCGAAACCACGGCCTTGCCAGCAGCCATAGCCTCGTAAATCTTCAGTCGCGTCCCACCTCCTACGCGAAGTGGCACCACCACCACAGCACTTTCTCGTAAGTGATCGACGATGGATGGCACCGATCCGGTAACCTCGACCGAATCCGAGGCCAACCTCTGCACTCGGCGCACCGGATTGCGACCGACAATGCGAAATCGTGCTGCTGGAACTTTGACCCGGATCAGCGGCCAAATGCCGGCACAGAAATATTCGACCGCGTCGACGTTCGGCTCCCAATCCATCGCGCCCACAAAAAGCACCAGTGGTGCCCTGGTTCGAGGCCCTGGATCGGGCGAATACTGCCGCAAGTCGACACCAGTTGGCACCACCGTAATTCGGAAAGAATCCGTCCATTCACTCATCAATTGCCGATCATGCTCGGAAACCGCGACGATGCGCGGAAACCTACGCACCATTCTTTGTTCGTAGCTGAGCATCTTGTTAAATTCCACTCGGTAAAGAAGCCTGGTGATCGGATTCCGCTCGGCCAAGGCAAGCCGTCGCCAGATTTCACTCTCTACATTGTGCTGAAAGAGAACCGTGGGGATTGCAACTTGCTCGGGAAAATTAACCGCCGCATCGAGAAAATCACAGACAGCGACATCAAAGTGTCGTTCTCGGAACCAAGTCTTCAGCCTATCGTGAACTTGATCCGACCGAAACCGGCTCACTGCATACGGAAGCTGTGAAGGCAGCCGGGACAAATAATCCACAACTCGTTTGAGAAAAGTCGATCGGCGCACCCCAGTACAGAAGCAAACTGCGCCCGGAAACTCGCGCTTGAGTTCCTGTTCGTATTCACAATCAGGAGCTCCGTCATAATACGAAAGAAAAAACAGGTCATGTTTCGAAGCCAGATAGCGGAGAATCTGGTAGGAACGAATATTGCCGCCGCTATGCGCGGGCAAGAGTTTGTTCGCTTTAACCCAAAGTATTCTCAACCGGTGTTCCTCAAGCTTCCAATTCGCGGGTTCGTGTCTCTACCCGAGAGGTCTAACGGTTCCATGCAACTTTTCGGCCGGAAACAAAGTTGGCGAAGGCCACGACAGCGGCGGCATTGAGCATGACGAACGTAGAGGCAACCCCCGCCATGCGGGCGATAGGGCCTCTCTTCAGTCGCACTATCGGCGCAAAACTTAATGCGTAAAACATCAGCTGCAGACCAAGAGCAAAGCGGTAGATGGGCGCGCGAAGAACAATTGAAGCAACCAAAACGCCCACCAAAGCGAAGGGCACGACCAACCTCAGCAGCTTATGACTGATGAACTCAAACCGCAGCGGATTTGCACTCGTCAGCAACCAGGGAGCAAGTCGCAGCAATTGATAGTTGCCATTCAGGGTTCTTACTTTTCGCGCAAACTCGCGGTTAGCGCCGAGATCCGCGTTGTCCCAAGCCCGTGCCCGAGAATCAAACACCACGCGGAATCCCTGCCGCACGACTTGCATAGGAAGATAGACATCATCGAGGATCGTTTCTGGCGGCAGCGGCGATAGCAAATTACGGCGTACGGCGTAGAATGCGCCCGTGGCTCCAACTACAGACCCCGAAGCCGATTCCAATTCACGAATCCGTTTTTCGATCGTCCAATAAGATCCGATCGCTGCGGTCCCTCGCGCCTCGGACTCTCCCAGCATGAGTTCGCCGCTCGCACAACCCACCTCCGGATCGGCAAAATTCTCCAACAGCAGACGCAGTGCGCTGCCATCAATCTTCTGTCGCGCATCAGTGAAGACTACGATATCTCCCTGCACCACTTGGAGAGCGTCGTTCAATCCCGAAGCCTTCCCCCGTGAAAGCTGCCTCAAGACGACATTCACGCTAGGATTGCTCGCATACTCATGCAGAGTATTCTCCGTGCCGTCGGTCGATCCATCGGAGACGACGATGAGTTGCAAGAGCTGCGCTGGATAATCAAGGGTCAACAGATTTTCCAATTTGCGCGCCAGCACACGCTCCTCATTACGGACGATCAGGACGATGGAAACGAAGGGTGAGAATGGAGCTCGCTGCACCTCTTTGCGGAAGCACAAGCTCCGGAGCCAAATGCAGCCCACATAGCCGAAGCAGGTATAGGCGATCAGGGCCGTCGATCCCCAGAATGTCCAGATCCAAAAGATCGAAAACCCGAGGATCGAGCTCAGAAGAATGCTTATCATTGCGCGCCTCGGCCCAGGGTCACGATCTTAATGGTTTCAAGCATGATCGACAGATCGAGTCCCAGAGATCCGTTTTTGATGTAGTACAGGTCGTACTGCAATTTCTCTCGCGCGTCATCCAGAGTATTGCCGTATTTGTATCGGACCTGCGCCCAGCCAGTAATGCCGGGACGCACCGAGTGCCGAACGGGATAGTAAGGAATCTCGTGGCTCAGCCACTCCACAAACTCAGGCCGTTCCGGCCGCGGTCCCACAAAAGCCATATCGCCCTTGAGCACGCACCACAGCTGGGGAATTTCATCCAAACGCGAAACCCGAAGCACCCTACCAATCCGGGTGATGCGCGGATCGTCATCGGTTGCCCATGTCGCTCCCGTATCAGCTTCAGCGTCACGCCGCATGGTCCGGAACTTGTAACAATAGAATGGAGCGCCCGTGCGCCCCACGCGTTTTTGACGGTAGAGGACGGGGCCAGATGAATCCAGCTTGATTAACAAGATCACAAATGGAATCACCGGCAGAACGAGCAACAAAAGTAACGCTGCGGCGATTGTGGAAAGGAAGCGTCGCAACATTTGCAAGCTGCTACTGAAACGGAATCCGTCGGCGAAAATCAGCCAGCTCGGATAAAGCTGCTCAACCTCAATTCTTCCCGACATTCTTTCCAGCCACGATGCCGCTTCTTCAACCTTAGTGCCACTTAGCCGAAGCTGCAGCAATTCGTACACAGGAAGCGTGCCTCGCCGGTCCGGCATGGCTACTATCACGCGGTGAACGTGGCGTTCCCGAATCAATTCCATCAAGTGCGCGGCCACGGACTCGCGAGTGACTGCACCTTCTAGGTTGCCGCTCCAGCCCACGACTTCGATCCCCATTTCCGAGCGCGACCGCAGGCCATTGACCAACCGCTGGGCACGTTCGCCGGTTCCAAGCACGTAGACTCTCTCCCGCAGATAGGGTCGTCGCGCCAACCATCCATAGACCATTCGCCAACCGAACATCGCCCCCGTCAGGATGACCAATCCGACCAGAGCCGAGTTGTTGCCCACCAGAAGACGCGGAAACACAAATCCCACGGCCGCCAACATAAGAGCCAGAATGCCCGGAACCAGCAAGAGCCTAAAGTAAAGCTCGCCCTTTTCATCGAAGTGATTGGGGTCGTAAAGGTCGAACCAGTGGGAGAAAGCCAGCACGATCAACGTGACCGCAAGAAGTTTTAGATATCCGCCTTCGTAGTTCAGAGCAACATACAGGTCCTCGCGATGTTGCAGAGCGATTCCCAACAGGAACGAAGTCCACACAATCAGAGCTTCGCCCACCAGCAGGATGAGCGTACGGATCGGATAATAAACATTGAAGAGCCGGATCACTCCCTACCTCGACCCTCTTTGCCGTATGCCCCGTAATAACGGCTGTACTCAGCGGAGCCACGCTTGATTCCGTTAAGCACCACACCGAGCAGAAGCTTGTCGTCGAATTCTGCTCTGGCTTTGCGCGCCACGTCGGACGGCGTAGCGTCCGACCGCACTACCATGAGCACGCCGTCACAGTGGTTCGCAATTAGTCCCGCGTCGGAAACCGGAACTGCCGGCGGAGAATCAATCACAATCCAATCGAACAGCGGTTCTGCTTGACCGAGAAGAATGCTGAGGCGGCTATTTGCGATCATTTCCGCGGGATTCGAGGTCGAGCGACCAGCGGGAATAAAAAGAAGGTTCTCCATCGTGCCGCGTTGCATAATGCCGAATTCGTCTGCCTCGCCGAGCAGGTATTCCGACAAGCCCGGCGTCGCCGAAGTCCCCAATGCAAGATGCAGACGGGAAGCGCGCAGGTCGGCGTCAATTAACAAAACACGCCGGCCTTGCTGGCGGGCCAGTGCTTGCGCCAGATTCGCGGCCACAAACGACTTCCCTTCCTTGGGTAGAGAACTCGTGACCAGCACCTTCTTCAGCGGCCGCTTCTCCCGCAACTGGTAAAGTCGAGACCGTAAAGTGCGGAATTCCTCCGTGCCGGGCGCCTGTTCCGAGTTGTAGAACAGCATGGTCTTGGTGTCTGGCGACCACGAACTCGGAGCACAACGAGACAAAACAGTCGCGTAAGAAAACTCGCTTCCGGGCGCAGAAAGTGGCGAGACACTCGGAGCTGTCGCCGACACCGCGAACGGCACGACAGATTCAAGGTGAACCGCCTGGGCTGCGGCCCGGTCCTCTTCCGCTCTCTTGAGAGCCTCATGAATTCGGCTCACAGTTTCCTCACGCGTTGAGCTTCCTGCTCCGACTCTCGCAGCCGGTCCGCCAGTGTCACCAGAGTTTTCAGGGCTGCGACTAAATCGAGTTTCTCGCCGGATGGGGTTGTAAGCAAGGTTGGCTGGGCTGTTGCCGCGTTATTGCGGATTGTGGTTTCGCCCAAATCGAAGTCGCTGGCTACTGCCTCAACCACGCTGCTCGTCACAGTTCTTTGGCGATCCACAAAGGCATTCACCAGGCAGTGCTCACAGATCAAATTGATCACGCGTGGAATCCCTGCCGAGTATCGGTGAACAACCGTCAGCGCCTCGGGATCAAATATCGCTTGCGCGTTTGCGCCCGCGATCCACAAACGTTGCGCAACATAGGCCCTCGTCTCGTCCAAAGTCAGCGGATAAGTCTTCGCCCGAAGCGTCAGCCTCTGCCGTAGTTGCCGCAGATTCGGCTGTTTCAACTTTTGCTCCAACTCCGGCTGTCCCACGACGACGATCTGCAGCAGCTTCTCCGTAAAGGTTTCCAGGTTCGTCATCAGGCGAATTTCTTCCAGCACTTCATCCGACAGGTTCTGCGCCTCATCGATAATCAACACTGCAGTTTCGCCCGCCCGATAGCGATCCAGCAGCCAGTTGTACAACCTTAGGAGAATGTGGCTTTTCGATTCGGAATCGCAGGGAATGCCGAAATCCGCCATCATGTACTCCAGAAACTGGGGCACATTCATCCGCGAGTTGAAAATGAAGGCGGTCGCCACTTGCTGCGCCCGCAGCCACTCCATCAGCTTATTAAGCAACGTGGTCTTGCCCGTCCCGACCTCGCCGGTCAGCAGGACAAATCCCTTGCGGCTTTGAATGCCATAGGTCAGGCAAGCTAGAGCTTCCTCCGTGTGCCGCGTCAGAAAAAGATAACGCGGGTCCGGATTTACATTGAACGGATTCGCCCGCAGGCCGAAAAATTCCTTGTACATCAGCTCGCAACCTTTGCTATATCGTGTTTGTCGTCCGGCATTTTCAAATTCCCTGGCGTCTTCCCATAGTTGGCCCACTTCTCATCGATCCACGGCACCGAAACCAACACCGGCATTTCCAACGACGCCACAACGTCGCGCTCGTCGTGGATCGATTTGTCCCGAACTTCCAGCCAGATTGCCAAGCCCATGCCGAACCCCAGCCCCGCTGCCAAACCTCCACCCGCAAACACCAGC
>Ga0206819_10158_pt1 | contig 24962 bp, 13 predicted proteins | sample Alteio_BWOrgCont_87_FD_152855 | JGI IMG/M metagenome (GOLD analysis project Ga0206819, IMG submission 152855) | Enriched cells from forest soil in Barre Woods Harvard Forest LTER site, Petersham, Massachusetts, United States -... | ecosystem: Environmental > Terrestrial > Soil > Temperate forest >... | reverse complement strand
GTAGCGCTGGCGACAAGCCGCCCGAAAGCAAATTGGAAGTCGGCAAGGGCGATCCGAAGAAAAACCTCACCGCAGGTGGTGGCACGGGCGGCGGCGCCGGCAAAGATTCATCAGTGACATTGCCGTCATCCACTCCGCCGGACAAGAAAGACAAGGAGAAAGAAGGGCAGCAAGTGGCACAGCCGCCGCAAGCTCCTGGTCTGAATCAAGGCGAAGAAGAAAAAGACGAGAAGGCCAATCAGAATAAGGGTCGTCTCAACATCAAAATCAATCCGCCCGCCGGCGCCAGCTTCAAGAAAGATCAAGAAGGGCAGCCCAAGGTCGATCCCAACGCCACCAAACCGCCAGTAGCAGCTCCAATCGCTGGCGGCGACAAAGGCAAACTGCCGGAAGGCGCGCTGCCAATCGCGGGCGGTGACAGAGGTCGCGCGATCGCCGGTGGTACGGAAAATCTCGGCAATCTCGGCGCCAAGAATACAGTGCAACTTGGTTTGCCTGGTTCGAAGGATCAAGAAGCGACGCTGGAAACTCGGACTGACTTCGATGCCAAAGGCAATCCTGTCACGGTGAAGCTTGGTGACAAGCCGATCGCAGGCGCTCAGCGTCCCGCCGATCCGAAAGTACCGATGCCTCCGGGTGCGCAGCCTGTGGGACCAGGGTCTACGCAGCGCACGAATTCCACTGACACACACACTACCGTCCCTCTCGGGCAAACCGGTCAGACCTTGCAGGGTCAGCACGTGCTGCACGTCACTGGCAACGGGCCAGATGTCGCACAGACTATGACTCAGCAAGATTCGACGCAGCCCGGGCAAGCCAGAGTGAACTTACAACCGGGCGGATCACGACCGATCAATGCGACAGCCGCGGCTCCGCCCGCTCGTCCCAACGTCAATCCGATCGGCATCGGCACTGTCGCCGCCCTCGGCGCCGGCGCTCTGGCTGGAGCCGCTGTTGCGCAGGGACGTTCGGTCGATCCGATGACCTCTCGCGTTCCTACTGAACTGCAATCGGCTCTCGGCGACTCGCCCGTTCCCGGTGGCGATCCGCCCTCGGCCCCCGGCGATCCTTATCAGATGTACGACCAATCCGGCTATCGCTGGGTACCGGGCAGAGGTCTGGCGATCGACATCAGAACCGCGCAAGGTCCGACCATGGGCAAGATGCCCTATGGACGCAGCTCGCAGTTGGTGGGCGGCTCCAAAGGTACAGCGCACGTGCGCTTCGCCGAAGGCTCTACACCTGAGCAGAAAGCATTGATGGTCATGGCAGGCGGCTACGCCAATGTCTTCAATGGTGACGTCGAAGCCTTCGACGCCGCGCGGCAATCGGCGATCAACGCCGGTGAAGATCAGCCGCACGGCATCGTCGAGCGCATGGCTGCAGGCTACATGGCCCACGAGGGCAAGAGCTTCAAGCAGACTGCGGCAGCCAAGCAACGCTTCCAGAACTCTATGTACAAGCATGCGGCAATCGGCTCGCAAGCATACGTGCAGGGACAGGAAGGCAATGCTTATACCGAATATCTCGAGAAACGATGGGGACCAATGACCTCCGAGCAGCAGGCTTGGGGCGTGCACATCTTCACCGATCCTTCGTCGCCTGAATCAGGATGGTCACCGAAGGTGGTGCCGGCGACAGAAACATTGCTCGGCGCAGGTATTCCAATCACCGCCGGCTACAGAGCCGCCGCCGCCAACCCGGCAGTGTTGAAACAGCCGGCATGGGGACGCGGTCCCGCCATTCGCGGTGTGGCTGCTTACGTCGATGCGATCGCCGATCGCATGTGCGGTCCCGACACCCACCCGTTTGTGCGCGACGCACTCGTCGGTCGCATGTCGCCCAACGTGGGCGCAGCGGAAGTGGGCGCCTGCCTGGCGATCATGCAAGAATCGCCGACGGCGGAATACGGCGAATCGACAATCAAATCCAACCCCGCTCTGGTGCAGTCGGTGGCGCAACTGGTCGCCGGCGGGCATGCAAAAGATGCCGTCAGCGCCTATCGCAGCGTTAAGGGCGTTTCCGCTCAATTGGCCAATCGCACAGTCATGCAGCAAGACATCATTCCGTCGTCCAGCGGCTCCGGAGCACCAGGACCGATCTCGATGCCGTCGTCGCTTCCTTCGTTCGCCGCCGGCGGTGCCGGTGGTGGGGTGGAAATCGACGCAGTCATGCGCGACGGTGGTGGTGGCGCTGGAGGCGCAGGATTTGTCGCTCCCGCCATTGGCGGCGTCGGACCGCAAGTCGGTCGCCGAGTCGATGTCCGCTTCGACCCGCGCTCAGGCACCATGCCGACGGTGCGCCAGCAGATCGAAACCAGCGTTTCTGGTCAGGTCGTCGGCGAAGACGTTCACATACACGGCAGCATGCAGCCGCTGACGCAAAACTTCGACGTCGACGCTCGCACGAGAATGCATGGCTCGACGCCGCCGCCGCGCATTCCGAACAACCTGCCGATCGGTCCGCAACAAGTGCGTCAAGACATTCGCGTCAACATCGTTCAGGGCGACACCAATCTTGGTGGCACGCAACGCATCACCACCGATGTGCCGGTCAGCACCGTGCTTGGACAAGAGCAAGTGACAATGTCCGGCACTGGTGGTGGTTCTGGTGCCAACGTCAACCAGACTACGCACGTCGATGCCCGCAGCCGCGGCTCGGGTGCCATGCCGAACGGCAACGGCTCGACCGCCGCTGCTGCCTCGGTCGCCCAGACCGAAGCGCAACGCCGCTCTCACAACGTGCACGTGGCACAGCAATTCATCATCGACATGCACGCCGCCGGTTTCCGCGACGACCAGATTCAAGATCCGCGCATCGTGCAGACCGCGCTCGACGTTTACAACGGTCAGGGTGGCGCCTCCATGCTGCCGACCGCCGCCGTCGTCGCCGGCAAGCTCGGACCCTCCGACTTCACAGTGCACGCCGTCCAGGTGGTGGAAGCGATGGTCGACGCCGGTTGGAACCCCAACCAGATCTCGCGCCCAGACATCATCACCGCCGACTCGATCATGAAGAACGGCGGCGGCTACCCAACCCCTCGCTACGTGCGCGAAGTCCGCCAGGATCAGCGCTTCACGCCGCGCCCGGGCCCCAGCCCGCAAGTTCCGTCCGACATCGCCGCCCGCGCCGCCCGCGGCGAAATCGACAAAGTCATGCGCGACCTGCCGTTTTGATGACTAACAAATCGAGGTTGTGAGGAAATGACGATTGCTGCTTTATGGTTATGCGCGATCACGCTTGCTCAAGCCAGCGTCGATGTGGCTCAGGTGCATGAGCAATGCGCACTCAATCACATGAGGCAATCGCATCCAGTCTGCCGTCGCTACGGTTATTTCTATGGGCCCAAGTTTTCTTGTATTGCGTCAACGAACATCATCTCGCAAGCCAGCAAAACTCAAAACTTCAGCTGGCAGGCTAGCGGTTATGCAACGGCTGCAAAACGGTTCGCATTTCATCCCAATACCTGGTCGGGACCCTAGGGTCTTTTTTTTCGGGGCCTTGATTTTACGAATTAATATACAAACATATGTAACATGCGGGTTTTGGGACTTTCGCGGTTTTGAAAGGCTCAACTGATCTTGGATTTGCGTGTCAAGCAATTCTTATCTTCACTGTTACAAATTAGGTGGCGCAAAAAGAGGAGCAAAAAAAATAGATCATGTCCTTCTCTCGCACTCTAGTTTCAAGTCTGATTATTCTTCAACTGTCGAGCACACAGCCTAGCGACACTGTTCAAGGACTTCCCTTTGAAGTTTCCTGACAAATCCTTCGCAAGAAAGTGGATAGACATGGGAGCTTCAGACTGCGAACTTTTCTCCCGGTCCTGCTGGCACCAACTACGTGCTTACATGCTGCATATCCAACGAAACAAGCGTCCGCAACATCACATATAAATGAATGGTTTCATCACGTGAAACGCTGATATTTACACGGTTTCGTATTGTTCCCATTAATTGTCGACTTGGCCATGGGCATTCCCCCATGATCGTGGGAGTTCCCCCGATTTACCCGGGGTTAAGTAAAGCCTAATCTATATGCATAGTCAGACACCCTAATTTCTTTGGCTAAAGCGCTATGCAACAGGTTCAAATCCAAGAGTTCATCCTCCGCGATACATCGCTTATATGCCCGGCTTGCGAGACTCCGTTCGCCACACCGTCGATCGTTCGCATGCCCAATCTGACGGCAGAAACTACTATTGAAGCTGATTTGCACCGAGTACTGCCGGCGGCTGTGCTGCGCGGTTCATTGGTGGCCATTTGCCCGGCGTGCGTCTACACCTGGTGGACGACAGCGTTTGCGCCGCACTACTATGTGCCGGATCTGCTGGTGCCGTCGCCGGAGATCGAATATCCGAAGAAGTTTGCCCACGCGGTTTTGACTGGACGTAAGAACGGCGCCCATCCTTTAGATCGTGCGCTTCTGGCAATGAATGGACTGTGGTGCGCCAGAGAAACATACATCGGCGCCGGTCCCGAACAGATGGACAACTACCGTGCCGACAATGAGCGCTGGCTGGTTCTGGCAGCGCAAGAGCTAGACGCCGCGTTGCAAGACCAGGAATGGAACGGCAACCGCCACCGCTACGCCTACTTGATGGGCGAAGTGCTCAGGCAGTTGGCTGATTTCCACGCCGCAGTGCGCTATTTCGAAACAGTGGTTGCCCGCCGCGCCATGCTGCCGCAAGAGCTTTTAGACCATCAGCGCCAATTGGCGATGGCCGGGGTGAGCGACCCCACGGTGCTGCCACCGTATGTGGTGGAAGCCATCTTCCTGGCAAAACCGCTGGAAGCGGTGAGACCAGATGAAGAAACGCCAACCACCGCCACTCCAATCGTAGTTCCCGTAACCCAGATGTCGATGACCGCCTAATAAGGATAGCAATCAAGATGGAAGACATCACACCTCTCAACCTCGAAGATCATCCGAAGTTATTCGGTTTGAGGTATGACCAGCTGATCGCTATTTTGATCAGTTTGATTGTTTCAACCCAACTCTACTCCTGGATGAACCCAACCAATTTCGGCGGACAGGATCTGCGCCTGGACATCTCAATCTTTCTTGGATTGATTGGTCCCGGCTACGCTCTTGTCACAATGAGCAGCTCCTCAGGCAACTGGGACAACCTGCTCAACTTCTACTTCGCTTCCCAGGTCCTCATCCCCGGACCTGACCCGAATCCCGTTCGCTTTCTTGTCGATGAGTCCCTTTCCGATTTTTCAGAGTAAATCACCCCATGGTTTCTGCAATATCTCGCTCCTATAACAAAGAAAACAGTCTGCTCGGCTTCTTCAAGAGAAGCAAGGCGGAGACGCTGGACGTCAACGTTTCTGCCGGTCTGGCCAAGCTGCCATCATTGGCGGTGCCAAGACCAAATCCCTCTGCTGCCGGTTTGTTGCCTCTGTGGGACTTGTTTCAAGACGAAGTCTCCGGTCTGGGCGTCGTGGTGCTCAAAGACGGCAGCTATCGCTGCTGCTTCGAAGTTGACGGCGTGCACGTCTCCGGTTTTGATGAAGTGCGCCTTTCGTCATTGATGAACCACTTCACCGGATTCCTCAACAGCATCGACACCTCGGTGCAGTTGACGATCGTCTGCCATAACATCAGCAAGAGAGAATATTTTTCGCGCCATCCCGTCGAGGTCGTAGATGATGAGTTTCTCAAGTACGTCGCACGAGTTGTGGAAAACGATGAGGCATTTCTTCTCTCGAAAAACTTTATTCCAGAGCTTAAGTTCTACGTCACCTTCTGTTACCGTCCCCCTAAAGAAAAACCCGCGAAGAAAAACTGGGTCGACTCCACTGTCGGCAACATACTTGATGCATTCACCAATCAAGCCAGCCGGCAGACGATAGGCGCGCACGGCAAAAACCTCACCACTTTGATCCAACGCGCCAACGGCTACTTGAGCCAATTGGGCAACTGCGGCATGACCGGACGGCCGATCTCGGCGACTGAATATTTCCGCATGCTGTATCGCGAACTGAATCCGCGTCTGGGCTTAGAACCGGAAGTGACACTGCCGGTGCCCGAGCGTGCCTCAACGACTCCATTGCCGGCCGGTCTGCGCCGCGTCTTTCCTGATGCTGAACCGGCGACGATTCGCCAGCAGCTGGTCAATTCTCGTTATGACTTCAGCAAGCCCGACTACGTCAACATCGCCGACATCACTGAGATGGACGTCGACACCGGCGAGCAGAAAGGTGCTTTTATCCGCACTCTCTACATGCAACGATTGCCTGAGCGCACCGGTCCATTGTGGCTGCAACCATTGCTGCGCTTAAACTGCGAATGGCGCATGAACATCTATGCGCACAAGCTGGACAAAGACATGTTCCGCAAGAAGATGCAACGCAAGCAAGCGCAAGCGCATGCCAACACCTATCAAGGCATCCTCGGACCGCGCTCGGCGCCCAACCAGGAAGAAGCGGAAAAGGCGCAAGAAGCTGCAAGCATCGGCTCCGAGCTCTACACCAGCAACATGGAAGTCTTCAATCAAGCGGTTTATTTCACGCTCAACGCCGACAGTCTGGAAGAGCTCAATCGCTCGACAGAACTGGTGAGAACTGTAGCGCCGCAATGCCGTGGTGCACGTTTTATCGTCGGCTTTCATGAGCAGAAGTCGTTGTTCGTCGGCAGCCTGCCGGGTCTGGGACTCGATTTCGCCCGCCGCGGCAAAGTCGTCCGCACGCCGACGTTGCGCAACTCCTTTCCTTATGTTCACGCCAAACTGGGCTCAGAAAAGGGCGATTGGCTTGGTTTTTCCAAGGAAACTTTGGAACCCGTGTTCCTCGATCCGTACGATGAAAAACTGCCTAACGCGCTCTGTGTAGTCTTCGGTCAACCTGGGGAAGGTAAATCGATGGTGGCTCAGCAGCTGATTCAGATGAAAACGCTAGCCGGCGCCAAGACGATCATTATCGACCGATCGGGCAGCTACAAGATGCTGTCGGAAGTCTATGACGACACCGCTTATATTCGCCTGGGGCCGGACGGTTCTGTTTGCATCAACCTGTATGACCTGCCGCCGGTCGGACCCGACGGTAAAGCGATCGATCCGGCCGCGCCGCCCGAATCGCACATCATCAAGATTCTCAACTTCCACTCGGTCATGCTGGGTGAAAAAGGCGAACAATCGCTTTCCAAAGACGAGAAGCCGATCCTGATGCAGGGCATTCAACAGATCTACAAGAAGACCGCTCTCGAGCAACGTGTGCCGGTCGAGTCGGACCTGGTCGAGTGGCTTTTGCAAGAAGCGAAGACCTGCAACAACAATAAGCGCACTGAAGTATGCGAAGACCTGGCGAACAGACTGAGTCTGTACTGCCGTGGTGCCATCTTCGGCAAGTTGTTCGACGGGCAGACCTCGATTCCAATGAGCTCGCAGATTATCGTTTTCGACACATCAGACCTCTCGCACGACAAGACGTTGGAAGCGGTGGTCACCTTGTTCGTTTCCGATTTCGTCCTGCGCGCTGCTGCTATCCACAAGCAAGAGAAGATGAAAGAAGGCAAGCCCGCTCGTTTCGTATTCTGCATAGACGAGTTGTGGAGACTCTTGCGCTACGAAGGCGGCAAGACATTGGTGGAAGATGCTTCGCGCACCAGCCGCCACTTGGGTCTATTCTTCATCGGCATATCGCAGGAGTTGAACGACCTGTTGCGTGACGAACGCGCTCGCAACCTGGCGACCAACAGCTCGATCAAAGTGATCCTCGGCAACGACCCCAGCAACTTCGAATTGATTCGCGAAGCTTGCGGTCTGACACCGCAGGAGATGTCATCGATTGCGCACCTGACCCGCCGCAACCGCGAGTATTCAGATGCGTTCCTCATCTATCACAAGATCTCCCGCGGTGTGGTACGACTGGTGGTGCCACGTTTCATGTACTGGGTAGCGACGACTGAGCCCAACACGGACCAGCCGATGCGCTCTCGCATGATCGATTTGTGCAACGGCGATATGCGCTGGGCCTGCCACTTGCTCGGGCAAGGCGTCACCCCGGATACTTTCACTACCGACTATCTGAGCTAGGTGTAAGGCGATGTTTGACTATCAAGCCGGCGAAAAATTCAAATTGACCTTGCTCATGGTCGGCTTTGCCGGTCTGATGGCAGGCATGTTCTTCACCATGTTGCTCATGCCGACGCCGGGACCGGAGGCGCACGCTCGCCCGCGGCCGAAGTGGGCGAACGATCCCGATATCACAGGGCATGCGCGTTTGCCAGAACCGGTTGGCGCCGCTCAAGCAGCGGCGATGCAGGGTGGTGGTGCGGCCGGCCAACAACAGCAACAACAACAGCAAGCCTACGCGCCGGTCGATCAAGCCGCCGGCATGAGCTTGATCGAAGGATGGTTGAATCTCGCCTGGGACATGAACGCGACATCTGCCCGCCAGAGCCAGGAAAAAGCGATTGCCTACATGACGCCTGATTGCGCCCAAGCCTACAGGCAAAACGTGTGGTCGCCGGAGATGGCCAAGCAGATTGAAGATGCCGGATTGCAAAGTCAGTTCCAGACGACCAAAGTCTATTCCGCCGGCGCCCAAGCCGATGGCTCTCTGGTGGTCAAAGTGGAAGGGCAACAAGTGTTGACGGTGCCCGGCAAAGGCAACCGCCTTCGTCCAGTCAAACTGGAGTATCTCTTGAAGCAAACGCCAGAAGGCATCCGCATCGGTGGCATCACTGAGGGAGGCTCCGGACCGGGAGCTGATCGGTAATCACCATAGCCAAGATGGAAAAAATTGCTTAGATTTAGGAGGAAATGAAGTTCTAGCGAAGGCAAGGCGGCGAGGAGCCGTCGCAGCCGAAGCGAATGAACAGCGGAGAAGGCGAGGGACGAAGCCGACGGAGCGAATAGGCTAGGAGAGCCGAAAATGGGCTGGAAAACACAAATTGATGAAAGAGGCGTGATCACCCGGTACAGAGATACCGACACGGGCGAGTGCATCACTCCGCAAGAATTCGAGCGCCGCATGCAGATGGGGCAGCTGCAGTATCAACCGGCGCAGCCGGCGATGCAGGCTATGCCGCCAGGTATGGCTGGAACATATTCCGCTGTTGGCCCTGGCGCAGGCTATCCAGCTCAGCCGATGGGTGCCTCCATGGGCGGTGTCAACCCCGCCGGTCCGATGATGAGCGCACAACTCGGTGCCGCGCAGCAAATGATGGGCGGCCAGATGAACGCCGCGCAAAACGTGATGGGACAACTGAGCCAGATCAACCAGCAAGCCTCGCAAGGGCTTGGCGGTGCCGCTAGTCCTGCGGCTCCCGGCATGCCGATGGCGCCTGCTGCTCCGGCTCCCACTGCCGATGCGGGCAATCCACTGATTCAACCGGGCGCCAAGATGCTCACCGCCAGCGCTCAACCGAACATGCTCAACCAGGCATCCGACAACCCGCTGCCCCCGCCGACCAGTCTGGCTGGTTCGCCTTTGAACAACAATACGTCAGGCTTCAGCCCTACCGCCGGTATGTCCGTACAGGGCAAAAGTCTGCGCATGGAAGGCGTGCCCGGTCACGGCGAGAATGGTGGCGGCGTCAACCCTGCCTACAAAAACCATGGCTTCCTTGATGCCACATCGATCGCCATCTTGTTGCCGACCCTCGTGTTGTTGGCGTTGATCATCGCTGCCGCGCACAAGAAGCGCTTGTTCCCCTGGCAGACGATCAGAACGTTCAACCCACCGTCCGGCTTGCTCAACCCGCGCGATTACGAACGCTCGTACCTGTGCCCGCCCAACTTGCGCCGCCATGGCCGTCTGGGCAAGCGCAACCCGAGTGCGACGTGGACTGAAGCTGACGGCGTCGTTCTGCCGTTCGGCTTCTTAGCTCGCACGCACTTGCCGATCACCATTCCGATGGGACGGTTGCCCAACAAAAACCTGTTCATCGTAGCCCCATCCGGTTCTGGTAAAACGACCTTGATGAGGGCGATCATCAAAGCTTTGCTGGCAAAACCATGCGTCATCATCGCCCTGGAAGCAAAAGCGAACGACCCCAATTTGGATGAACGCCGCGAAGGTTTCAAATACACGGTGTTGCCCGAAGCGCAGCACGCCGGATTCGACACTCTCTACTTCAACCCGTTGGATGCCTCATCGATTCACTGGAATCCGCTCGATCTCGACCCGATCACCTTCGGCGGCTCTATTGTGCAGGACATCAACTCGTTGGATGCTGAAGAGCAACACTGGGCAGAACGCGACTTGGGTTATATCGCCGGTTTGGCGCAGCTGCTCAAATGGGGCGCTGTGCAGGTAATGGGCGAAGACGATCAGGGCGCCGTCGCCGAAGTGCAAGCGTTGCCCTGCAACCCACGCGGTTTGATGAAACTGGTCAACAATCGCCGTAACATTGTGGAATCACTGCGCCGCTTGAAAAACAATCCGGAAGTCGATCCCGCTGAATTGAGCGAAATGACGCAGACTCTGTCGTCGATTATTCGCACGGACTCCGACTGGGACAAGAACATTCAGGGCGTGCGCGGTCGTCTGCGCATGTTCAAGAACCCCAACATCATGCGGGTGACGGAGTTCTCGAACGTCGATCTGAAAACTTCGATGCACCAACCGACAGTGCTGATCTTCGGTGCTCCGGCATCGCTCGGACCTGACGCAGAATCTTTGGCTGCTTGCTTCGTCTATCAACTGCAACAAGCGTTGCACACCAGATACGGTACCAAATCCGTATTGCCGTTGTTCGCGTTCTTCGATGAATATCAAACGTTGAACATCGACCTGGCGGGCAGATTGTCTGCTATCGTCCGTGGTGCCAACGGCGGACTGACGGTTATCTTGCAGAACATCAGCCAAATCTCCACCGGTAGTAGCGACGTATCGACTGAATTGAAGACGATTTTCTCCAACAGTGCCATTCGCGTATGCCTGCACAACGCTGATGAAACGACGGCGGCGTTCTTCTCGGAAGAAATTGGCAAACACGCAGTGGTGGTGCCCGGTATTGCCGACCACTATCAGGCGACCGGCTTCGGCATATTTCCGACCAGTTGGAACAGAATTCACTCACAACAGGTGGTGGCGCGCGTCGACTCTGACTCGATCAAGCGCATGGAAAAACACCACGCGCTGGTGTACCTGTCTCCAGCCGGTGACCCCGAATTTGGTGAAGTGAAACCGTTCATGGTCGACTTGAGAGGCATTGAAGAAATCGCCAGATTGCACTTGTTGCATAATGTCCAGGGACGCAGACCGACGCCTGAAGGCGGCAACCCGCAGGGTCCTGGACCAGACGGCGGCATGCCGGTCGACGGCGGACAGCCTCCAATTGACGGCGGACAGATCCCGTTCAACGGTGGCGGACAGCCGGGTTATGACGGCGGGCAGACGCCGGACGGTGGACAACCAGGTTATGATCCCGGACAGGCAGCAGCTTATGGTGGCGGCGGCATGCCCGCTCAAGGCCAGCCTGCTTTCCCCTTGTTCCCCGGTCAGGCGCCGCAGCAAGCGATATCGTATCCGGTGCCCAGCACCATCAATCCGGCAGCGTCGATCTTGAATGCCGGTGCCAATGCGGCTGCGTCAGCGGCGCGCATCTGCTCGACCTGCGGCAAGAACGCAGGCAAGGGCAAGTTCTGCATCGAGTGCGGAGCCTTCGTCGGAGCGGCAGCCGCTGCCACCGCCGCTGGTGCGCAAGTAGTCGAGCAAGTGGTTGCCGGCAGCGTGATCTCGACAGCGCCACCGGCTGCTGAGGCGGCACCACCGCCGTTCCCCACCTTTGTTACGGCAGCGGCACAACCCGAGCCCCAACCGGCGTTGCGTAAAGCATCGCTGTTCGAAAGCCCGCAGCAAATTGCAGACACAGGCAGCGCCTATGCTGCGCCGACTAACACCCAGCCGAGCATACTGCAAGGCAGCAAGCGCCAGCCGGTCACCAGCTTCAATCTCGATCCTTCGCGCATCGGCTTGCCCGGCACCTCGCAACCGTCAGGCGGCGTCGAGTTCTAGGTTGCTTCGTTGTTGGTGACGACTTTGGGCTCGGCCTTGGGCTTCGGTCGTGTTCTGAACATGGAATGCATCGAGTGGATGGCTTTGGCTCCCATCGGTCTGCCTTGGGCCAGTTGCCCTGACTTCTGTTCTTCGTAGTCGAAGACCGAATCAGCCAGCCAGACGTATTTCGTTTCGAAGCCCAGGTCCACCATCTCGTTATATGCATCTTTCGCCGACCAATTCTGCACTTCTTGCCGGTAGATGCCGACTAAAGCGCCGGTGCGATCGAGTCCCCACTGGCAGTGGACGAAGACCGGCTGGTTAGCCGGATCTTGCACGATTTTGAAAAACTCTTTGATGTTTGCCTGGGAAAGTTGATGCAGACCATCGAGTGGAATTCGCTTGAACTTGATTCCCAACGACTCGACTTCTTTTTGCTCCCAGAGTACCTGTGAACGATTGTGGCGCAAGCTGATGATCGTCTTCACTCCCATCGCCTGCAGCTCTGTCAACCCGTGTGCTGTCGGTTGCCCGCCTCGAAACAGATGGGGTGAAACCGATTCGAAGTTAGGTAAATCTTTACCCTTGAGGCTGTTCGATCCGAGGGAAATTGGTGGGGCTGCGCAGCAAGCCAGCAAGGCAACTGCGATGATGAGGTTTTTTCGCATAGATAATTCGATCGTTCAGGAATTGCCACAGTCCGCCATTATATGTCGAGAATCAGGCAAGGGCTGGATCAATTGGGCCGGTTCTTCCTAGAATTCCTTAACGAAGTCAAGCGCCTGCCTCCACGCTACTGCTTGGCAATATTGGCGAGGGCGCAAGATCTTTCACCAAAGCGTTTGAAATCTAGACGACAAATTGTCGACGACTTGTTCTAGAATCATATTTACGGGGTAGTAATTCGGCGCTCGGATTGCTGGCAACCCAAAATTGGAAACACCGGATACCATCAAGGTTTGAATCATGACAGATAAAATGGCCAAGCTCAAATCGAAGAGAAAGAGTTTGGTGCTAATGCAGCGCGATATTTGGGCGCTTGTGCAACTATATTTGCACCGCACGATCTCGTCGAGCCAGCTGGCCAGGCTCTGTTTTCCGGATATTAGTTATGAGACCGCCCGCAAACGCTTGCGCCGTCTGCAGCAAGCCGGTTTTACCGGCTCGTCGTCAAGTGGCCGCATGGAGGGGAGGGGGCGGCCCGAGTTGATTTATTTCCTCACGACCGCGGGCGCCAAGGCGCTTGAACAAAATCGCGGTATTTCATGGGAAACCATTCCCACCGGACCGCCGCATACTTACCATAAAGAACATTTTCTGCGTCTGGTTGATGTACGACTGGCAATGGAAGATGCAGAAACGAAGCAGCAAATACACGAGTTGGAGTTCACCACCGGCCGTGAGTTCTGGAAGGAGCTGGCTGGCGATCTGACCAATCTGGAAGAGCAGGCCGATGCCACGATTGGCTTCCGTTATCCGGGCATGGAGCCGCTCAAGATACTCTTGGAAATCGACACGGGCAACTTCAGGCAGACTCGGCATTGGGAGCCGAAAATCAAGGCGTTTCTCAAAACCGGATTTCCCATCTGGGTCGTGACTGGCAGCACACCACGCATAGTCACTTTGCGCAAGTGGACTCAGCCATTGCTGGAAGAGGCAGGCGTAGGCCCCGGCAAGTGCGTGTTCACCGTCTATTCCGAATTAGTCGAGCGCGGCATCTTCGGTGCCACATGGCAGCGCACCGACGGTAGTATCACCGACCTGCGCCCGAAAATGGCCGACCGCGCACCATAGTGCAGGTTGCCATAGAGTGTGGCAAAATTGTGGTCGAGTATTTTCTGGCGGGCAGATGAAAAAGTGTCGAGCCTTATCGATCAGCATCAGCGTCTGCTGGATCAAGTTTGTCCGGCTACTGCCTTTGCACATCTACTGTGTCACCCTGTTCTCAATCAAGTATGAAGGGTCTCCCAGTTTGCGATCAGCGTCCTCACTCCGCTGGTGATAGTCAATCGCCTCACGCCGTCTATCCAAGTGTTCTAGTGCAGTCGCTGCAGTGTTATAGGTGGTTGAAAGGCGCTTGTATGTTTCTCGCGACTGCGGATCCTTTTCATACTTGGCAGTGGACTTCAAGGCGTACTTGAGTGCTCCTGCGTAATCTTTCTTCCCGAGAAGCAAGGTACTGAGCACATTCTGGCAATCGGCAATTCTTGCTTGATCTTTCGGTTGCTCATGTTCAAGTAGGCTAATGGCACGAATCATATGTACCAGAGATTCTTCTTCGTGATGATTTGCTTGGAGATTGACAGCACGTTGAACCTCAATAATTCCCGCAGTGTCATGGCGTGTGGTATCAGAACTTGCGACCAAGCTAATCTCAGGCAGATCGCTGTTCAATTCTAAAAGACAATCATCAGGTAAATCAGTTTTGAGCTTCTTAAGGGCTGCTTCTGTCAGATTCGGGCAGCCCGTCAAGGTGACTTTTGTCAGGTTTCTCAGGGGAACGATCGATCTCAAGTCTGAGTCATGAATTGGAGTTCCGGCCAGCTGCAGTACCCGCAGATTCTTTAGCTGACCGATGGTTGCCATTGCTTGTGGTGTAATGCGCGTACTGGGTAATATCAGTTCTTCCAGACTATGCATATTCCTTAGAGCCGTGAGATTGTGAACATTGGTTTCACCCAGATCGAGCTTCCTGAGATGCAGTTTTTCCAGCGCCACCAGTTCATTGTCGCCGATCGTGTCCTGTTTCAGAATCAGCTCTTCGAGCTTAGGCATTCGGTCGAGTGGGCTCAAATCTTTAATTCCGCGGCATGCCGTCAACTCCAGCCTGCGCACAGGCAGTGTGCTGAGATATTTAAGGCCATCAGCAGTGATGTCGATCGCCCCTTTCAATACAATGTTTTCCGCGTCTGTGGCATTCTGCAGCGGACGCAAGTCATCATCAGTCAGTCCGCTATTGAGCAGCCTCAAGTCGATATGTCTTCTCTTGTTCATTACCAGATCTTCCATCGTTTCGCTCAGATCTGGAGACTCTCCCGGCATGTCCAGTCTAATCTTACTGTCCGGCGTTCTCAGCCCCTGGCTGGAAGAAAGAAGCACGCAGGCGATCAATCCGGCCAGAACCCCCACGGCAAGAAGAAGCACTGCGGACAGCTTCCAGATGCCGGAATCGCGTTTGGCGTTTTGTGATGCGCAAACGTACCTGGGCACCTGCTGTCCGTCACGCAATGCCATCAGGCTTGTCTTCAATTCATCCATGCTTTGATAACGAAGGGCAGGATTCTTTTGCAGCAGGCGGCTGACGATCGCTTCCAGATCCGGATCGAACCGTTTTGTACCCAGCATCGCTTGAGTCATGCTGATCGGAGTGTCGTTGATGTGCATCAACAACTGCTCGAGCGCTGAGTTGGATGCGAAAGGAGGGGAGCCTGTAAGCGTTTCGTACATGACACAGCCCAAAGAATATAAATCTGATCTGAGGTCAATGTCTTTGGCTTGCGCCTGCTCCGGACTCATGTAAGACGGGCTGCCGATCAGTTCTCCAGTTCTAGTCACATGAGTTGATTGCGTCGACTGATCGACTAATTTCGCGATGCCAAAATCTAAAATGCGAATCTCTTCTTGCTGATGCGAGTTGCCTGTCAGCATAATGTTGCTCGGCTTGAGGTCCCGATGCAGAATGCCGCGGCTGTGTGCATGAGCGAGCGCATCACAAGCATCAATGAAAATTTTGAGGGATCTCTCAAGGCACAGAGGTCCATCTTTGGCCAAGACCTCAGCCAGTGTTTGCCCCTCTACATAATCCATGATTATGTAAGGTCCAGAAGGGGATACACCAAGGTCGTGGGCTTTGACTATATATGGATGCTCCAACATCCCTGCCGCTTTTCCTTCCACCTGGATCCGGCGCACGGCTTGCGGCGATAGCACGTGGTTGTGGACCATTTTGATGGCCACGAACTTGTCCATAGCAAGATGGCGGGCTTTGTAAACCACACCCATGCCGCCGGAACCAATCATGCAATAAAATTGGTAGCTTTTGAACGCCGGATCGCTGTCCGCGGGAATCAGCAAACTAGTGCCATCAGTGGGGCATACAGGCAGTGATCTGTCCCAGCGAGCCCCGCATTGGCGGCATTCTCTAGTCTTCGACCAGGTCTGATCAAAGGTCAGATCGGCGAATATGGAATCTTGCTTTGTCGCCATGCCTGATGCACTGTCCCGATGTGGCGTATGGCGGCAATGTTCAAGCGGAGCTACCGCATGTCTCACCGCATCGTTTGCAGCAGGGACACAGCCCTTGTCGAAAACTGGTGTCGTTTGAGCCAAGAAGCTATCTCGATGAGAAGAATCGTAAGCAGATCAGCAGGAAATACTAAGGTGCGAATGATTATAGTCTCGACTTTGTGAAAATTCGTGGACAGGATTGTATGATCCGAGGCAGTCTGCTGGCGCCAGCACTGAAAGGCACAGGCTGACCTGGTTTGACTCGGCCATGCCAAGCTTTCGGGTATGTTCTGACCAATCGTAGAAAGTTAGGTCGGCGGCAATTTTGGGGCAGAGTCAGAAGAAAGCCAACTACAGCAAGTTCGATGGATCGAAATGGAGTTCTGCCGCTTGAGCTTTTTCGGCTTTGGCTTTGGCGTGTTGTCCGAGTTTGTCTAGAGCCATCGATTGAACATAGTGCGCGGCGCCGGATTTGGCATTGAGCGCCAGGGCGGAGGTGCAGTCTTTCAGCGCCAGTTCGGGGTGCCCGACGCGGACGAGTGCCAGGGCGCGATTGACATAAACACTGGGTTCTTTCGCACCGAATTGAATTGCTCGACTGCAATCTCCGATTGCTTCTCTGCTCTGACCAACCTTGAGAAATCCGGCGGCACGTCCTTGATAAGCCGCGGCATATCCGGGATTCAGATCGATTGCTTTGCCGCAATTGAGTATGCCATCTCTATATGCTTGCAGAGAGATTTGCGCTGTTCCCAGCGTGTTGTATGCAATTGGGTTTTGCGCATCCAGTTGAATTGCGGTGTTGCTGTCGGATACTGCGTCTTGAGGTTGTTGCAGGATCAAATGCGCTTCTGCTCGATTGCAGTAGGCTTCCCCATCTTTGGGGTTTAAGTCGATGGCTTTACTGGCATCTTTGATTGCGTCTTCCGGCTTCTGCGACCAATTGTCGACGTTAGCCCGCAGCGTATAAGCGGAGCTCAGCTTGGGATCGAGGCTGATCGCTTTGTCCAAGTCTGCATATGCTTTGGCATAATCCTGGGCCCACAGATAGGCTGTGGCTCTGTCTTTGTAGCGGCTGGCATTATTGCCGTCGAGTTCAATCAATTTGGTCAGATCTGCCATTTGCTTGTCGTGATCGCCGAGATAGTTATATGCCATGGCGCGCTCACTGTATGCCCGCAGATCCTCGGGGTTGGAAGCGATCGCCAGATTGAGAAACTCGAGCGCATTCTTATAGCTCTTGTTCTGTATGAGTTTGTACGCCTCGTCGTCTGCATCGGTTCTGATCGGACGATGCGTGCAGGCGCTAAACGCCAGGGCGCATGACAAAACGACGGCTGGAACGCGAAAGCGACTTTCAAACATCAGACACTCCAAGAAACGCTGAGTGACAATTTTACCGCCTATCGACGATTTATTGGTCGCGGCTGGTAGGTTGAGCGTTATTTCTGTCACATGGCAGCCTGAACCAGAAGATGCTGCCCCCGCCCTCGTTGTCGCGCACACCGATGGTGCCACCATGTGCGGTGATAATTCTTTTGCATATCGGCAAGCCCAGACCGGTGCCACCCCTAATGGTGGCGTCTGCAGATTCAACCTGATGAAACTCTTCGAAGATGGCTTCTTTCTGGGAAGCAGGTACGCCTCTGCCGCGATCGCTCACCTGTACTTCAATTGAGTTGTCCGGTTTTTCGACGACGATGTTGATTGTCGCGCCATCTGGCGAAAACTTGATCGCGTTGCTCAACAAATTGACCAGCACCTGCACCAGCCGATCGGAGTCGGCAGTCAGCTTCACGTCGGTAGTGGCAGAGTCGATCGAGATACGCTTGTTCTCTGCCGAATACTTGAGAGCCGCCAGCGCTTGTTGCAGCACGCTGTCGAAGCGGATTCTCGCAACATGCAATGTGATATTGCCGGCTTCGCTTTTGGCCCAGTTCAGCAGCTCCTCGACCAAACGCCTGAGCCGCTCTATTTCAGCGGAGGCGACCGTGGCTGTGCTCTGCGCCTCCGCTGGGAGCTTACCCAATGCGCCCGAGCACAACAAATCCAGGGCGCCGTGCACCGAACTAAGGGGCGCCGAAAGATCGTTGTAGACCGTGTCGATCAATTCCCGCTTGAGGCGCTCCAGCTCTCGTCTTTCAGTCACGTCAGCAATAACAATCATCAATCTTGGTTCTTCATATGCATCGATGCGCACGGCAGACAACTCCGCGGTAAATCGTTTTGCCTTGTCGCCGCTCACTTCGAGTTGCACTAGTTGTCCCTCTTGCAAGTTAGAAACAATGTCGAGCATATCTGGGGAAGTTTCATGATCAACGCTGCGCACGATCTGATTGAGATGTTTATTCAAATGTGTTTCGTCGGCCGCGGTGAACATGCGTAGTGCAGCCGAGTTTGACGCCTTTATCCGCCCATCCTGATCGATGACAAACAGTCCTGCGGGCATATTCTCGACAGTTAGACGAATGCGCTCGTTGATCAGCCTTTCCTTTTCGGCGGCCAGTTTGAGATCGTAAGCCATGAGATGGAAGAAGCGATCGAGTTGTGCAACTTCATCGCTGCCGGTAAGGAGTGGATTGAGCGGCTCGCCGCGAGCAAGACGGTGAGTGTTGGTGACGACAGCGAGCAGACGACTGGCAGTGCCACGGCTGAAGTAAATCGCCAGCATGACGGCCAGCAAAAAATTGACAGCTAACCCGCAACCCAGGACCAGCCAGATCGATCGGTCGATTTGGGCGGCAGCCGTCTCCACCATTGATTGTTCTGAAACGTCAAAATGATCCGCGGTAGACAGTACGCCTTCTAAGCTTGCCCTGAGAGAACTTAACGAACTGCCGTCAGGGTGCTGATTTCTCAGTCTTGCGTGGTTGGCCGTTTCATCCATGTAACGGATTCCGTCAGCAACTCTGTGTTGAAACTTCGCTGTCACTTCTTGATTGAACTGCCCTTGCTCGCTCAGTTGTGTCAGTCGAGAACTGTAGATTCGCATTTGAGCGGCGTCTCGGCGATAGCGTTGCAACGCCCGGGCACTGCCCAGCATGTTATACATGGCGACGGAGCGTCCGCCGTCAAATGACAGCGCGATAAGTGCCATCGTGGTTCGCCTGTAACTCCTTGCAGCGTCAAGTTTTTGCAGGCTCAATTCGGATTGATGCAGTAAGTAACTGAGCCAGGCAACTAGCGCCAACTCGAAGATCAAAGGAATGGAAACCAAAACAAGACCCTTTTGCAAGAGGCTCAGGTTCGATTTCTGCCGGCCTGTTTTAGCATTTTCAGTGGGTTTGATTGGTGGTTCGGTAAATTGGTGGCTCAAATCTTGAACCCGATCGGGTTGCTCGTTTTTCGATGGTATTCGCACCCAAAACGCGTTGCCCTTTCCAGTCTCACTTTCAACACCGATTGAGCCACCATGCTGCTCGATGATGCTTTTGCAGATTGACAATCCCAGTGCGGTGCTGGCGTTGTCTGGCTGGTAGGCAGGCTCGAGCTGGCTGACTCTTTCGAAGGTCGTGCCCTGCTGCTGGTTCATGACGCCTGGTCCGTAATCGAGGAACCGAACGATGATGGCATCAGATGCTTCCTCGACCGATACGATCACTGGTGAATGTTCCGCAGAGAATCTGACGGCGTTGCTGAGAAGATTGATGAACACCTGCACCAGACGATCGCTATCGGCCGTGACCTGCACCTGCGTGCCTGCATATTCGATTTTCACGGAATGTGCTTCAGCCAGTCTTCTTACCGCCCCAATCGAGCGATGAATGAGCGGATCGAGTTTGATCGCTGACAAATGCAGGGGCATCTTGCGGGCATCGGTTTTTGCCAGGTCGAGAAGATCGCGGACCAGACCGATCAGTTTGTCGATCGCCACTTCGGCATCAGTGACGCATCGTTGAGCGGTATCACCGATGGTGCCTAGCGCACCGGCGGATAAAAGGTTCAAAGAACCCAGCACTGATGTCAGCGGTGCTCTGAGATCGTGGCTAATCATGGAGACGAACTGCTGGCGAAGTTTCTCGACCTTGGATCGCTCGGTCACATCGTGCAAAATTAGGAGCAGCCTGGGACCCTGATTGGTAACGATCTTGGTGGCAAGGACATTGATACTCAGCTGCTCGTGATTTTGTCTTACCGTGTCTCTCTGAATCAAGCGGTCCGGATTTTCATTGAGCTGCTTAAGGAAGCTGCCACTTGTCTCATTCGCCACCGGCAGCACATCGCAGAGATCTTTGCCCTGCAATTGGCTGGCTGTGCATCTGAGCATTTGCAGCGCGCAAGGATTGGCCAATTCGATAGAGCCACTGCCAGTGGTGACCAGCAGCGCCACCGGAATGGTCTCGATCATTCTGACAACGGTAGCGTTGCTGGCGCGTTCTCGTTGAGCCGCTATTTCGAGGCTCTGCGCCATATCGCGCAGCGCTTTGTCCAGCTGAGCGATCTCGTCGCGTCCTTCGAGCGGCGGGTTGATCACCTCGCCTGCTCGCAGTTTGTCCATGTTGTCGAGCAGCAATCCGATCCTTCGAGCGGCACCTTTGCTGAACTGGTGCGCGAGAATAATGGCAATCAACGTGTTGATGACCGCGCCGGCGCAAATTGCCATCCACACCAGGCGGCGGTAGTTCGCTTGCAATTGAGGGCTGGTTTGAATCGACGACGTTGCCTGCTGCACCACTGTGTATGTTTGATTGCTGATGCGTTCGCCAATTTGACCGAGTTTGATCAGACCAATGAGTGGAATGGCTGGTTGATCTGGATGCTGCTTTAACTCTTGCTGCGAACCGGCCTGTTGCATCAAATCTATGGCGGAATAAACTTCATGCTCGATCGCCTCGACCACTTTGGTGTCGACTGTTTGCTTGACTTGCGGCTCGTCCTGCAAGACTTGCTTAAGCTGGTCAATTTGGTTGGGCAGGCTGGCTTTGACCTTCTCGAATGAGTCGAGCAGCGCGTCGGATTTGAAAAATATTCCGCTGACCAAATAGTCGCCGGCGCGCCCGAGATTCTCAGGAATCTGCTGCAGCACACGCTCGAAGTTGGTGACTAGTGCCTCTCTTTGGCGCTGCACTGCCACCTGGTGGATCAGGTACGCGAGAACACCGACAAGAGCGCACTCGAACAAAAGCGGCACGACGACAAGCAGCAGACCCTGCTGCATCAGGGTCAGATTGGCGCTGACAGGTGGCCGTTTGGCAGAAGAAGCTGGTCGGGCATTGCTCGTGCTCAAGTAGTCACCTTTATAAATCGCTCCGTCGCCTTCGTCCCTCGGCTCCTCCGCTCTGTCCCTCCGCTTCGGCTGCGACGGCTCCTCGCCGCCTTGCCTTCGCTACTTCCGAGTCTTACCTGGTAGGCCGAAGGTTTATGTCGAACGGAGGACGCCAGACCTCAGTTATAGCCAATAATCGATATTCTCAGAAAACTATCGTTTATTCACTATCAAATCCGCCCGATTTTGATAGCCAATTGCGTATCAACCCCTGGTCACGTCAGACTCCGGCTTTTCGGTGGACTGGCGCTGTTCTGCGGCCGCTCGCTGTTCGGGTTGTTTGCCTAGCCCATAGTTTTGTCCGCCTGGCAAAAGCGTCTCTGCGAAGTGGCAGGCTGATTGATGTCCAGGCACGACTTCGCGCAGAGGCGGCACTTCAATGCGGCATCTGTCTTGCACGATCGGGCAGCGGGTGTGGAAAGGGCAGCCGGGGGGCGGATTGGCCGGGCTTGGCAGATCGCCTTGCAAAATAATGCGCTGACTTCGGTCAACATCAGGTTGGGGAATTGGAGCAGCGCTGATCAGAGCCTGTGTGTATGGGTGCAGGGGAGTAGCGTAGACATCCTGACATGCTCCCAGCTCGACGATTTTGCCCAGGTACATGACGGCGATGCGGTCGCTGATGTAGCGAACGACGTCGAGGTTATGCGCGATGAAGATGAAGGTCAGATTGAATTCGCGACGCAGGTCAATGAGCAAGTTGAGAATCTGGGCCTGCACGCTGACATCGAGGGCAGAAACCGGTTCATCGGCGACAATCAGTCGCGGACGCAGTGCCAGCGCGCGGGCGATGCCGATCCTCTGCCGTTGGCCGCCGGAAAATTCGTGCGGATAGCGATCTGCCATCTCCGGCGCCAAACCGACCAGCTGTAGCAAGTCGAGCACTCGATCTCGGAGCGATTTGCCTGACGCAATCTTGTGTACTTCCAGCGGTTCGGCGATTATTTGGCTGACCGTCATGCGCGGATCGAGGCTGGCGTATGGATTTTGGAAGACGATCTGCATCTGCCGGCGAATTTCTTTGAGCTGCTTGGCATCAGAGCGCAGCACGTCTAGTCCAGCGAATGTGACGGTTCCTTCCGTGGCAGGAAGTAAACGCAGCATGACGCGGCCCAGGGTCGATTTGCCGCATCCGGATTCTCCGACCAGCCCGAGCGTTTCTCCCGAAAAGACATCGAGGTCGACACCATCGAGCGCTCGCACTGCTCCGACTTGTTTGTTGAAAAATCCTTTTTTGATGGGGAAGTGCTTTTTCAGATTGCGCACTTCCAGCAGCTTGTCGCCAATCGGCGCTCGTTGCTGATTTACCGCTGCCTGGGATTGCGGCGCTTGCGTGGTTGATGGCAACTGACTTTTCGAGTGCAAGCTCAGATTTTAGTTGATTCTGTGGGAGCAGATTTTTGTTGAGAGAATCTGAGTGGACCGGCTCAGATTTTCTTAGCAAAAATCTGTTCAGATTTTCTGCACAAAAATGTGACTGGATGCTCTTAAAGCAGCTTTGCCGAGCAATGGTGCCCGGCAAGCCTAGCTTGTCATATTGATTGTGGTGGATCAAATTCTCAAGCGCAGTACATCGAGTGACTCGCGGAATCCGACTAGTATGCGGGGCATAGTCGTTGGTTCGACATCGTCTTCTTGCACCCAACCATATTTGATGGCGGGATTGCGGTTCATTTTCGGTAGCTCAACCATGGCAGGGCTCTTGTAAGGGGCTCGGGCTGGGCGGTATTCGTTATAAAGCGACTCGTTGTATGTCATCCACTCGGGGCGATTGTTTTGGTTGCTGGCAGCTTGATTGTATTGAGAAGCAGATTGACTTCTCGTGTTGTCATACCGTCCCCAGGGGTCGCCCACAACGCGGAATGGCTTCGGTTCACGCAGGAAGATGTACCAGAACACTGTATATAAGAACGCGATTTCAAAGGCGATAATTAAGTAGGCGAACATGACCGCCTCCTGGCCTGGAAGGCCTGGCAGATGTGATTCCTAAACGACCCGGCAGCAGATTTATCTTTGCTTAACGTTGTTGGTATTCTAACTTTCTGTAACAGAAAGGCAACAGGTTTTTAATAATTCTCCGGTTATCAAGTGCTTAATTCTGATCGCCGTAATCGCTGATAGATCAAGGTTTTCAGTGGACGTCAAGGTTTGCCATTGCATATATGGGTTTCCCCAGCTGAACAAAGTGACATCAATGACTGTGTTGAAATGTGCTTGTTCTCAAACAAAGTGGTTTACTTGAAGATCGCCCAAGTGGTCTATATGACTTGCTGTAGCGCTCGCCTCGATTTTCCTGACTGGTATTACATGCGGTGCTTGAACCAGTGCGTTAAGTACGCATAATAAGCGGCTTTTTCTGCGGTGTTAGTATTCCAGAGCTCGGAAAGTCCCGCCGAGACCGGCGCTGGTGACTTTGTCCGGCGACGTAGCTAAGGGGGAAGCGGATGCAAGTAAACCGCGTTGCCGTTGTCGGCGCAGGCACGATGGGATCGTCGATCAGTGTGGCGCTGATTAGCCGTGCGTTTCCCGTGATTCTCAAAGATATAGACGACAAGGCGGTGCAAGCCGGGCTGGCTAATATCGATCGTTTGCTCAAGTCGCGCGTGGAAAAGGGATTGCCGGCGCAGGAGGCAGAGAGCCAGCGCGCGCTGGTGCAGCCGGCCACCGACTACAGCGGATTTGCCGACGTCGATCTGATTATCGAAGCGGTACCGGAATCTGCGGAATTGAAGCGCCAGATCTTTGAGGACCTCGATCAATGGTGCAACGTCGATGCCATCTTCGCCAGCAACACATCCAGTCTTTCCATTACGCAGCTGGGCGCATTCACGCGCCGTCCCGACAAAGTAGTCGGCTTACATTTCTTCAATCCGGCCCACCTGATGAAGCTGGTGGAAGTGATTCCCGGTCTGGAAACTTCGCAAGACACGGTCAACACTGCCGTGGAGTTGGGTCAGGCTCTGGGCAAATTGGCTGTGCGCGTTGATGAGTGCGCCTCGTTTCTCGTCAATCGTTTGCTCGGGCGATATATCAATGAAGCTTTGTGGGTCTTGCAAGAAGGCAACGTTTCAGTAGAAGAGATTGATAAAGCGGCCGTCGATTACGTCATGCCCATCGGCCCTCTGGCCCTTAGAGATATGAATGGCGCCGACGTCGGACTGTCGGTTGCCCGTTTCAATTTTCTGGAATACGGAGAGCGTTTCATGCCGCCGCCCATTTTGGAAGAGATGGTCAGGCGAAACCTTCTGGGGCAGAAGACACGCGAAGGCTTCTATAAGTATGATGAAACAACGAAAAAACGCGCAGGCGCCAATCCTCGTCTGGCGCAGGAAATTCTGCCGGCTCTCGGTGGCGGCAAAGCTGATGCGCCTGCCTTTGATGTCGAGCGCCTGTTTTTGCCGATGATCAACGAGGCTTTTCTGGCGCTGCAAGAAAAGATCTGCCACCCTGATGATCTCGATCCGGCTTTGATGGCAGGATTAGGCATGAAACGAGGGCCGTTGACCCTGGCTGGCGAA
>Ga0206819_10155_pt1 | contig 25080 bp, 21 predicted proteins | sample Alteio_BWOrgCont_87_FD_152855 | JGI IMG/M metagenome (GOLD analysis project Ga0206819, IMG submission 152855) | Enriched cells from forest soil in Barre Woods Harvard Forest LTER site, Petersham, Massachusetts, United States -... | ecosystem: Environmental > Terrestrial > Soil > Temperate forest >... | reverse complement strand
GGAGTCTGCCATGGATCCGCAGGCCGGCGTTCCTGTGCATGCTCGCATTAGTATTCGCAATCACCGGGTGCGGAGGCGGCGGCAATCCTGGTGGAGGGAGCGGAACGGCGGGCACGCCCACAGGGAGCTACGCACTTACGGTCACGGGGACTTTCAAATCCGGCTCGACCACGTTGACCCATGCGGTGAAGATGACATTGGTCGTGCAATAGGCAGACGCCTTTTTTTAAGGCAAAGAAAAGCCCTTGCGACGGATGGCACCTCCACATGCTCCCCGCATTGCACTCGCGGAGATTGCTCAGAGCTTAATCTACTTATTTCGCTGTCTCGCCTGGTTCGCAGCCTCAGCGGCGAGCTTCAACTCTTGGTTTGCTTGGATCAGAAGCTGCCTCGCCTTCTCCGCGTGACCCTGCATGTCGTATTTGTTATCTTGTTGTGCAACCGCGATGTAGTTGGTGGCTTGAACCAGATGGTCTTGTGCCATTGCGAGATTGGGGTGCCATTTCTTGTCAATGTCTTGTACCGGCGCCTGAGCTAAAATCAAGCCGCTGCAGAACACGGCCACGACGAGAATCATGTTGGTCAGGAAACTTTTTTTCGTCATTAACTTATCCTCCTCGGCTAACAATAAGCTGAATTTAGGTTTCCTAGTTTAACACCCAGTCGTGCCGAAGGTGCACTTTGTGCGCGGGCCCGGGGGACGGTCTAAATGTGTGCAGTGGAGTGAACTTCGTGGTCATCCGATTTAGAAGTGCATGGCTCGACCCTTAGAGACGGCCCGATACGCGACTTGCATCTTCAGATGCGCGCGTGCTCGATTTCACTGCTCCCTGATGGGAAGAGCCGTCAAAGAGCTTCCTCACCAAAATAGCCAATTCATCTGAGGTGGAGCCGAGCTGCGCAGTTGGCCAGGTCGTTGGCTTCGGCGTTGAGTTCGCGGGGGACGTGCGAGATGGAAAAATCGAAGCTGCTGGCCAGCTTGCGGCAGATCCAGTTCAGCGAGTAGAGGCGCGGGCTGCGGCAAATGTATTCTCCCTTCATCTGCCGGACTACCACTTGGGAGTCGGAGTAGACGTGGAGCTTTCGGGCTTTTTGCGTCACGGCATATTGCAGCGCTTCGAGCAGGGCAACGTATTCCGCGACGTTATTATCCTGGCGTCCAATCCATTTCGCGATCCTGATAGTCTTTCCTGCTAGTCCGTCAAGGACCACTCCAATTCCCGAGGGTCCTGGATTTCCCAAGGAACCGCCGTCGACGTAGGCCACTAGATCCGACATTGTTTTCTATCCTTAAGTCAACATGCGTTACAACCCGTTCGCCGTCAAGACGCTTAATTGGTTCGAGCGAATTATCTGGCTTCTTGCTTCGGGGCTTAACCTAGGCTCTGTGCAGAAAGTTGTGGAAAAGCAGGAAGGGCGGATTAGGCCTTCCACAACCTCCCATTTTGCAATCATCTGCGCACCACCGCTTTGATTGGTTGCGCACGCAGTTTGCACCAATAAGCGGCATTGACAATTATCACGCAACTGTTTACCTTTGCCCCGTCGACGGCTGAAAGGGTTGGCTAAAAGAAACGTTAGCCAGTCCAAAGTAAGCTGAGTGATTAGTGAGCCGGGGCGACTTGGCGAACGACCAGACCCGAAAAAACCGACCACTCTGCGAGGAGTAGTTGGGGTTTGGAACTGCGAAAGCAGTGATCGCATCAAGGGCCGTGATGGTGCATACTCCACGCAGTTAGCTCCCTCGCAGGAGCTGGCGGCTAGAGCATAACCAATATCACGGCCTTTACCTTTTTCTGCTGAGTCTCCCACCGCGGTTTTTCCCTCGGATTCATGAAGGCGTAGGGATATATACTCTCGCTGATGGTGCCTCCCGTGCCCGACAAAGTTTTCGGACTCAGCGTTAATGAGGTGATGGCATACGCGGCTGTAGCTAACGTGCTGCTCGTCGTGGTGCTCACCTCCATCAACATTTATTACGCCTGGCATGCCAAACGGCAGGCGGACGCGAGCAGTGCTCAAGTGGAGACATCAAACCAACAGAGAGAAATTGCCGCGGAAACCCTCTCGATCTTGCGGAAACAGATTGAGCAGCAGCGAACCGCAGACCGCGCAACCGTGGGGTTGCAGTTGAAGGTTGCGATCCACACGATCGAGGATTGGATCCAGCGAATCGGTTCGGTCACGTTGCCGCAACTGCCGGACGAGATCAGAATTCTGCCTGGTGACTTCAGCATCGCGACCCAACGAGCGAATGCGATCGATCCGATTGTGGGAGAGAACATGGGGGCAGCTTCGCTTTACTCCGGCGAGGCTGAAACCAACATCCGGATTTTGCGTGGCGGGAACCCGGCCAAGCCTGAAACTTGGAAAGAGATGCAGGACAAAGCCACGAACAATTTGAACATTGCAAAGTACAAGCTGAATGTGGCTCGAACCCGATGGGAGTCGACGAACGCGTAGAAGGTATTTCGCAAATTCAGGTGGCGGAACGCACCGACAGTTAAGTCCAGACCCCGCTCGGATTTCAGCACTAAGTCCCGACACCCGATTCCCGGCGTTTCGGGTAACGATCCCTGCCGGCATGCCATACACGGTAAATCCGTTCAAATTCTTGACCACCAAGGGTCGCCGGAGGATAATGGCGGACCTGAAGCTCGGTTCAGGCATGCTCGCATAGGTAGGCGATTCGGCGCGGGCAGCGATTGAATCCATAGTTCGTCCAGGTGCATGGCAAAACAGGAGTTCCTTTCCATGGGTGAAGAGATCAACAAGCGGGTTGGCGACTACCAGATTCTCAATGAGTTGGGCAGCGGCGGGATGGGCCGGGTTTACAAGGTGCGAAATGTGATTTCGGATCGCATCGAAGCCATGAAAGTTCTGCTGCCTGACCTTGCCGGTCGACAGGAATTAGCTACGCGGTTCCTGCGCGAAATTAAGCTCATGGCCAGCCTCGACCACCCTAATATCGCCCAGCTTAGAACCGCCTTCACCGCGGATAACCAGCTGGTGATGATCATGGAATACGTCGAGGGCAGCACGCTGGCTGACCGCCTGGAAAAGCATGGGCCGATTCCGGTGCCAGAGGCGGTAAATTACATCAGTGAGGTCCTGAACGCGCTGAGTTACGCACACCAGCAGCACATCATTCATCGCGACATCAAGCCGGCCAATATTATGGTGACGACTCAGGGAGCGGTTAAGCTGATGGATTTTGGCATAGCCCGTGCCGGGGACGGACACGGCCTAACCATGACTGGCACTACTTTGGGGTCGATCGGCTATATGTCCCCGGAGCAGGTCAAGGGAGAAGTCACGGATGCGCGCTCCGACCTTTATTCAGTGGGTGTGTCGCTCTATGAAATGGTGACGGGGCAACGGCCTTTCCGCGCGGACAGTGATTTTTCTCTCATGAACGCTCATGTTAGAGAGCTGCCGAAGCCGCCGGTCGAGCTGCAGCCGGGACTGCCGCCGGCGTTGAATGAAATCATTCTGATGGCCATTGCGAAAAACCCGGCGCAACGGTTCCAGTCAGCCCAGGCTTTCGCAAATGCCCTAAGCAGTGTCACTGCGGGTGTGGCCGCCGAGAAGGTTGCAGCAGTGAATGCTTCCGAGGCTTCCACGGCGGAGTACACAGTGTCTGCCCCGAGTGCGAGTGCTCCGGCCGCCCCTCCAAAACGAGTCATAACGCCGGTTCGCACCCCGACGCCTGCCGAGCCGGCTGCGGGTTCGGTTCCAGCGTCCGTTCTTGCCCAGTCGCCGCCTAGCGGTCACCGCGGATTGTACATGGCGCTCGGTGCGTTCATTGTGTTGGCGGGATTGGTTGCCGGTGGAATCTACTTGCCGCGTCATAGCAAGACAGAAGCCCGGCAGAATGATGCTCAGCCAATCGCTCCTCCTGCTTCACCGCCGAACGCGCCGGTTTCTAATACGCTTCCCAATACTTTGCCGGCGCAAACCGTGCCTGCGGCCACAGTTCCCACCTCCCCGACTCCCGAATCGGTGCAAACAGCTCCGACCACGACTGCTCCTGCAGCAGGAATTTCGAATGCTGCGCAGAGCAGTCCGGTTCTCTCGATGCCAGCTGCCCCTCGTCCAAAGAAGATTAATTCCCAAGCGCTCGCGGTCGGGCAGCCTGCCGTACCTTTGCCAAGCGCGAATCAAGCTGCGAGCCCGGACCAAGGAGCACCCGCGATTGATCGCGATGAAGTAGAGCGTCAGATCGATCAGGTTTCCAACCGGGCAGCGGCGGTGAATGGCAGTCTGGACAGGCTGCAGCAACAGCAGAGCGCTGCCGGATACGGGCTTCGCGGCGACATGGCAGCTAGACAGGCGAGCATGAACACAAACCTCTCCAGGGCAGAAAGCTCGATGCAACGAGGAGATGTAGCGGCCGCCAAGAAGCACGCCACTATGGCCGAAGGCGATGCTGAAGCGCTGGAGCACTTCCTCGGACACTGACGGCGTCACCGGATCGGGATGGGCCGTCGTTCAGAAGGTGGTTCAGAAGAATGTAGAGCCTGCCCGATAGCCTAAGGGTGCCCCACCCCTAGCCCAGATAAACATCGAAAGGCAAAGCATCCCGCTATTGCGTCGCTGTTTTGACAGCATCGCCGGTCTTGAAACCCGACCCGGAAACCGGCGTAGCGACTGAAGAGATGTCATCGACATCGGTAACTTTTACCACTCCCACCGTCGTACTCAAACGGCGAAGCACTTGGCCCGTCGCTGGATCCTTTATTTCCTTGGTCACGCGTTCCACGTTGAGTTGATCGCCGACCTTCACTCCAGCCTTGGCGCCCACATTAAGGATGATCTGACCGCCATCGACTGCCGCGACCAATCCCTGCACTGTGACGGTACGGGTCACGAGTTTGTCTTTATCGGCGATGACTTCTGTGCTGGTCTGCTCCACGGCGGCTTTCACGGCTTCGCCGATGATGGTACTTTGGAAATCGCTGCTGCCAAAGTCAGCATTGCCTCCGCCAAATCCGTGCCAGTTGTTCCCGCCGCCCAGCAGGGATGTGCTTTCCCGCGTGGATTCCCCCTTGCCTTCGGCCACACCTAGAATCTCGGCGGTGTCGATGTCCACGAGACGTGCAGTGAGAGCCACGATCGCCTTTGATTTTTTGTGGCCAAATCCTCCGACGCCGAAGCCCGGAAAGCCGCCGCCTGAGCCGCCGACGTTCGTATTCTTGGTCTCATTGCCGAATTGAGTAATGCTGCCCACGATAATCGCATCCACGCCCAGCAACTTCCCAATTTTAGCGGCTGAGGTGGGATTAGCGCGGTCGCTATTGGAGAAGTTCTGCTCGGCAAGAATCTTGTCCAGCGCTTTCCGCTCAATCACGGAGTAGCTGCCATCCTTGACCAGGTACGTCACCAACAGGTCAGAGATGCCCTTGCCGATGTCGACGTCCTGACCAAAAATTCCGGACACTCCGGCATGCACCGTAGCGTAATCGAAGTCGAAAACAGCCACGCGTTTCTTGCGACCTTGCGCTGGTGCAGGCGCGGGCGTTTGCCCCGCCGTGGGCGCCTGCGCCGCTCCTGCGGCTTGCCTCGCGCGGGCAGCAGCGGGCACCGCATTGGCTCCCGACAGGCAAACGAAAACTAAAAGTGCAAAAACATACACTTTAAGGTTGTTCATGCGACCTCTTTTCGACAGGACTGACGCTCAGAACGTCCGCCCGAGGCTACCTCGGGATGCCGTCCTTGTCAACACAGGTTTATTCGTTCCGAAGCATAATTTTTTAGGAAACACCGTCACACCGATCGCAAGAAGATCCTGCGTCGGCTGAGTTCCAGTGGTGCAAGTCTGTTCTGGATCGCCTGTCCTGCACCTTACCCAATGTGTGCCACCGCCTCCCCACCAAGAGGCCATTTACGAAATCTCTCGGGAAAAGTATTTTGGCGGCGAAGAGTTTTTCGGGTAAGAACGTTCGTCAGTCGTCAGTAAATTGAGCCGTTCACCGTTCGACGAAGACGAGCTTGCCCGTCCGAATCTTCCGACAAGGAAATCAGAATAATGACAAACAACTCTGAACATTCTTTTGTGATCGTTCGGTTCAACGAGAAGACCTACATATCCGGTGGAGTTGTGGCCGTCGTCAAAGGAGCCGCAGACGCGCAACGAACCCTCAACGATTTCGAATGGTGCCAAGCTCAGGAAGACCGCAGCTCAGGCTGGCGCTACTTTGTGGAAGAGACCGATCTGCAGCCCGGAATCGATCCCGCCAAGGCGACCAAGCTTCGCCAATTGCGGCTTGATCTGCAGGAGTCCCAGGCCAGAAGCCTGTAGCAAGAACGCCTGACCTAAACTTTCGTCCAAGAAATCTAAAAAGATAGCCGGAACCAAGTGATCCCGGCTGGAGCCGCGCCCCGCTCCTGGGTTTCCAAACGGGCGTGCCGAGTGTGTCAACCGGAAGCACTCGCATTCCCGATAGTATTGCAGCGAAGCCGTCAAACGCCGTCCAGAACACGGAGTCAGCGTGAAACAGGTCTTGCAGCAGGCCCGCACTGGCGAGATTGAGGTGATGGATGTCCCCGCTCCTCAGCTACTTCCGGGGTGCGTTTTAGTACGCATGGCGGCATCGTTGGTCTCAGCTGGCACGGAACGCGCCTCCTGCGAATTTGCCCGCAAGAATCTGCTGCAGAAGGCGCAGGCCCGCCCTGATCTGGTTCGCGAAGTCATCGGCAAAGTTCGACGGGATGGAATGCTCTCGGCAATCGTTGCGGTGCGCAGCCGTCTCGATCAGCCGAACGCTCTGGGCTACAGCAGTTCTGGAACCGTGATTGAGGTTGGCGACGGCGTTACCGATCTTCATGTAGGCGATCGCGTTGCCTGCGCCGGGGCGAACCATGCGGTGCATGCGGAGTTTGGCTGCATCCCACGCTTGTTGGCGGCTCGCATTGATCCCGAGTCTGCGGTCAGCTTCGAAGATGCTGCGTTTACGACTCTCGGCGCAGTCGCATTGCATGGTGTTCGCACGGCGGAAGTGAAGCTGGGAGATGTCGTCGCGGTGATTGGTCTCGGGCTGCTCGGCCAGTTGACCGTTCAGATACTAAGAGCGGCCGGTTGTCGCGTTTTAGGAATGGATCTCGCTCCCGAACGTGCCGATCTGGCCTTGCGCTTGGGCGCGGATGACGTCACCATCTCGCGCGATGGCTTGCGCGATTTATGTCTGCACCATTCAAACGGACACGGCGCCGACGCTGTTCTGATCACTGCCGAAACCCCCAGCAACGAACCAGTTGACACGGCGGGAGAAATAGCACGCGACCGCGGTGTTGTGGTTGCGGTGGGAACGGTCGGCATGGACATTCAACGCAGGCTTTATTTCGAAAAGGAGCTGGACTTTCGGGTTTCGCGCTCCTATGGTCCGGGCCGTTACGATTCGGCCTATGAGCAGAAAGGCCGCGAGTATCCCATTGGCTACGTGCGTTGGACCGAAACTCGGAACATGGAGGCATTTCTAGAACTTCTCTCGCAAGGCAAACTTGATGTGAAATCGCTCATCACTCACCGCTTTCAGATTGATCGCGCTGAGGATGCCTACGATTTAATAACGGGAAGGGTGGGCCAGCCTTTCCTCGGCGTGTTAATAACCTATCCGGAACAGCGCGAAGCGAGTCGTGAAATCCAATTGGTCGGGAAGGGAAGCAGCCTAATTCTTGCCAGCGGCAAATCAATGGCAATCGGAATTCTGGGCGCAGGCAACTTTGCCATGAGCACGTTGCTCCCAGTCATCAAGCGGATTCGCGGTGCGGATATGCTGGGAGTGTGTGCTGCGAGCGGATCACACGCCCGTCACGCAGCGGAGAAATTCGGCTTCCAGTACTGCACGACGGACGGACGGAGAATCCTCGACGACCCTAATGTCAACACGATCTTGATCGCAACTCGGCATCACTTGCACGGGCCCCAGGTAGTGGCCGCGCTCGAAGCTGGCAAACACATCTTCTGCGAGAAGCCGCTCTGCTTGAACGAAATCGATTTGGCGGAAATTGTTCGCAACTACGCCAACCGGTCGGCTCTCGACCCGATACTCATGGTGGGTTTCAACCGTCGATTCGCGCCCATGGCGATAAAGATGAGAGCATTTCTCAAGCAGGTCCGCGAACCACTGGCGTTGCATTACCGGATCAATGCTGGTTCCATCTCGCGCGATCACTGGGTCAACGATCCCGAACAGGGCGGCGGACGCATTCTCGGTGAAGTCTGCCATTTTGTCGACTTCCTGACCTTTCTTACCGATGCTCTGCCGGTAGAAGTACAAGCCAGCAGTGCGGACAGTGTGGAGTCCAACGGTAGTGTCGACATCGCGCTGCGATTTGCGAACGGATCCCGTGGCACCATCAGCTATCTGGCGAACGGCGACCGATCCTTCTCCAAAGAGCGAGTGGAAGTGTTCGGCGGAGGCGCGGTAGCCGTTTTGGAAGATTTTCGACGTCTAGAACTCGTGCGTCATGGGCAGAAACAAACACTTCGCTCACGATTCTGCCAGGACAAAGGGCATCGCGCTGAACTGGAAGCTTTTGCCGCTGCGGTTCTCGGAAGAGGCGAGCGTCCAATCCCGTTTTATGAAATTGTTTCGACCACGTTGGCCACTTTGCGAGCCGTCGAGTCGCTCTCCTCGGGACTGCCGGTCAATGTGGATATGGCCGCTTTTATGATTTCCAATTCGCAATCACACCGTGCCGCCTCGTAACCCGATCAAGTTGCTTGATTCTTGTGGCGTGAAGCGGCGCGAACATGTTATTGCGAGATTTATCTGCTTACATTTCAATAGTTTACAGAGATAGTTGCAAGTAATTGCAAAGGGTCGCAAAAACTATCAGTCTTGACCGGTCGAGTCGGCTCAATTACATTAGTCCAAGAGCTTTAGGGATAAGGTTCAGCAGGCCCCCACCTGATATTTGCCGATACCCGGTAGTTCCCCCCTCTGAAATTGGATCCAAAATTCCCCCGATTAGAACCGTTAGGGAGAAAAAATGATTAATTCAACCCGAAAGTGGTGGGGCGTAGCTGCAATTGCACTCCTGTGTTTTGCACCCTCTGCTTTTGCCAATAGCACTCTAACCATGACCGGTGCGGGAAACAACGTCATGGACGGAGTGTACGTCGGTCCTTATTATGCGACCGTAAACGGCGTGGCGAATACGCCCGTCATTTGCGATGACTTCGCGGACGAATCTTACATCGGCAGTTCGTGGAATTTCACTGCCAACAACTTTTCGACTTTGGGGAACGCGTTGTGGGGCAACCAGACCGCGAATTACGACGCAGCGGCTTGGCTTACTCTCCAGATGCTCTCCTTGAACGGCAACCCGAGCAACGCCACCACGGTGGGATATCTTTCGTTCGCCATCTGGTCATTGTTCGACAAGGCCGCTCTCAGTGGCTTGACTTCGACTCAATTGGCAGGCGTGGATAGTTGGCTGGCAAAAATTCCGTCGAACTTGACGCCCAGCGAATTCGCCAACTTTGTCCTATTGACTCCGCAAGGTTGCACCAGGGGCCCAGGTTCTTGCCCGGGTCAAGAGTTCTTGATGCAGGTGCCCGAAGGCGGTTCCTCAATGATGTATTTGCTCCTGGCCGGGTTCGCATGCTTTGCAGCGATGTTGTTCCGGCGCAAACAACAACCAGCAACTGCGAGCTCCCGGTTGATTTGAGGTTCGCAGAAAAGGCCCTCCCCCTTTTCCTTCCGCCTCGCAAGACTTTCCGGTTGTGTACCCGAAGCCCGCTAATGGCTTGACGGCATTTCCTCTTTTTCCTTAACCGACGGTTCGATCATCGTCTTCGGCAGCTCTTCTAACAGTTGAAGAAAAACCCCATTGGTCCAACCGAAACCGACAACATTCGCTTGATATCCGGCACTCACAAGCGTTTCCGACGTACCCGTCACCACGTTGTACTTTTCCCGGATGGTTCCCTCGCGGCGAAAGTTTTCCGCCACGGTCGATAGAAACTCGTATGCAATTCGATCTGCGTCAGCCGTGTAACCGTAACGACGCAGCCCCTCAACCGCCAGCAATTGAAGAGGGGCCCACCCATACGGATAGTCCCATTGCCCGCCCGTTTCATTCGGACTAGTCGCCAAACCTCCCGGCCGTTCAAAGATTTTCACCTTGCGAGCCAAAGCCTGCGCCTGCCGCAGACTCGCCAGCCCTGCCCAAAGCGGATAAAACGCAGTCACGTATTCATAAGTCGATCTGGCTTCAGTGCGCAGATCATAATCAAGAAACAATCCCCGCCGCTCGTCCCAAAGATATTTATCGATCCGTTTCTTGCGTGCCTGAGATCGATGCTGCCATTCCCTGGCTTCGGCAGTCTTGCCCAGCAATTGGCTAATTTCTTCGAGATCCTTCTCCGTTTTATAAAGCAGACTATTCAAACAGACCGGAGCAAAGTGATGCGTAGCCGCCCCGTAAGCTCCGAAACGAAAAGAAATGTCGAACCCCGACTCCCGCATGCTACGGTCGCCTTTGTAATAATCGGCCGTCAACTGAACCGTACCCGCAGCATCGCAATCCGGATGCGCAGTGCCCTCGCAGACTTGCACGCTGAAATCAGATCCCGTGGCCTCCAGTGCCCCACCCTTTACGGTGACGAACGACCGACCTAGCTCAGGATGAACCACAAAATAGCCAGCAACTTTCCGATACAATCCCGCCTCATCCTGAAGGCTCTCCGCAGCCGGCCCATCGCCAAAATCGTAATAACGCGAAAGTCCGGTTGCGCCCGCCAGATGCGGCTCCCGCGTCCACATCTCATAGTCCCGCGCTGCGAATTCGTAAGCACGTTCCAGCCAGTCTTTATCCTCACGTCCCGCCGATTTCTCCGCGTCATGAATGGCCCTGATCATCGAGGTCAAAAACGGAGGCTGCGAACGCGTTAGGTAATAAGTGCGATTGGCATTCAACACGGTCCCGTAATGGTCGATCTCAAAGAAAAAGTTTTCGACCATCCCGCGCGCGAGATCGATTCTTCCATCGCGGATCAACCCCAGAATAATGAAGTAACTGTCCCATCCATACATTTCGTTGAAGCGGCCCCCGGGAACGACGTAGCTATTGGGCAGGAACAACAAACCGGACGGCGAAATTGCGCCCACGTCCGCTTGGCCAGGATGCTGAATCACAACCGGCAAATGCTGAACCCGCACCTTGCAGGCTTTTTCCATCTGCTTTACAGAATCCGGCTCCGGAAAGTTCGCCGGCAAATAGAGCAAAGCAGCGTCGGGCATCTTTGGATCCACAACGCTGTCGCAGCGCGTCATGGAACGTGTCAGCTCATCCCAGTGCGATCCGATGTATCTCACGACCGGCGCAAAGCCAGAGTTGTTTTGCTGTGCGAATACCGCAGCTGTGTGGAATTGGAAGGCGACAACCGATAGGACGACGGAAATCCAGATCGAACTCGTCCGCTGGGTTCGAGCCATAGTCGCCGCATCCGTGAAACTAAAGAAGGAAAACCGTTTTAGTCCTGACCAACCTTAGGCGCGTTCAGCCGGACCACCTCGCCAGTATCGAGCATGTATCCCGCTTCGACTTTAAGCTTGCCCGATTGCACGGCATCGCGAATGATCTCGCCGTTTGCCAATAATCTTTAGTGCTCTGGTGCACGTTGTCCTTAATCGCGGATTCAACCAGTTCGTCCGGTTTCGCGTAGGTCTTTGCTTGCGAAACCGCCGGAGCGATTTTCGTCATAATCGCATCCTGATTCGCATATGTAGGAAAGTGCGTTTCAGGATTCCTCCAGAATGGACGAACCGTATCATTCTCCATAACCGCCGTCAACCGCCGCCATCGAATCGCTCGCCACAGCGCAGAACGCAAAAGCTTTGTCCCAGGCGGCGGCAGGTCTCAACAAAGGCATCGGGAGTCGCCGTGTTGAACTCAAACATTTCGAAGTGACAGGGTATCGCAGTCTTCGCACCGATGTCGCTTGCCAACTGCGCTGCTTCCACCCCCGATAGATTGCCCGCCACGCGCCGCTCGGCCCCACGCCCATTGATAGGAAGAAGCGCGACGTCGACCGCGAATGGCCGCAACTTTTCCGCCATGCCTTCGGAGCGCAGCGTGTCGCCGCTGTGATACAGGCCCCAGTCGCCGAACTGCAAAACGTAGCCCAAAGCTTTTACATGTCCGCGCTCATCGCGTTCCACGGTTTCATGGGCGGAAGCGACTCCGCTAAATCGGATTCCCAAAATCTCAACCGTTCCGCCGTCGTCGAGTCCAACCGGCATTGCCGGATCGATCTTCAAACGATCCGCCACGAACGCCCGATTGGCTTCCGGAATCACGAGTTTGACCGCCGGGTTACGCGCAAGGATCGGCCTCAGAGTCTCTGCATCCAGGTGGTCGGTGTGATTATGCGAAGAAGTCACAACATCCACAAATGACAGCTCTATCGGATCAGCCACCAACTCCGTCATCCGCACATGCGGCTTGTCAGTCCGACTGTATTTGTGCGTCAACGAATCTGAAAGGTAAGGATCGAGCAAAACATGGACGCCTTGCCACTGCAGCAGGAATCCGCTTTGTCCCAGCCACCAGAGCCGGAAGCCGTCGCGTTCCTCGGCGGCGCGAATGTCGGCGAGCAGCGCGGCATGCGACTGCAGCGGCCGGATCACGCGAGTCCCATCTCCTTGCGCACCACCGCCACACCCTGGACCATGTTGATCAGTTTCTGTCGCGCTGCCCAGCGAGCGGTCTGGCTCAGACCGCAATCGGGCGCGAAGGATAGCCGCTCAGCGGGAGCATACTTCAGGCACAGTCGTACACGCTCCGCAACGTCGGCGGGAGTTTCCACGTAGTAGTTCTTCACATCGATGACTCCGATCGCCACATCGATCCCGCGCTTCGCAATCTCCCCGATCGATTCAATCTCCGCGAATTCGCGGCTCGCCATCTCAAGGTGGATTTCGTCGACAGGCAGTTCGTAGAATGCAGGGAACAATGGCGCGTACCGGCGCGGCGCGACCGCGCGTCCTTTATAGTTTCCGAAACACAGATGTGTCGAGAGCCGGCATCGCCCAATAATGGGCTTAACCGTCTCCACAAAAATCTTCACAAAGCGCCGCGGATCCTCGCGATATCCATAACAACTCATCGAAGGCTCGTCGAGCGTGATCTCCCGACAGCCGGCTGCCACGAGCTCTTCGAGTTCAGTACGCACAATTGGGATCATCGCATCCGCGACTTCCCATCGGCTCGGATAATCCCCCCCTGGCTCGATGCGGCCGCTGAGCGTGTAAGGCCCGGGAACGCTGGCCTTCAGCGTGGGGCCCGGCGGTGCGATCTTTTGCAGAAGTTTGAATTCAGCGACGGCACCCAATCCATGGCGCGAAACGATGGCTCCCGTAATCGGATATTTTCCGCGCTGATCGTGCGCCGGGGGACCAAACCGGCGCGGCGAAAATGGCGTCGCGCGGATCCCCTCAAGCCGTCCGTAAAATGACAGATTAAAATCGTATCGGCGCTGCTCTCCATCCGTGATTACGTCGAGCCCCGCTTCGATCTGATCGTGAACCGCCGCGATCACCGCGTCGCTTTGCATCTCCTCGATATCGGCCTCGCCGAACTCATCCAGATGAGCCGCCGCAAACTCCAGCCATCCCGGGAAAGGGTAGCTGCCAATTACGGTCGTTAATAAAGGTCGGCGTTTCTTTAGCGTATTCGTCATGCGCTTACCGCCCAACCTCCATCCACGGTTACGACCTGTCCTGTAATCGGACTCGAATCCCTTCTCAAGAGAAAGTACGCTGCCTTCGCAATGTCCTCAGGCGCAAGCATGCCGTGTGTCAAAGGCTGCTTCTGCGCAACGTATTCCAGCAAGTGAGCGTCGCCCTGTGCCCGCGCGCTCATCGGCGTCAGAACCAGTCCGGCCGCGATAACATTTACGCGAATTTCGGCCGGCGCATAATAAGCCGCGGCCGAAAGGCTCATGGCTTCGATCGCTCCCTTGCTCGCCGCGTAGCCGACGGTCGCAAAATGTTCCCGCTGCGGATGCCGCGCCAAAACACTGCCAGTGTTGAGAATCACTCCCTTGTGAGAATCCCGCGTCCATACCCGCAGCACTTCACGGCACATCAGGAAAGTTCCTTTGGCGTTTACATCAAGAACCGTCTCCCAGGCTTCGGTCGAACATTCATGAAGTGGACCGTCGCCCAGCGAGCGGGCGCTGATTCCGGCCACGTTGAAGAGCGCGTCGATTCTTCCGAATCGTTCGACGCAGGCCGCCACGCTCCCGCGCACCGCTTCTTCATCGCGCACATCCGCCACGCTGAAATCCGCATCAGGCAACTCCGCCGTTAGCAAGCGGCATTCTTCTTCTTTCACGCCGACGATAAACACGCGGTCATGCGCTCCCCACAGGCGCGCCGTTGCCGCTGCAATTCCAGATGACCCGGTCACCAGCAGCACTTCGCTCACGTGGTCCCCATTCGCGATGCCTATTCGAAAAGATGTTTGAGGCTTTTGCGATAAGCCTCGTAGAACGCTTCCAGTTGCTCGGCCGCGCTTGCATTGCCCACGAATTGATGGCTGGGTAGCAATACCGGCTTCACGCCTCGTGCCAGCAACGCTTCGGCAGTAGCACAGCGAATCATGTTGATGATGGTCGCGCCGGTAACTGTCGAAACCGGCCCCGTGCGCCACTCCAGGCCCTCTAACTCGATGAGACAGTCGCCGGGAGGACACTGATTATCAATAATCAGATCGGCGCAGTCGATAAGCTTCTTCCCCGACGAATGCGCGGGCTTGGCTTGCTCGCAATGCGCCTTTGAAACGATAGCGATCACCGGCAGCCCGCGCCGCTGTGCGCCCGCTGCCATTTCGACGACTACTGGCCGAATCCCGCTGGTAGAAATTACGATGAAGGCGTCGTCCGGTCCAAAATGAAAGCTCCTCAAGATTTGCTCCGCGTAACCTTCGTAATTCTCAAGATAAAGCGGAGCACGCAGGCCGTTCGCGCCGACAATCGATGCGTGATTCGAGAGCGCAAGTTCCACCAAGGCTACAAAACCTGCATAACATCCCTGCCGAGGAGTCATTTCCTCGCACATCATGCGGGAGTGTCCGTTGCCAAAAAGAAAGACCAACCCACCGCGCGAAATTCGCTCCGCGCAGAGCTCGGCCGCTTCTTGAATGACTTCAGCCTGCGTGCGCCGCAGATTCTGCAGCAGCGTCATCGCCTGGTCGAAGAAAGCCAAACCAGCCTTCTTTGTGCCATCTGCCTTATGGGATGGGGCTTTCGTCGTCACGAAAAACCGGATTCCTTTCACTTCGCAAGAGCTGCCGAGGAACGACGTGAGTATAATTCAGAATCATTGTGAGCGAAACCCAAGCATCAGCGCAGGTCGACGCCGTCGCGATCGGCGTTGACATCGGCGCAACGGTGATCAAGGCTGCGCTGGTCGGATTAAACGGAGACCTGCTAGCGAGTTTTAAAGAAGACTCGCCGCGCACAACGGCGTCCCTTCGCGATTTCATTCATTCGGTCCGGAAGCACGCCAAGAGTCCGCTAACAGGAATCGGAATTGCCTGCAAGGGAGTGATTGATGCTGCGACGACGCGGGTGAACCGATTACCTGGCAACCTGAATTTTCTCGAAGGCTGCGCGCTGCGCGAAATCGCGGCAATGGATGGTTTGCCGGTCTGCGCCGACAACGACGCTCGCACTGCGTTGGTTGGCGAGGTGCTCTGGGGCGCTGCTCAAGGCCGGCGCAACGTGGTTCTACTCACTCTGGGCACCGGAGTTGGCGGCGCTGCGCTCGTCGATGGTGTGATTCTGCGTGGCGCATCGGGAGCGGCTTGCCACTTCGGGCACGTCACCCTCGACATGCGCGGCGGCCTTTGCATTTGTGGCAACTACGGATGCGTGGAGACTTCCTTTTCTTCTCGCGCAATTGAGTCCGCTTATGCTGCCCATATCCATCGGGCTTCTCCAACCCATTTATCGCTCGACGATGCCGGACGCGTTCCCACTACTGAGGCCATCTTTCAGGCCGCAGCCGAAGGCGATCCCAGTGCGCGCCGCGTGCTGGATCTCGCTTTCGAATCGCTCACTGCGGCACTGGTAAGTTTTCTGCACATGTTTGACCCTGAACTGCTCATTCTCGGAGGCAACATCGCTGCCGCAGGGCCACAACTGCTGGCTCCCTTACACGAAGAGGTCGAGCGGCGCACAAGTGTCCTCCTTGGGAGAAAAGTGCCGATTGTTCTGCAAAATGTGGTTGGGTACGGTGGCGTTGCGGGCGCCGCTGGACTAGTCTTCCTGCAGCAGCATCTGCTCACGATATGAAAGAGTGGCCCACCCCGCCGAAAGAGCGACAGCCGAGATGAATTCAACGAGCTCGCGGGATACCGATCGCGCAGAGAAAGGCTCGGCTCGTTATCTGTACTTGACCGCGGCCGTCGCTGCCATCGGTGGCTTGCTATTCGGTTTCGATACGGCAGTCATTAACGGCGCTATCGTTTTCCTGAAGCGCCAGTTTGCGCTGACCGATGCGCAAACTGAATTCGGCGCCAGCAGCCTCCTTCTGGGATGCGTACTCGGGGCTGCTCTTGCAGCTCTGACCAGCGATCGCTTTGGACGAAAGAAGCTGCTGCTGGCCGCCGCCGCGCTGTTCACCATTTCATCCGTTGGCACTGCGCTCGCTTTCAATCTGACGGAGTTTGTTCTTGCACGTGTGCTGGGAGGCCTCGCCATCGGTGTGGCTTCTTCGTTGTCACCGCTCTACATCGCAGAAATTTCTCCCGCGCGTATTCGCGGGCTGCTCGTGAGCGTCAACCAGTTGGCTATCGTCACCGGCATTCTGCTCTCCTATAGCGTGAACTATGGTCTCACCGCAGCGGGCCCATCGAACTGGCGCTGGATGTTCGCGTCCGCAGCTGTTCCATCAGTCTTGTTTCTGCTGGCCTTGCTTTTCGTTCCTGAGAGTCCGCGCTGGCTGGTGCAAAACCAACGCGAGGAGGACGCCGAGAACTTCTTGTCGCGCATCGGGGGGCGTGATGCCGCGCGAACAGAAATTCAGGCCATTCGCGCCGCGGTCGCTGTTGAAAGCGGTAATGTTTTCGATCAGGCCTTTCGAAAGCCGCTCCTGGTGGCCGTGCTGATCGGATTGTTCAGCCAGTTCACTGGCATCAACACCATAATCTATTACGGCTCCCTGGTTTTTCTCGAGCACGTCCCCCGGCAGACTGCAAGCACGGCGCTGTTTGCCAACGTCATGATTGGCGCTATCAATTTCGCCGCAACCATTGTCGGTATGTACTTGATCGATCGCGCTGGCCGCAAACCATTGATGACATCGGCGTTCGCGGGCATGGGGGTTGCGCTCGTGGGAGTTGCGTTGGCGATTCATGTTCAGGCGTCCGCCCTCGTGGTTCTGTTGCTGGTTTTGCTCTACGTGGCTTGTTTTGCCATTGGCATTGGAACGGGCACGTGGGTGTTGATGTCAGAAATATGTCCGACGCGCATACGCGGAAGGGCTATGTCGATCGCGACAATCTGCTTGTGGTGCGGGACGCTGATTGTGACCCTGACTTTTCTTTCGCTGGTGCGAGTGTTGACTGCGCCAGGTGCGTTTTTGCTTTACGCTTTGATCTGCGTGGCGGCGGTCGTGTTTGTATGGCGAGGCGTGCCCGAAACCAAGGGTCGCAGCCTGGAAGAGATTGAGAGCTGGTGGCGAATCAAGACGGGATAAATCGGAGAAGTGTTCCACGTGGAACACTTTGTTTTTACGTTCGGGTATATGAACAGTGACGATATAGGCTTTGGAGTCTGCGAGTTAGGAGGAAGAATAGCCCCTGGCTAACTGTAATAGCTACAGGCTAACTGGTAGTGGAGAGATCCGCGCCTCTTTTTTCCCCGGCCGCTCCAAGCCACGATGGCGACTAGCGAGGCCAAGATCACGACCGTCCAGGCGAGCACGGGGGAATAGCTTCCGGCGTAACGATGCTCTACCAATCTGGCCTGAATTACCGCATTGCGCGACGAGAGAAAATTTCCTAACTGATAGGCAAAGCCGGGGAAGGTGCCGCGCACCGCGGCTGGGGAAAGTTCATTGAGATGGGCTGGAACCACTCCCCATGCACCCTGCACCATGAACTGCATGAGGAATCCGCCCAGCGCGAGCATGGGAACTGTGTGCGAATATGCCCAGAGTGGAATCACTGGAATGGCGAGAATCGCGGCGATCACGATGGCTCGGCGGCGGCCGATTCGCTCCGACCATGTGCCGAACAAAATCCCGCCCAGCAACGCGCCGATGTTATAGACGATGGCAATCAGCCCTACGGTTTGCGGGGAGAACTGGTGGTTTTTCTGGAGGAACGTCGGATAGAGATCTTGCGTGCCGTGGCTGAAAGAATTAAAGGCGAACATCAAGACAACCAGAAAAAGAAAACTGCCAAGGTGGGCGACGATGTCCTTCGCGAGATGAGTCTCCGCCTGGCGCGATACCCGTCCCTGGAGCCAGGCGGGCGATTCTTCGACCTTGGTGCGAATGTAAATCACCAGGAACGCGGGCAGCGCTCCGATCACGAACATGCCGCGCCATCCTATGAAAGGGAACAAGGTGCCATAGACTAAAGCGGCGAAAAGATAACCCACCACATAACCTTCCTGCAACAATCCGGAGAAGAAACCGCGGCCTTCGGCGGGCAGGGTTTCGAAAGCCAAGGCTGCACCGACTCCCCACTCTCCTCCCATCGCGATTCCGAATAATGCCCGCATGATCAGAAAGAATTTGAGTGAAGGAGCGAAGGCGGAAGCCAGCTCGAATACGGAATACGAAATAATGTCGATCATCAGAGTGGGACGGCGACCAAAACGGTCAGCCATCATGCCGAAGAGAAACGCACCCACTGGACGCATGGCCAGGGTGAGAAAAATTGCTTCGGTGATGTCCGAGACTTTGGCGTGAAACTGCGTGGACAGGGCATTCAGGCAAAAGACAAGAATGAAGAAATCGAAGGCGTCGAGCGACCAGCCGAGAAAACAGGCAATGAAGGTATTTCGCTGGACTGATGAGAGTCTGCGAAAGTGACCTATAAATTCCATGTTTGGTCTGGCCCTGTGGCCAAAGTCGTTCGATGCTAACACAGGGGTTCGGTTCGCCAGGGAAGCGAGTCAAATGAGCGAAATGTTGCTGCAAGTAGCGGAAGGAAGATAGGCAACGGGGGAACCCGCCCTCAAGACAAAATTCGCTTGCCTTACAGAACTCACCCTATCGTAGTCGAGAGCCCCTTTTGCTACTTTCTAAGTTGAAGATCGCAGTGAGAGGCCTGAGTCCGCTTTTCAGCGACGCTTGAAATATTGAACGGCACGCTCATGATCTTCCGCGGCTTTCCTGGTACCGAATGTGCCAAGGTTTCGCCGGCGACCGGTTTTGGAATCTTTTTTGCGCGAGTACAAGCGGAATTGACCAGTTTTTAGTTTTCGAATCATGAGGCACCTCGACATCGTTTGATGCTGGGAATGAAAGAAAGGGCGAGTAAGAAAAGCCGAAGCAACTTTGCGAAAGGGAGGACCACACGATGAGAGCTGTGAGCGGAGTATTTCGTTCGCGATCAGATGCTGAGCATGCCGTAGCGGAGATGCGTTCCACCGGTATGCGTGAAGACCAAATTACTCTGTTGACCCCCGAAACGGCCGAGACGAAAAAGTCCGTTCCGACCGTGGGGGCCGAGCAGCCTGGGATGGGAAAAGCGGTGGGAGCTGTTCTGGGTGGTGCTACGGGGATGGGCGGAGCCGCGCTTATAGCAGCCATCCCGGGGGTGGGACCAATCACGGCGATCGGGTTGTTGGGCGCCGCATTTTTAAGCGCTGCTGGAGCAGGAGTCGGCGCTGCCGCCGGCGGGAAATTAGAGAATTCCATGACCAAGGGTCTGCCCCATGACGAATTGTTTGTATATGAGGACGCTCTGCGGCAAGGCCGCAGCGTAGTGATTTGTTTCGCCGATGATGAAGCTAAGGCTTCGCACGTCCGCGAATTGCTCGAGGCGGAGGGCGCGGAAGCGGTCGACGCAGCTCGTGACCAATGGTGGATCGGTTTGCGTGGGGCTGAGGAAGAAAGCTACTCGAATTCCGGCAGAAACTTTGGCAACGATGAAAAGTTTTATCGACTCGGATTCGAGTGTGCGCTCCACGCCCAGGCCCGGTGTAAAGAATATGACCAGGTGATGGGCGAGATGACGGCAAAGGTCGAGGAACTCGAAGCCGCATATCCTGGTGCCGAAGTGGCTGAGCCTTTCACGCGCGGATACGAGCGTGGTCGCGACTACTACCAGGAGATGTGTGATAAACAGAAGGCTGCGTAGAGAATTTCGTGCGATAAAGAGGAGGTCCTTATGCCGGAAAAGGAAACTATCCAGCGCGCTCACGAAGATGCTCGCGAAGGAAAGTCACCCAGCACGCAGGCGGGAGAATTTGTGCGGGAAGAAATGGATCACATTCGCGAAGGCAAGCATGGAGCTCGTTCTACTAAACAGGCCATCGCGATTGGGCTTTCGAAAGCGCGGCGCGCGGGGATAAAGTTACCGGCGCCGAGCGACGGCAAGATGTCGCTAAGATCCCGCAAGCAGGCCAACCGCGATTACGAAGAGGGACAAAGCCATCCTCGGCGCAAACCATCGTCCGCGCGGTCGCGCGCAGCCAGCCGTGCTCTTAAAAAAGAAGGGCACAGCGCGGCTTCACGGCAGTCGCTGTCGAAACAAGCGCGCTCCACTGCGAAAAAACGCGGTCCTGCGGCGCGCCATCGCTCGGCGATGAAGGCCGTTCACACGAAGGCTCGGGAACGGAAAGACAACGGATGAGCAAGAACGGACACGGCGGTCTCGCGGATCCATCGCAACTTCGATCGTTGTACGAGCAGGACGACGGCATAATCCAAGTCGTGATTGAGACGCCGAAAGGCAGCCGTAACAAGTACGCATTTGACGTGGAACAGAAAGTATTTGAACTCAAGAAAGTTCTGCCCGCGGGCATGACATTTCCGTATGATTTCGGTTTCATTCCCCGAACCAAAGGCGGAGACGGCGATCCCGTTGATGTTTTAGTCCTCATGGATGAACCTGCGTTTCCCGGCGTTGTGGTGAAGTGCCGACTGGTTGGAATCATTGAAGGTGAGCAGTATGACAAGAAAAACAGGGAGCGCAACGATCGGGTTGTCGCAGTGGCAAGCGAAAATCATAGCTTCGCCGACATCAAACACATCGACGATTTAGGCAAGCTTTTCGTGCACGAGGTCGAAGACTTCTTCGTCAATTATCACGAGCTAAGCAAGGAACGATATCGGGTGACCGATGTCAGAGGACCGAGGCAGGCTCGAAAGCGAATCGAAGAAGGCATCCGCGCCGCTGGCCACGTTTGAGTTCAACGATTCTCCACAGGCGCAAGAAGTTGTTGGTTAAGTTGCCTGAGCGAAATAGAGACCCACAGGAAAATCGGCCAAAATCTTTGAAACAGCAAAACTCGAAGAGCGGTCGGAGGTTTGCCGATCCAGTTCTTGTCCAGTGAAAACGTTCCGATACGTTCCAGAAAAGTTGTCTGAAGGGATCGAAAGGCGAGTGTCTTCCCATATCTGCCCAATCGGAGGCTCATCAGCGTCGTTCAGTAGTCCAGCAACCAGGCGAGGCACGACCACGAGCACGCTTGAGCTTTGGGATTTTCTTATGAATGCGACCACGTGGTCGGCCTTCGTGCCTTCCGCTGTTAGGGGGAGATACTCACCCCGCTCAAACAGGGCTGGCTGCTGTTGACGCAACCCCAGAACTTTCCGTATCAAATACAACTTAGCCCGACCGTCCTCGAGCTCGAACAGGCCTTGTGGCGCGGGTTTGGCGCAGTCTCTTCCCGACTCAAACATGTCCTGGATGATCTTTCGCCGAAGTTCGTAATCGACCGGACGCCGATTGTCCGGGTCGACCAAACTGAAATCCAACAACTCGTTGCCTTGATAGATGTCAGGCACTCCCGGGCAGGTCAGCTTAAGAAGCGTCTGCGCCAGGCTGTTCCACAGGCCGATACGGGCGACGTGCTGCTGGAAGGGTAAAAAGTTATTGAGGAACCGGTTCTGGCCGCCTGATTCCAGCAAAGTTTTGACAAACAATGAAACCGCCGCTTCGTATTCGGCATGTCGATTGATCCAACTGGTATTCTCCTTGGATTCACGGATTGCTTTCAGCATGTAGCTTTCGATGCGCTCGCAAAAAGCATTCCGATCGTTTGCGTCGTTCATAGGTTTCGACGGCCAAGTTCCGATCAAAGTCTGGTAGAGCAGATATTCGTCATTCGCCGAAGGAGCGGGCGCTTCGTTGATCAGGCGCTTGTGCCTGCGGTTGAAGCGCTTCCACTCTCTTACACGAAGTTTCCATTGTCCAGGTATCTCCGACAGTACGTTGATCCGGGCGCGCACGTCCTCCGAGCGTTTGGAGTCATGCGTACTGCCCGCCAGCATGGTGTGAGGCCAGGAGCGCAGACGTTCCTGGTTGGCCGTGTGAAACTCAGAGATGGTCGTGCCGAATCGATGCAGGTCGCTGCCCACGTCATTCAGTGAAACCAGGCGGTTATAACGGTAGAAGGCGGTATCTTCGAGGCCTTTCGCCATCACGGGCCCGGTGAACTGCTGGAATTTCATGGCGAAACTTGTGACTGCGTTTTGGTACGCGGGATCCTGGCCTTCGGCGATACTGGTCAAGAGCACTTGGCCGACAAAGTCGAAGATGCTGGTATCGGCGGCGGGACTTCTCCACTTGGCAGACGCAATAGCGCTGCGAATGTAGCCCGCGTCCTCGTCCGATACTTCGGACGCGCTGACGTAGGTGCGGTAAACCGGAAAGCTGGCAACGACTTCGGTGAGCGCATCGCGCAGATTGTTGAGCGTGAAGTCGCAAGTGCGCCGTTTTGAAAGCGCAATACGGGTAAGCCGACTTGCCAGTACATTCAGTTCACTGGCGAGGGCAACGCGCATAATCAGTTTGCGGCAGGCATAGGCGAGCTCAATAAAATTGATTTCGTAATCGGCAAGAATGCGATAAATGCGATCTAAACTAGCTGCCGCCGCCGTATCTACGAAAATTCCATTAACCAGATTCGCAAAGTCATAGCCAGTGGTGCCGCAGACTGGCCATTTGTCAGGCAGACGTTCGTCTCCCGTGAGAATTTTCTCGATCACCACAAAACGTGATCCGCGCTCCGGATTTCTGGTGGCGATGTCGAGGCGCTCGAAATATTGTTGCGGATTGTACAAGCCGTCGGGATGATCGATGCGTAAGCCATCCACTTTGCCGTCCGCCATTAAACTCAGCACAAAGCGATGAGTGGCTTCAAAGACGGCTTCGTTTTCTACGCTGATCCCGGCCAGGTCGTTGGTGTCGAAGAAGCGCCGATAGTTGATATCGTCAGAGGCGACTCTCCAATTTGCCAAGCGAAAGGCCTGCGTTTTGATGAGCTCGTGGAGTTCCTCAAAGCTTGTGGGATCGTCGGGAGTGCCGTTTATCTTTTTGACAGCTTCGCGAATGCAATCGCTAATCTTTGGAGAGCGGGCGCTCAGTTCCGCCAGACGGCGCTTATTGATTTCCTTATCACGATTGCGCTCTGCAATTCGCTCATTATTAACTTCGTATCTCGCGGGCAAATTGCCGAAAGAGGTAATTAAGCTCTGAAATTCCAGTAGATCCGCATTGCCCTCGCCGATTTCCGGCGAGGGCTTGGCTGTGCAATGTTGCAAAATACGAGGATACTCGCGAGGATCCACGGGAAATCGATGTTCATGATAGAAGACGTCGAACTCGCCGCGCTCCGGGTTAAATACCAGCTTCAACTCGCCGCTCTCGAGCACAACGCCATAGTGATCGTGGAGCACGGGCACGAGGACTTTTCCGCGGAGCTCATCTTTCAGGGGAGTCCAGTCGATATCGAAGAAGCCGGCGTAAGGGGAAGATTCGCCGTTCTCGAGAACGTCCAGCCACCAGGCATTGTCGCTGCCCATGATGCCCATGTGGTTCGGGACGATATCGAGTATCAATCCCATGTCGTGTTCATGGAGAGCTGACACGAAGCGATCGAAATCCTCGGGGTTCCCGATTTCGGGATTGAGCGACTTGTGGTCGACGATGTCGTATCCGTGCATACTGCCGGGACGCGCTTTTAAACAGGGTGAAACATAGCAGTGACTGATGCCGAGCGAGGCAAGGTAAGGAACGATCGCTGTCGCCTGCGCAAAAGTAAATTCGCGATTAAGCTGCAGGCGATAAGTTGCGCGCGGAATGCGTGAAGGGATAGTCATGGTTGCAGAAACCACGCCACACACCAGGGTGGCACCGGTCCCTCCTTCAGCGCATCGCTGGCGTAGATTACTTGCGAGGTTGGCAGAGTGAAGTCGGAGAGGGAATCGTCTCCGAGATTCGCCTTCAGAATGAGCTCCGAGTGGTCGGAAAATCTCCAGCGCACAGTCAGGCCTTGAGTGCCTTGGAGTTGATAATCCCCACGGATCGCGCATGCAGGCGAAAGCCTGGGCATAATGTGCTGACACCGTAGCCGCAACAAATCGCGATGAAAGCGAAGCCAGTCATTGTGAGGCGGTTGTGCAAGTGTGCTCCAGTCGAGTCGTGAAGCTTCAAAAGTTCCGGCCGCGTTAGGGTCGGGGATTTGCTCGCGCTCGGATGGGTCGTTGAATCTGGAGAAATGGGCGAACTCATTTCGCCGACCGGCGGTGACCGCTGCCGCCAGATCTTTCTCGAAGTCACAGAAAAAAAGGAATGGCGTGTCAGCTCCGAACTCCTCACCCATGAAGAGCATTGGTGGAGACGGCGCGAGTAGAAGAATAGCAGTGGCGGCACGTAGAGCTCGCGGATTTGCAATCTTTATAATGCGCTCGCCGAACGCGCGGTTTCCGATCTGATCGTGATTCTGCAGGAAGTTGACAAATGCACTCAGCGGCAGACCATCGGTCGGTTCACCGTGGACTGCGCCATTTCGAAACGCTGAAGCCTCGCCTTGGTACGCGAATCCTTCGACTAAGCAACGGCCCAGTTGATTGCGTGGACGCTCAGCGTAATCTGAATAAT
>Ga0206819_10154_pt1 | contig 25084 bp, 18 predicted proteins | sample Alteio_BWOrgCont_87_FD_152855 | JGI IMG/M metagenome (GOLD analysis project Ga0206819, IMG submission 152855) | Enriched cells from forest soil in Barre Woods Harvard Forest LTER site, Petersham, Massachusetts, United States -... | ecosystem: Environmental > Terrestrial > Soil > Temperate forest >... | reverse complement strand
TTCCGCTGTGGCTCCGGGTCCCCTTGCACGGTAATCCCGTAGGACTGCGCAACTTCTCGGGCCGTATCGCCAAGGTTGGACTCTGCCAATCCAAAAACCGTGAGGACCTTGAGAGGAACGATGGGCAGAAACATGTCCACGTTGATATCCGCGACTACCGACTTCGGGTCGACGGTAGGGTGCGCGGCGAAATACTTCGAGCCCAGCAAGCCCTTTTCTTCTCCGGTAACGAATAGAAACAGCAATGAACGCTTAAGTTTCTCTGGAGATTTCTTCAGCGAAGCTGCAACGTCCAACAGCAGAGCGCTTCCGGAAGCGTTATCCATGGCCCCGTTGTAGATGCGGTCGCCATTGATGGGCTCGCCGATGCCGAGATGGTCGATATGCGCTGAAAGAACAATGTATTCGTTCTTAAGTTCGGGGTCATTGCCGGGGAGCTTTGCAATCACATTGTCCGAAGTCAGGTTCCTTTTTTCCACCTTCGCTTTCGCCTTGATCGAGGTCCCCAACGGAAAACGTGGAAGCTGCTTTCGGTCCTTGGCGATGTTCAAGATTTCGTCGAAGGAGTGACCAGATCCTTCGAAGAGTTTTCCGGCACTGGCGGGATTAAATGTGAGCGCGATTTTCTCGCCTTCGGTTTCGTTGAATTCAGCATCAGCTAACGCCATGCTGGGATGCACACGGCTCAGCGACATGCGGGACCATGGAATATCCATGGACGCGGGATTGGAGATCGTAACGATCCCGATCGCGCCAGCTTTATGGAACGTCTTCCAGCGCTCGGCGGGAGACTGATAATGAGCGCCCAAAGGACCTGGAATATCGGCGGGTAAACCGGTCAGAATCACGGCTATCTTGCCATTGAGATCAAGGCCAGAGAGGTCGTCATAGTTTTTCTCGGGAATGCTTAAGCCGTATCCCACGAACACAAGCGGAGCCTGTACTTCCGGAGCGAGATCGACGCGGGTATTGAAATAGGCGTCTTCGCCAAGGATGAGAGGCTCGACTTTGCCCTCGCGGACTAACGCGAGACTCGAATCCTTTTCGACGATCTGTCGGGATTGAAACTTCGCCGACTGATAGAAGCCGTTCGTCCCGGCAGGCTGAAGTCCTGCCAGCTTCAACTGATCGACGATGTAAGCCTCTGCCCTCTGCAAGCCGGCGCTGCCAGTGTCGCGGCCTTCCATATTGTCGTCGGCGAGCACCTTGACGTAGTCCCACCATGTCTTACCATCGAAGTGGGTGGGCATCGCTTGTTCCGAGAAAGCGCAGATCGCGACGAGTAAACCTGCCACAGGCAGAAGCTTCTTGAGCATTGATTTAGATCCTTCGGTTATGTTCGAGGCTGAGCTAAGGAAAATTAGCAAACACCGCATCGATTTCGCCTGCATAACGGTCGAGCTTTTCTTGCAGGAGAGCTCCCAAAAGTCAGCGCCGAGAAGTTTACCGTAGTTTTAAAGCCTGCGCTTAGTGATGTGCCAGTTTTCGCACGAATCCGTTCTGCCGAACGTTTTACTGGGGCGGCACTAAGCTGGCGACAGCTTTTTTCAACTGCTCAGCATCGAAGCCGAAAGGGCCAGGTTTGCTCTTGTAAGCCACGCGACCGCTGGCATTGATCAAATAAAGGCGATCCGGCCATCCCGTGTATGCCTGCTCGGTTGAGTTGCCAAACTCGTCGAGCACCGCAGGAATGTCGATTCCCAACTTGCGCACGCAAGCGCCCGCGACAAAAGCGCGTTCATCTTCACTTTTCGGGCTGGCGAAAACTACGCCGTCCCTGATGTTGCTTTGCATCTGCCAGACGTCGCTGGGGTGAGCTTCGGTGATGTAAACGACCAGAAACGCAACCTGGCTTCCATATTGTTTATAGAGTTTGTTGAGGGCAGGAACCTCCCGCCGGAACGGGGGTCATGTGTAGCTTCCAAAGATAAGAACCACAGGCTGGCCCTGGGCCGTAAGGGTGGACAACTGCACTCGCGCGCTCTTGTCCAGTTTCTCCAGTGAAAAGTCGGGAGCCGGATCTCCCACTTGTAGCGTGCCGACGCGGGCTCGCATCCAAAGGCTTTCGAACGGAAGCACGAGAAACGCGACCGTGCCCGGCATTCTGGCCATGACTCTGCCAAATGCTTCGGGCGATTGCCGCATGACTGCAAATAGCGCTCCGCAGGCAATGACCCACAGGAGTGCCATGACGCCCAGTGCTGCAAACAATTTTCTTAAAATGGATCGGCGATTCGCGACCACTCGTTCCCACCTCATCTGAATCGTGCCGCCAAGAGCTACGCGATTATAGGGGCTGAGGGCACTCCGTCAAATAATATGAAAGCAGTAGCAGCAATTATGTGATTTTAAATCTTGAGGTCACACATTTGTGACCTCGAGTGATTGTTGCGCGACGCTGGAACTTGGCCCGTTCGCGTTATATCCTCGGAGCGTGCTTCGTCCGCTCGCGTCTGGCCGCTCACCAACTCGTGGTCTGTTCCTCGGACTCATCATCACTCTTGCCGCGGTGGCGGCCTATTCGTGGTACATCACGGTACAGATTTCCGGTCTTCGCGAGCTGCAAAAAGATCTTGCCGGCCGGAATCGCAAGGACTCGCTCCAGCTCCTGCGCATTCAGAATGATTTAAACTCTCTCGCGCTCGCGATGCGCGACATGCTCGACAATGACGAACCCTATGCGCTCACCGCATGGTCGGCCCAGTTTGAGCGCATCCGCGCGGACCTGGATAATGCGCTCGTGCTCGAAGAACAGGCTGCGGTAGCCGAACGCACTCCAGAGCAAAGACAATTTCTGGTCACCTCGATGGCTCAATTCTGGGATGCCGTGGATCGCACTTTTGCGTTGGCTCGCGATGGCAAAGAGAGTGACGCGAGAACCCAGATACGTCTTTCATTGCAGGCGCGCCAGGCAGCCTTGAGCACGGCCGTCGCGCGTCTGCTGGTACAGAATAACGAAAGCGAAGAACAAGTGGCTCTGCGCGTAGGACAGATTTATGACCGCGTGCAGCGTCAGGTCTACATATTTTTCGCGGCGATCCTGACCGCGATCGTGCTTACCAGCCTGTACCTGATTCAGTCCAATCGGCGTCTCTTCGCGCAACTTGCCGCTCTGTCGGAGCAGCGCAGCGAGCTGGCGCAGAAATTGATCTCGACTCAGGAATCCACTCTGCTGCATATTTCGCGCGAGCTGCACGATGAATTTGGACAGATCCTCACCGCGATCGGATCCATGTTGAGTCGTGCGCGAAACCATGTGCCCGAAGATTCGCCGCTGCGCGCCGAACTTCGCGAAGTTTCTGAGATCGCGCAGTCCACACTCGACAAGGTCCGCAGTCTCTCACAGGCACTCCATCCCGTTATGCTGGATGAAGCTGGACTTGAGAGCACGATTGACTGGTACATCCCGGTAGCGGAAAGGCAGTCTGGTATTAACATATCCTATGAAAAATCAGGAACGCCATTTCCCGTGGATGGTAGCATCGGCGTGCATATTTACCGCATCTTGCAAGAAGCCTTGAACAATGTCGCTCGCCATTCCGGCGCTCGCCAGGCTTGGGTGCGACTTCGCTTCCTGAAGCAGGCCCTTGAGCTCGAGGTTGAAGACCACGGCGCTGGATTCGTACAGCGGTCTACGAGGTCGGGCATTGGATTGGTGGCCATGCGCGAACGAGCAGAGTTACTGAACGGGAGCATCGACTTTGTGAAACCGATCGAGGGTGGAACCATGGTCCGTCTCAGAGTCCCGATAGAGAAAGCGGAGCTGAATGTCCAGTAAGATTTCAGTTTTGCTGGTGGACGATCACAGCCTGGTCCGTCGCGGGTTTCGCCGCATTCTTGAGGACGCGCGTGACATCACCGTGGTCGGAGAAGCCAGCGACGGGGCCGAGGCAGTGCGGCTGGCAGAACAGTTGCGCCCCCAATTGATCGTGATGGACTGCGCGCTTCCCGGCATGAGCGGATTGGACGCTACCCGCCGCATTCTGGGTAAGTTTCCCGAGACCGCCGTTTTGATGTTGAGCATGCATTCCGAACTCACTTGGGTCCATCAGGCGTTGGACGCTGGCGCACGCGGCTATATTCTTAAGAGCGCGATGGACATGGAATTAGTGGCGGCCGTCCGCCGAGTCGCAGCGGGCGAAATTGTGCTGGATCCGCAAGTCGTCGAAACTACCGCATTGAAGGGTGAGCGGAATACAGGACTCACGGTACGCGAACTCGAGGTTCTGCAACTGATCGTCGCTGGTAAGTCTAATAAGGAAATTGCCACCGACCTCGACCTGAGTGCCAACACCGTGGCCGTTCACCGCGCCAACATTATGGATGCGCTGGGAATCCACAAGACCGCCGAGCTTGTCGTGTACGCCATTCGCAACGGCCTGGTGAACATTCGGTGAACCGCCGATCTTTCTTGCTCGGACTCGCCGGCGCCACTTCCGTTTCAGCTATCCCTCTGAAACTATTTGCGGAACCTTCAAACCCTGGCTTTCGACTCGTCGACATCACCAGCGCGGCGGGCATTCAGTTCAAGCACAACAGCGGCGCCTTCGGGGGGAAACTTCTTCCTGAAACGCTAGGCTCCGGCTGTGCCTTCCTCGATTACGACCGCGACGGCTGGCAGGACATCCTCCTCATTAACGGTATGGATTGGCCGACACATAAACGCCAGCGATCTACGCTTCGGCTTTATCACAACAACCACGATGGCACTTTTACCGACGTAACTCAAAAGGCCGGTCTCGACCTGGAGATGTACGGGATGGGCGTCGCAGTCGGAGATTATAACAACGACGGATTTCCTGACATCCTGATTACCTGCGTGGGCCAGAACCGGCTTTTTAAGAACACAGGGAAGGGAACTTTCATCGACGTCACCGACTCCAGCGGACTCGGCCGCCGTCAGGCCATGAGCACTTCGGCGCTATGGATTGATTTTGACCGCGACGGCCGCCTCGATTTGTTCGTTTGCAATTATGTGAAGTGGTCGCCAGAACACGATGTGTTTTGCAGCCTCGACGGGAAACATAAGTCCTATTGCACACCCGAGGCCTACCGCGGAGAAACCTGCTGGCTCTTTCATAATCGCGGCGACGGAACCTTTGAAGACGTTACGGCAAGCAGCGGCATTTTCGACAGCAGTTCGAAATCCTTGGGCGTGGCCATGCTCGACTATGATCACGACGGTTGGCCTGACCTCGTGGTAGCAAATGACACACAGCCCAACAAACTCTACCGGAACGCGCACAATGGGACTTTCAAAGATGTCGCGGTTGAGGCAGGCATCGCTTTCAGTGGCGACGGGAAAGCGCGCGCGGGCATGGGAGTCGATGCCGCCGACTTTGAGAATTCGGGCGCTGCCGGAGTCGCCATCACAAATTTTGACAACGAAATGATCGGGCTGTATCGGGCCCTTGGCAATGGTACGTATGAGGATGTCGCAACTCAAGCCGGCGTCGGGCTTCCCTCCAAAGCCACATTAGGATTCGGTTGCGTTTTCCTCGATGCCGACCTCGATGGGGCACTCGACCTGGCCGCCGCAAACGGTCACATCGACGATACCGTACGAAATATTCGCGGCAATGTCGGTTACGCGCAACCGCCGCAGCTTTTTCTGAACAATCTTCTCGGCCAGAACAAACGAACCTTTCGCGACGTGAGTGACGAAATCGGCGATGCCTTTAGTCAGCCCAAAGTCGGACGCGGTCTGGCCTACGGCGATTTTGATCGCGATGGCGATCTCGACATTCTCATGACCACAAATAACGGTCCTGCCTATCTGTATCGCAACGATCAACTGGCAGGAAATCGCAGCATCCGCTTCCACCTGGTAGGGAAGCAATCGAACCGTGACGCCATCGGCGCATTGGTTCGTATCTACCACACGGGCACCAGTCAATCGCGCACGGTTAAGAGCGGATCGAGCTATCTGTCGCAATCCGAGCTTCCTGTAACATTCGGCATGGGGAAGCGAGATAAGATTGAAAGAGTGGTTATCCAGTGGCCGAACGGCCGAGTTGAAGAATACAAGAACCTCGCGTCAGGCAAGACCTACGACTGCGTTGAAAGCGAAGGAATCACGCCCGGCGTGGGTTTCTAAAGTTGTGCCAACCCGGACTGTGACTTGGCTAGCAGCGCAATCGGTGTTTTACTGGTTCTTCACTCGCACAGGTACCAAAATAATTTCTAGAAGGAGAAACGCCATGCGTCTTCGAAAAGCTGTCACACGGTTGGTAATCCTATTTGGACTGCTCGCGGTAAGCTTCGCGGCTTCCGACAATGGACAATCCGCCACAGTCAAGGGCTACGTTATCGATTCTGCTTGCACGTTTACCAAGAACCTTAAGAAGCCGATCAGCCCAGAATGTGCGGTGGCGTGCGCGAAAGGCGGTTCGGAGCTCGTAATTCTTTCTGACAACAGGACGATTTACTGGCCCATCGATGATGCTACGCCCGCGTCCAGTCAGAACGCGAAACTTTTGCCCTTCGCCGGCCAGAAGGTCACGGTGACCGGGAAAATTTACGAGCAAGGCGGCTCGCACGCCCTGGTCATCGACAAGATCGAACCTTTGGCGAGCGCAAAGTAATCAGGCCGACAGAGTCTGCTGCAAGTTGTTTCTACGGAGGCGATGAATGTTGAAACGCCCTAACACGAGTATCGCGACGCTGTTTTGTTTCTTCGCGATAATCTCGGTGCCGTGTTTGCAAGCCGAGGCGAAATCGAAAATGCAAAAGCAATTGTTTGGCAAGACAGAAGACGGGCAACAGGCGGATCTGTACACCTTGACCAACAAGAACGGCGTTGAAGCCCAGATCACAAACTACGGCGGAACCGTTGTCTCTCTCAAAGTTCCCGATCGCAACGGCAAATTGGACGACGTCGTACTGGGCTATGACAATCTCGAGGGCTACGCCGCGGGCAAAGCCTATATCGGTGCAACGGTCGGACGCTACGCCAACCGAATTGCCCACGCCGCGTTCACTCTGGATGGCGTCACTTACGCGCTGGCAAAGAATGATGGCGACAACCATCTGCACGGCGGTTTCAATAAGCGGTTATGGACCGCCAAAGATGTTTCCGGCCCCGCCGGACAGGCGCTGGAACTTACCTATTTAAGCAAGGATGGTGAAGAAAGTTTCCCCGGAAACCTATCCGTAAAAGTCGTGTATGCGCTGACCGACAAGAACGAACTGAAAATCGACTACACCGCGACCACCGATAAAGACACTGTCATCAACCTCACGAATCACGCGTACTTCAACCTCGCCGGTCAAGGCAACGGAGACATTCTGCAGCAGCAACTTATGATCACCGCGGATCGATTCACTCCCGTCGATGCGACCTCGATCCCGACGGGCGAAATCCGAAGTGTGAAAGGCACTCCGTTCGATTTCACAACAGCAGCTGCAATCGGCGCGCGCATCGACCAGGAAGACCAGCAACTCAAGCTAGGACACGGCTACGATCACAACTGGGTCCTGAGTAGCGAACCAAGGGCGTTGTCTTTAGCGGCGCAGGCTTACGATCCGCTTTCGGGCCGGATGCTCGAAGTGTTAACTACGGAGCCCGGCATCCAGTTCTACACCGGAAACTTCCTCGACGGAATTCAGGGCAGGAACGGCAAAGTGTACAACCGCCGCTACGCTTTCTGCCTGGAGACCCAGCATTTTCCGGACTCGCCGAATCATCCTAACTTTCCATCAACCGTTCTCAAGCCCGGCCAGCGCTTTCAGTCGACCACTGTGTACAAGTTCTCGACTAAATAGTTCTCGATGGGAATTCTTTTCGGGAAGTGAAGTGAGAGCGAGCAGGAGTTTCGATCGTTCCAGCCCGCTTGATGCGAATCTATTTCAGTTTCACGAACAATAAAACAAAGATCGCCCAAACTCCAACTGTCGTAGGAAACTGGGCCGCTTGCGCTTCCTGCAATGCGCCCCCTTTTGGGATCGCAAAAGAGAGGCCGAACATTGCAACTGCCGTCAGTATTCCGAGGATCAGTTTGTTTTTCCAGTTCATGGTCGTTCCCCCTCGCCCGCTGAGCCCGTCGAGTCACTCCGGTGACTCACGGAATGTGTTCTCAGGACGGTAGCGGCAATTCTACGCCGGAACTGAAGGAACGCAACCTATCGCTGGCTAGGGATCGGACTGCCGCTGCAAAAGTGCACGGGAAGGTTTGTCCCGACCGCGCTTGTGCGCGACGAATAGGTTCAGCCATGATAATGCTTACCTATGCATATATCCGGAGCCTGGATTCTGCTGATCTTTGTCACCCTGTCGACCGCAGTGATTCTCCTGGTGCTCCACTTGACCAAACTCGGTCTGATCATCCACCAGCAAATTCCGGACCGACCACAGAGGCGGCTATTTCTTGCGTCAGTCAGTTTCTTTATAACGTTCGCCGCGGTGCGGCTGCTCGTAGCCTCGATCACGCATCATGTCGGACCCTTCGGCTACGTCGAGCTAGGTGGGACGCACATCCACCATTTGGTGTGGGGAATTCTGCTCCTGCTCATCACTGGCTATGCGGAGCTAGCTGAGCTCGGGACGGGTGAGAGCCCATCCGCAATATTCTGGGCTAAGCTACTCGCTCTAGCTTATGGAGTCGGCGCCGCCCTGACGCTTGACGAGTTTGCAATCTGGCTGAATCTGGACCCGCAGGCGTACTGGTCGAAGCAGGGCAGAGAGAGCATTGATGCCGTTGTTCTCTTCGGCGCATTGCTCGCAATAGGCACGTGGGGCGCGCCAGTATTCCGCTGGGCCCTTGCAATCGACCACGCAGAACGAAAGCGTCTAGACGAGGACGAATAAGCAAGATGTTTCAACCCGACTAAATACCTAAAGTGAATGCTGTAGCTGATTCCGATCCCGGAGGAAACAAATTGATGCGTCTCCCTATCGTGCTTTCGGTCGCAATTCTTGCTCTTGCGCTCCAGCCTGCACACGCCCAACAGGCAACCGACGAAGCGGCCATTCGCGCCGTGCTGGCTCGCGAAGCTGAAGGATGGAACAAGTTCGATCCCAAGCAGGTTGCCTCTATATTTACGGAAGATGTGATATGGCAAAATCCATTCGGCGTGCGGCTTCATGGCAAGGCTGAGCTTGAAAAGTTTCTTACTGACCTCCTGGCGCGGCCCGGATTCCGTGCCGGCAAGTCCACCAGCCCTGTAACCATTCTCGATTTGCGTCTCACTTCGCCCACCACGGCAGCCGTTTGGAGCGATGAGCGCATCGAGGGCGTCGTAAATGATTTTAGCGGAAACCCAATGCCGCCCCGTCATTCCTACTATCTGGAAGTCCTGGTCAAGCAAGACGGCGTCTGGAAAATCAGCGACGCCATGGTCATGGACATTATCCATCCCAAGTGAAGGCAGGTATCCCAGCCTTTCGCACCCCGGTGCTATCGGTTAGCTGGTTGCTCGCGCCGAGCGGGCTTCGGTATCGCGGCCAGCAGTATTTGCGTAGTAGGAATTCTTCACTGCGTACATGCGGCGATCGGCTTCCGCCAGGAGATGTTCGGCATTGTTGCCGTCCACCGGATAAAAGGCCTGACCGATGCTTACAGAAACCAGATCTTCGCCGCAGACTTCTTTTCCCACTTTCGCGATGATAGTTTCGAGTCTCTGCGCCATTTCTTTGGCCGCGACCTGATCGAGACCTGGCGCGATGACTACGAACTCGTCACCGCCCATGCGCGCGGCGTAATCGTATTCGCGGCAAGAGTCTTTTAAGGCTCCGGCGAAGGCTTGCAGCAGCTTGTTGCCTTGAAAGTGGCCGAAGCGGTCGTTGACTTGTTTGAAGCCGTTGAGATCGGAAACGAACACGGCCAGGGGCAGATTGGAGCGCTTGCATCGTGCGATTTCCCGGTCTAGATGCAAGAAGAGCGATCGCGCGTTTGGCAGTTCGGTAAGGTAATCGGTCGTGGCGGAATCCTCGGCTAAGCGATATTTCAACGCATTTTCGATGGTGAATCCCAGTTTGGAGCTGATCGCCAACAGTATTCGCAGGTGGTCTTTGCTGAATGCGTCCTGCTGCGTGCGATAAAGCGCCAGCACCGCAACCACACCCGAGACTCCTTCGAGGGGCACAGCCAGCGCCGAGCGCAGCGTACTGTATTTGGTTGGATCATTGAGATATCCAGGCTCGACCGATGGATTGCCATTCAGAATCGGCTTGCTGTTCTGCGCAACCCAGCCGGACAGGCCTTCGCCGAGCGGAATCCTTAAAGACGAGAACAAACGGAAGTTGTCGCCACTCACAAATTCCGGAGTCAACAGGTTGTCTTGCTTGAGATAAACTGCCATCGAATCGTAAGGCACAAGGCGCTTCAGCCGCACCGAGAGCATCGAGAGCGTATCGTCCACGCTCAGGGAAATGCCCAAGTCGTGACTCAGTTCGAAGAGCATTTGCGCTTCTTGCCGTGCGGCGGCGATCGAGGAAAGATAGTCGCCGCGTTGTTCCGGCTGTTGCTGGCGAGGAGCCTCGGACGACTCCGCGAAGCCTGCGGCCGGGGCCAATCCGCGTTCAACTTTTACATCGGTCGATAGCTTGGCGGGCGCTTTCGTGGGATGCGCGTGGGCAAGTTTCTCCAACTCAACATAACGTCGACGCAGAACCTCAACCACCCGCGGATCGAAGCTCTTGCCAGATTCTTCGACCACGCGCGCCATGGCTTCGTCCAGTGGTAACGCCCGCCGGTATTGCCGGTCTGAAGCCAGCGCATCCAGGCAATCGACAGCCGCCAGGATTCGCGCTCCGATCGGTATGTCTTCGCCTTTCAACCCGTTGGGATAACCGCTGCCGTCCCATTTCTCGTGATGCGCACTAACGATGGGAACGACGGGATAAGGAAATTCGACTTGCTCCAGAATCTCGGCCCCGATAATCGGGTGAATCTTCATCTTCTCGAACTCCTCCGGTGTGAGCTTTCCCGGCTTCGAAATGATGTGTTCAGGAACCGCGAGCTTGCCAATGTCATGCAGCACCGAGGCAGCCTGCAGGGCCTCGGTTTCGTCCCCAGTCAAGCCAAGATCTTTAGCGAGCTCCATAGCGTAAATGCGAACTCGCTGCAGATGATCATGCGTAGTGTGATCCTTGGCCTCGATCGCGAGCGCGAGAGCTTCAATGGTTCGCAGGTGAAGATTTGATACCTGCTCGGCGTGCCGTGTTTCGTCCTCCAGCTTTCCGAGGTAAAGCCGGTACGACCGGTACATCAGGTAGACGGGAGGCAAGACCAGAAGAGAAGACTGCCATCCGATGTGCCGATTCAAGAAGCTGACCAACCCTGCAATGGCCGCGCCCACAAGGTAGTACGGAAAAGACCAGAAATAACACTCCGACCAAACTTTCAGGACGGGTTTGGCTTCGGTCAGCCGGATGATGATGGCCATGGCAAACGTATTGACCGCGAAGTATGTGATCGCCACCAGCAGCAACGCCAGAGGGTCGTTGCGATGCAGTCCATGAGCGGTAACGAGCTTGTAGACGCCGTAGGACGCCCCGGTGCCGACCGGCAACTGCGACATATTGAAAACGACGTGGATTGGCTGGAGGGTGTTTGACGACTTCCAATAAGACTGAACCAGAACCGCAGCGAATCCTATGATCAGGGTTTCCCCAAAGCTCAATTCCAACACGCCCAGCAGAATAAATAAGAAGTTCACCGACATGGTTCCGTTGATGCCGGGCAGCTTTATTTTCAGAGACGAAGCCAGAATGGCAACGGCCAGGTAACAGAGGAATTTAACGGGGTCCGTCGAGTGCCAATTCGCCAACGCAACGCCGAAGCACGCCAACGCCGCGAGGGCCATTACGGCGATAAACACCTGTGCGCCGAATTGGCGAGGCAATCCACGGGACATGACACGATTCTTGCTCAGTGTGAGAGAAAAGTCCGGTTCAAACTACCTTGGGCGATTACCATCGTGTTCTACTTACATTTCAGCAACTTACGCGCCTTCAGCTGGGGCTTTTTTGGGGTGAGAAGCGGGGTTCCATCCGGCGGATTCCGGCCCGCAAAATTCGGTGATCAGTGCTAGGCTGAATCTGAAATGCGCTCCCCCTCGATATTCGCGTGGGTTGGTTGCAGAGCCTTTCTGATCCTGTTTGGGGTGTTGCTGGTCAGCGCGCCTACTCTGTCCGCGTTCGAAGCCTCTTCCACGCCGTCGAAGGCTAAGGCCGCAAATTCCTGGACAGTGGTCTGGCAGCCGGTGCGTGTGACCAATGGGTCGCCCGTTGTGCTCCGCGTGACCTCGCCGACGCCGCTACAGTCGCTCTCCGGCAAATGGCTGGCGCACGATGTGTTCTTCTCTTCCGAACAGGGCGGCAAGCTCTGGTACGGGATCGCGGGAGCCAGTTTGGAGACTCGTCCCGGACTTTATGCGCTTGAGCTAAAGGGAGTGACTGCGAACGGCCAAGAACTCTCGTTTCAAAAACAGCTCAGTGTCGGCAAAGGCAAATATCACAGCATTCTGGCCAGTGTTCCCAAGCAGTATACGGAACCGAATATCGAGCAGCTCCACAAAATCGATCAGGATAAGGCGCTGAAGGAACATGCGTTTTCACAAATGACCTCCACGCGCCAGTGGGATGGGGATTTTCTTCCCCCAGTGAAGGCGCAGGTCTCGGATGTGTTTGGGACTTCACGTACCTTCAACGGCCGAGTGCAGAGTGTGCATCAAGGACTCGACTACGCGGTCCCGGAAGGTACGCCGGTTGCGGCCTTGAACGGTGGAACTGTTGTGCTGGCACAGCCCTTGTTCTTCGAAGGTAACTTCGTGGTCCTCGATCACGGTCAGGGCTTACTCACGATGTATATGCATCTTTCGAAGATTGAAGTCAAAGAGGGGGACCGGATTGCCAGGGGTCAAACAGTCGGCCTAAGCGGTGGAACCGGACGCGCCACGGGGCCACACTTGCACATCGCGGTGCGCTGGCAGGGTGTTTACTTGAATCCGGAGACGTTGTTAAGTCTCCAGTTGCCGTGAACCTTTGCGGTGAAGACGCTCCGTTGCAGGACGCAAGCCTGACGACGAGTGAAGCGATTCTTTGAGATCGAGATTTCGAATCAGGCGGTGAAGATAATTTACGTGCACCCCCAGTGAGCGCGCCGCTTCCGTGTAATTGTGGTCACTTTCTTCCAGCGCGTCGACTATCAGCCGCTTCTTGAGTTCTTTGACGTCGCGGTGATATTTTGCCCCCGCAACACTAGCGGCCAGCCCTCGCTCAACGATCGACTCCGGAAGATCTTCCGGTTGAATCACCTCCGACAAACTCAGCACCAGAGCGCGTTCGATGGCATTCTCCAATTCGCGCACATTCCCCGGCCAGTCGTAATTCACCAGGCACGTCATTGCCTCAGGAGAAAGCTTCTTGATTCTGGTATTCAACCTCTTCACATACTTACTGACAAAGTAGTCGGCCAGCATCGCGATATCTTCACGACGCTGGCGCAGCGGAGGCAGCACGAGCGAGAGAACATTAAGCCGGTAGAACAGATCTTTGCGAAATGCTCCCGTCTTCACCGCCTCTTCGAGATCTTTGTTGGTGGCGGCGATTAGACGGATATCGACCGCGATGGGACGCATCCCGCCGACGCGCTCGAATTCACGTTCCTGCAGGGCTCGCAGCAGCTTCACCTGCAACGTGGGGGCGAGATCTCCGATTTCGTCCAGAAACACAACCCCGCCGTTTGCCATCTCCAGGCGGCCCTTTTTCTGGGCCACAGCCCCGGTGAATGCCCCTCGTTCGTGGCCGAATAACTCGCTCTCCAGCAGGCCCTCCGGAATCGCGGCGCAATTGATTGCGACGAAAGCCTTGCTTGAACGCGGGCTATTACGGTGAATGGCGCGGGCTGCCAATTCTTTTCCGGTTCCGCTCTCGCCCTGAAGGAGGACGTTTGAATCAGTTGGCGCAACCCGCGCCAGGAATTGATAGACCTCCTTCATTCGCGAACTCTCGCCAATCAGGTTGTGATCAAGACTGATTTCCGTCGAAAGCCGGAGGTTCTCCTGCTCCAGCCATTGCATTCGTCGCGCGTTTTCTAGAGCCACGGCGGAAGTCCCAGCAATCGCGGCGACTAATTGCAAATGTTCTTCGTCGAAGCGACTGACGCCGTCGCAGGTGTCGAGATAAATGCAACCAGTGACTTTCTGGAACATAATGAGAGGAACGCACAAGAGAGAGCGGACCTGCGAATCGACCAGGCTTTCCACTGCAGCCAGGCCATTCGAACCGGGCACATCAGCTCCCAGAATTGCGACTCCTTCTTCCATGACTCGCCGGGAAATGGTGCGGCTGATGCGGACGGGCAAGGTCGACTTGGCGATACGGTGGCGGGCAAAGACGGAGTTGTAATGCTCGTTTCCCGCGCCGCCCAGCAGGATCGCGCCGCGCTCGGCGGGCACCACCTCGAAAATTAGATTGAGGATTTGCTGCCTGAGCTCGTCGAGATCGCGAATCGAATGCACGATCCGGCTGATCTTGAGCAGGGCATTCAAATTGCGAGCCACCCGAGAACTGGACGGCAGTTCATTGAGGATTCGCTCCGGCTGCAGATAGAGAACGTCCCGAGGACTCAGCTGCGCGGTCGCCTGCGTCAAGCTGTCTTCGTACTCGATCCGATTCTCGGGTGATTCCTCCGCGTCTTCGTGGAGAAGCAGTAAGAAGATCGAATCGCCGACGGCGATCTGGTCTCCGTGCCGCAGACGCGACTCTTTGACCGCAACTCCGTTCACAGACGTGCCATTGCGACTATCGAGATCTCGTATTTTGTAACCCTCTCCATCCCGACTGAGCGCACAATGCCTGCGGGACAGGGAAGGGTCGCTGATGGAGAGCACGTTGGACGGGTCGCGCCCGATGTGAATCTCCCCGTTGGGGAGAGCAAACGTCGAGTCTCTAAGCGGGCCGGAAATTACCAAAAGCCTTGGGTTCACTGCAGTACCTCGTGGCGCGTGATGATTCTGTCCATCATACTCTCGCTGGGAAATGCAAAACTATCTACTCTCGTTCGACTATCCGAACAGATAGTTCGCCTATCTTTCTGGATAGTAGGCGGCATAGAAGTGAGAGCGAGAAGCGCCAACCCGTAGCGAATCGAAACTTCGCTAAATCAGTTGCTTAGCAAAGCGGCGAGGCTCTTGATAACGGCGTACCGCCATGGCGGAATACGTGCATAGACCAAGCCAGCACTGACTCCCGGCGAAGCGATGGGGGAAGCGCTTTTGGCAGTCTTGCCGGGAGCAGGCTGGATCGGGAGCCTGGCGACCCCCTCATCAGGTTCCCGGTTCTTTTTAGGGTTGTCTTTGAAAGTATGGACAACGTCTTAGTCGACCACGAGCTACAGGCATATCGGGACGATACCGGGGACACCCGTTCCTGGGCATAGCTCCCAGTCGCGATTACCATTCAGATTCTCAGAGACGCCCAGCGGCTTAAGGCTGAGAGAACCAGAAGCTTCTCTCAACCGGCGGCGGCCTGCGGCGACAGTTGAATGTCCGTTGCCTCAACAGCCACTCCGTCGCGAAAGCTCAAGCTTCTACCTGATATGGCGGGAACCCGTTCACCCGGAACGAGGATACCGATCAGATTTAACGGATCGGCAGCCGAGAGCGTAACGGTTTCTCCGGTCGCAGGCATTTTGCGGGTGGCGCGCAAGGATTCAACCGCAACCGGTAAAGCGAATTGCTCGCCAAGGAATCCATCGACAAAACGGCCACCACGGATTTCACCACGATCTTCCAGCCGGCGAAAGGCCATTTGCAATTCACGCCACTTGGGCAGATTAGTCTCGCGCGCCAGCACATCGCGAAAGACGATTCCGTAGCGTTTAAGCAGCATCCAGCAGGTGGCTTCCACAGTGCGATTGCGCTCGACAGTTTGATCGGTGTAAAGCAGAGCCCATCGTCCAGAGCTGTGGCGCGGACGCGCAGTGCGACCACTGCCTTGTCCGGCACGACGTTTGGGATCGATCAGAGATCGCAGGTTGTCGAAGCCGTCCGCCGTGACCACCCCAGCAGCCACCAGTTCCCATAAGGCAGTTTCGACCTCGGCCTTGAGTTTGTCCGTGCCCCGGACAATGTCCGCGAAGAATGAAGCGCCGCGCTGGCGCAGAAAATCCAGTACCTGACGAGCTCCGTCGCTGAGTCCGCGCGCTTCAGGTTGATTAGCCGCGGGGTTGTGCGGAGTCATCCAGTCCGCCTCTTCGCGAACAAAGAATGTGATGGGAGCAACGCTGGTGGGAATGACTCGGCGTTTACCAGCGGCGGAATCCTCGAGCGTTGCCGGATGCGGAGACAAGCGTCCCCAGCCTACAGCACCAGTCAGGCAAAGTTGATCGAGCCATTCAGGATCATAATTCGCAACCCGCCGTGCCAGGATCTGCCGCTCCCATGCATTCGCCGGTATTTCAAATCCTTGAAGCTGACGCAAAACTTCGAGGGTAGCCCGTTTACCCTGAACCTGCGTTCCCGGAGCCACATGCTGCCAACGCAAAAGCCAGCGCATGAATTGCGCGGGCGTGATGGGCTCGATTTGTTTTCGCAGCGTGGCGACGGTGAGCCGATGAATACGAGCCAGCAACCGGCGCTCGCACCATTCGAGTTCTTGTGGCGCTCCAGCCCGCAACCCTTGATCGGTAAACCTCCCCCGCAAGATTGCGCCGCTGGCTTCCATGCGGAGCAAACCCTTCTCGATTTCCGAGACCGGCAGTCCGAGCAGCAATGCAAGTTGTTCGGCGGTGACCGGACCTAAATGCGTCATCCAGCCCGTCACCATTGTCAGAACCGCATCGTCGCGAGAGGGAAGGGTGCTTTCGATGTGGGGAATATCGCGATCAAAGCTGGCATCCGGGAACAGCAGGGAAAACATCTGAGCGCGTTCGGCTGCGACCCAGTAGTGCCTGCCGTCGCTGAAAGCGTCCGCCGCTCGGCCGTGCGCGATCAATTGGCGAAGATATTCTTCCCATCGATCATTTGCGCTCCCGTGCACTGAGCCTAACTCCACAGGACGGACGAGGCCGTCCGTCGCTACCCGGTCCACAGGCACAGCGATAAGCGTGTGCAGCACGTCATGCAGTTCGTCGGGATCACGGACATCCGGCCATGCCTCTTCGCGAACTTGCGCGATGGCCGCGGGGTCAAGCTTTCCAACTTCTTCCAGAACTGATTCCGGCAGAATCCGCCGCATTTCGACGGCACGCGCCCGCCGTTCTTCGAGCGGCGCGTCATCGAGATAGGCATACGGATTCGCATTAAGAATCTCATGCGAAAACTGCGACGGCACCGGCGTATCAACAGCGACGCAGCGAATGCTGCCACCCGCCATGCCCCGCAGAAGATTCTTGAGCCCATCCAAATCCATCGCTTCGGTGAGCACATCCTTCATCACTTCATTCACCAGAGGATGGTCGGGAATCTGAATGTCTCCCTCAATATTTTCCTGGCAAGCGGCGACGTCCGGAAAGACCGAAGCCAGCAGATCGTCCGATCGCATGCGTTGAATCTGGGGCGGCACTTTCTTGCCTGATTGAAATCGCAAAAGCGCGAGAGCTCGATTCGCATCCCAGCGCCAGCGGGTGCCAAAGATCGGCGAAGCTAAAGCGGCTTGTTCCAGGATCGGCTGCACGGTTTCGGCGTTCAGAAAATGAAAGACATCAGCCAAAGGAAAACTGTGCTGCTCGGCGAGCGCGATGTTCAGACCATTATCCGTGGCTGCGGCTTGGAGTTCGAAGTTGAAGCTGCGGCAGAAGCGCTTGCGCAGCGACAATCCCCATGCTTTGTTGATCCGTCCTCCAAAGGGCGCATGAATCACCAGTTGCATACCGCCGGCTTCATCGAAGAAACGCTCCGCGATAATCGTTTGCTGTGTCGGAACAGCCCCCAGGACGGCGCGTCCTTGCAAAATGTATTCGATCATTTGCTCCGCGCCAGAGTCATCCAGGCCGCATTCTTGTTTGAGCCATGCAATCGTCTCTGCAACCTCAGGCTGGCTGAACGATACCCCGACCGGCGACGTGGTCGGCAGTTGGTCGCTGATCTGCTGCCGCAAATCGGCCACCTGCAAGGAAAGTTCTTCGGTGCGTGCCGGAGCTTCGCCTCGCCAGAAGGGAACGCTGGGCGGTGCGCCGTGAGCATCTTCTACCAACACGCGTCCTGATTTTCCTTCGACTCGTCGAATTCGCCATGAAGTGTTCCCCAGCAGCATGATGTCGCCAGCATTGCTCTCGACGGCAAAGTCTTCGTCGAGCGTGCCCACGACGATTCCCTCGGGCTCGGCCACGACAGTAAATAGCGCGGTCTCGGGGATGGCGCCGCCGCTGGTGATCGCCGCCAGACGCGCGCCGCGTCGAGCTCGCAGCTTGCGATTGATGCGATCACGATGAATGTAAGCGCCATAGCGCCCGCGCCGCGCCGCAATGCCCTCGGAGAGCATTTCGAGAACCGCCTCGTAAGTTTCGCGCGAAAGATCGCGGTAGGGATACGCTCGCCGCACGAGGGCAAAGAGTTCGTCTTCGTCCCAACCAGCATCGTGTGGCGCGGACACTCCTGTCCGCGTGTCGGAAGATGCCAATAATTCTTCAGTTTTCGCGGAATTCTCGCCTGCGTCAGACGCGGGCGAGGGCGCCCGTGCGACACCACCACCGCCGGCCGCGCATATCGCCACGATTTGCTGGGCCAGAATGTCCAGCGGAGCGTCAGGGATCATGATGCGATCCAGATCGCCTTGGCGGATGGCTCGCACCAACGCTGCGCATTCTTGAAGCTCGTCACGAGTAGTGACAAAAAAGCGGCCCTTGGGAACCGCTCCACGCCAGTGGCCGGATCGCCCTACACGTTGCAGAGCCACGGCAATGGCCCGCGGCGAGCTGATCTGAACCACCAAGTCCACGGTGCCGATATCGATTCCCAACTCCAGTGATGCGGTCGCTACCAGCACTTTGACTTCGCCATCTTTAAGCTTCTTCTCCGCAGCTAGGCGCAATTTGCGGGACAGGCTGCCGTGGTGGGCGGCAACGTTGTCTGGCCCGAGTTTTTCGGCTAGATGGTGCGAGATGCGCTCCGACAACCGCCGCGTATTCACAAAAACCAGCGTCGAACGATGCTGCTCGATGAGTTCTACCAGGCGGTTGTAAATCTCATCCCACATTTCGTTGGTCGCGATAGGACCGAGTTGGCTGGCGGGAACTTCTACGGCGAGATCGAGCCTGCGCTTGTGACCGACGTTTACGATTACGGGATCAGGACGCCCGTTGCCGGTGAGGAAATGTGCAACCTCCTCAATCGGCTTCTGCGTCGCCGAAAGTCCAATGCGCGTGGGCGGCCGATGCGTCAAGGCTTCCAGCCGCTCGAGCGAAAGCGTCAAGTGAGCGCCGCGCTTATCGTCGGCGACAGCATGAATTTCATCGACGATGACGGTTTCAACATCGCGCAGAATCGCACGACTCTTTTCCGCAGTTAACAGGATGTAAAGCGATTCCGGCGTGGTCACGAGAATGTGCGGAGGACGCTTCAGCATCGCCCGCCGCTCGTGCATCAGCGTGTCCCCGGTGCGGACCGCGGTACGAATCTGCGGCATCAGCAACCCGCGTTCGCCCGCCATCTGCAGAATCTCGCCAAGAGGGACTTCGAGGTTCTTCTGAATATCGTTGCCCAGCGCCTTCAGCGGCGAAACGTAGAGGACTTCGGTTCGGTCTTGAAGATCGCCCGCCAGCGCCTTGCGTACCAGGCGATCAATGCAGGCGAGAAATGCGGCAAGAGTTTTGCCGGAGCCGGTGGGCGCCGAAATCAGTGTGGTGTGGCCCGCCAGAATAGGCGGCCATCCCTGCTCTTGCGGTTCGGTGGGTGTACCGAAACGCTGGACAAACCAATCCCTGACCAGAGGGTGGGCCCACTCGAGGGATGAGGCTGGGAAGGACATTCTTATATTTTAATCCGGGAAGCAGTTGTTTCGCAAAATGTTCGCTTGCGGGCGAATAAGGGAGGACGCCTGGAATGCTAAAATTCCGGCGATGCCAAAAAAACAATCCGCCAAGATTCGCGCCAAGAAAATCAAACTACTTCTGTTCGATGTAGATGGTGTTCTCACCGACGGCAAAGTATTCATCCTGCCCGCCCCCGCCGGATTCCACCCGTCCATCGAAGATCCCGGCGCCAAGCAACCGGCGGGCGGCTTCGGATTGGTGAGTCAGAGCTTCATCGAGTCCAAGGGCTTCCACGCCCACGACGGAACTGCGATTTCGTTCGCTCGCATTGCTGGAATCAAGACCGGGTTAATCACCAAGCGAATCTCCGAGACAGTCACCCTCCGCGCCCGTGATCTAAAGATAAAACATGTTTACCAAGGGGTTCAGGATAAGCAGAGTGTTTTCCAGGAAATCCTGCGCCAGGAAGGGCTGGATGCCAGCGAGGCCACATTCGTCGGGGACGACGTCATGGACCTGCCGGTCATGCGGAATTGTGGTCTGGCAATCGCCGTCGCCAACGCTCGCGCCGAAGTCAAAGCCGAAGCCGATTACGTGACGCCCCATCCCGGCGGCGAAGGCGCCCTGCGCGATGCGATCGAGTACATACTGAAGGCGCAGGGAAGATGGAAACAAGTGCTAAATGACTACATCAGTGAGAGAAGTCCGAAGAAAGAGAGCTCTTAGCAAAATCGTCTCGATTTAGAGAGGCGCTCAGGTTAGAGAGGGTCGAGCCAAAAGCTAGAGGTTAAATGCTAACGCCTGAAAAAACCCACCGGTTGTCTGCTTGGGGCGTGCTCGGGTCGACAACCGATGGGCTTACCGTTTCTCCTTACTCACCCTGTTGTTTTCAGGAGTCATTACCAACTAAAACCCTTCCCGCTGAAAAAGTTTCGCGCCGATCCACAAAAATTCTGTGGATCCGTAAACTCATTGTAAAAGCGCGACTTACTCCGGTATCGCCGGCGGACGCGAAGCCATCAACTCCGTGAAGCGGGTATCGTTGCGCAGCCCCGCGAACTCAGGGTCTTTGTACACCGCATCGATTCCTTTGTAGCCTTCTTCCATCGCCCGCCGTAGATACTGCAGCGACCGGTCGGAATCGCCTCGCTTGGCGCAGAGTTTGGCAATGATGAAGTCAAAGCGTGCCCGGTCTTGAGGCGACGGCAGCTGAGCCGATATTCCGTGTTGCGAGGTTCGGTCCAGAATATTCGGATCGAGCTCTATGGCTTTGGCGTAGGCTTCAGTAGCTCTTTCGAGCTCCTTCTTTCCAAAGTAAGCCGCACCTTCGTTGCTGTAGAAGGAAGCAGAGTCCGGACGCAACCGGAGAGCCTTCTCATATTGCTTGATTGCCTTGCCGAATTTTCTTGCCTCATAATCAATTACGCCAAGATTGTTGATGGCATCGGCAAACTCGCGGTCCAGATGAATAGCGTGCTCGAAGTCTTTTCCGGCTTCGTTGTAGTGCTGCATTTGCAGCTCCGCGATGCCAGCCTTGTTGTAGACGACAGGATTGTTTGGCCGCTTGGCAATCGCGGCCCGATAGTAGTCTAGAGCGTCTAAATAGGCCTTTTCAGCACGAAGCTCATCTCCACGATTCTCCAGTTCCTCGGCCGTGGCGGTAGCCGTCGGAGGCTGGGCGCGCCGAATGGTGGGCGGACTGACCTGTACCAGCTCTGCGTTGGAATCTTGAGCTTGTACGGCAGACACGAAAGAAATGACCAGGGCTAGCACGCAAAAGAGAGGTCGACGGCGCATAGCTCACCTCCGAAGAAATCGGGCGAACTTCCTACACTACCTTTGACACCTTCATACCGGCCAAAGTTCCTTCACTGCGGCGCGGTTCCGCTTTGTGGCGGATCGGCCGGGGGATTAGACGGCTTGTCGTCTTTAAAGATACCCGCAACTCTGCCAAAAAATCCCTTTTTTTTCTTTCCGTCCTGGTCGGCCGCGTTGGCATTCTGCGTCACCCCACCAGTCTGAGTCCCATTCGGGCTGCCCAGAGCCGGCGGAGGTGGCAGCGCTTTATCGCCCCCCAACCCCAACATACGCGAGAAAAATCCCTTCACCCCTGCGGGCTGATCGCAGGTTTGGTTTGGCTCTGTGCCGGCGATGAAAGCCGCTGTATAAGTCAGTGGGCAGGATGGGGTCGCCAGCAGATTCGTAGTTTTGTCCAGCTGTACATCGACCACGCCAGGGGGTTGGGCGAAGGACTTTACGTCCGAATACTCGGGAAGCGCCACCGCCTTCTTCATAAACTCCGCCCAGATCGGTGCGGCGGTTTGCGCTCCGCTTAGGCGGATATCGCTGTAGTCGTCGAAGCCTACCCAGACAATGCACAGAAGATTGCTGGTGTAACCGGCAAACCAGCCGTCGTGAGATGTTCCGGTTTTGCCCGCTGCGGGTGCTTCGAAACCGCGAGTACGAACCTCGAAAGCGGTGCCAAAGTTCAGCACTCCTTCCATCATGTTGGTCATGACAGCGGCCACGCGGGGATCCAGAACCTGACGTTTATCTGGCTTGAAATCCATGACCACGTCACCCGCGGCATTTCGCACCGAGTTAACCATGACCGGCGAAATGCGCAAGCCTGCATTCGCAAAGACCGTGTACGCCGCCGCCATGTCCAAGGGCGTGGCGTCGTAGGAGCCTAGAGCCATCGCTGGGGTCGGTTTTACGGAGGTAATCCCTGCAGACTTGGCTAGATCCGCAACCTTGTCGTAGCCAACCTCTTCCGCCAGCTTCACGGTCGCGTTGTTCAGCGACATTGCCAGGGCGTAACGCGCCGTTACGTCGCCGTGGTACTCCTCTTTGTAATTGCGCGGTTCGTAGATCTGATCGCCATAGGCGAAGCTACCCGGCTCGTCTGCCACTATCGACGAGGGAGTAAATACCGGGTTAGCGCCCTCGACTGCCGTGTTTATCGCCGCGGCATAGACAAACGGTTTGAAAATCGATCCGGTGGGCCGTCGCGCCACTGCGTGATCCAACTGGCTGAAGCCGTAATTCCGTCCCCCGACCAGCGCGAGAACCTCGCCGGTATGCGGATTGAGCGCGATCAAAGCAACTTGCGCCTGCGGCCCCGGCTCTACCGTGGTTTCAAACTTGTTCTTACCCACCTTGACTCGTTTGGTTCTACGCTTCGTGACCTGGTCATCGACCAGTTTCATGCCCAAATCCACAGCCTGGGCAGCGGCCCGTTGCAGGTCGGGATCGAGAGTCGTATAAATCCGATAAGACTGCTCGTTGAGTTCACGTTCGTTCAAGCGCCCGATTACCGCATCGCGGACCAGGTCAACAAAATATGGAGCGTCACTAGCCTCTACGTTTGGAGGCGCGAGCTTGAGCGGCGTGGCTTTTGCCTTGTCAGCTTGCTCTCTCGTGATGGCATGAGTCTCAACCATGCTGTCGAGCACAAGATTGCGGCGTTCCGTGGCGCGCTCCGGGTGGCGATAAGGCGATAACGCACTGGGCGCCTGAATGAGTCCGGCAATCAGCGCGGCTTCCGGCAGCGTGATGTCTTTCAAATCCTTATTGAAATAGGCCTGCGAAGCCTCGGCGAAGCCGCTGATGGTGAACGATCCCCGCTGCCCGAGGTCGACCCGGTTGGCATAGAATTCGAAAATCTGCTGTTTGCTGAACTTCTGCTCCAGTTCCATCGCGATCAGAATTTCCACGATCTTGCGCTTAACAGTTTTCTCCGGACTTAGGAAAAATGCGCGCGACAGCTGCATGGTGAGGGTCGAACCGCCCTGCTCATGTTTCTGGTGAGTGAAATCGACCCAGGCAGCCTCGCCCAGGCGGATGAAATTCACCCCGCCGTGCTGAAAAAAGCGCCTGTCCTCGATGGCCAGCACCGCATCCACCAGCACCTTGGGAATGTCATCGTACTTCACCAATCGCCGTTTTGACCGCTGCTCGGCATCGAACAGCGCCGTGATCATCCGGGGTTCGAGTTCGTAAGCTTCCAACTCGCCGGATTTTCCCGCGATGCTCGAGACTTCGCCGCCTTCCACTCGAATCGTCGCCGGCTCCGGGCTATGGTAGGACTGGGGTCCAGGTTTGATCTCTATTCCATCCTTCAGGGCGTGATACGTCCCCATCGGGGATGGGCCATCGTTTTCCGAGTAACCCGCTCGACGTAACTGGGCTTCAATCTCACGCAGATCAACCTTCTCACCCACCTTCACCGCTCGGGGTATGGCGTAAATCTGAGCCGAACTGCTGAAGACGGGTCCCTTGAATCGTTGATCGATGATGCGGTCGTACTTAATGTAGTAGTAGGAAAACCACCCGCAGATGGATAAAGAGAGAACGATGAAAACCACGAGCGCGACGCGGATGACCGGATCGCGGGAAATCCATTTGCCGGCTCCGGACTTCTTCTTTTTCTTCGGAATCTTTACTTTAATGGCCACGGTGAATAGGTCGAGTCGCCCGAACCGGGTTGACGGTGCGTCCTACTTCAGTCAGATGACGTCGTTTCCCAATACGTTATCTCTGCCAGCGCGCATCAGCCGCAAATCGCAACAACAGTAACGTCCCGCGAATCCCGGACAGGCAAGCGCAGCAGAGCTCGACTTCCCCCGCTATTCTAAATCACACCGAATCGGCAACCGTTGTCAGAAAGGGCTCTTGTTCTCAGTGGAGGCGTCGAAGTGCAGGTCGAGAGGATAGCCCGGCAGATCCAGGTGCACAGTGTAAGGCGCGCTGATAATGAGCGTTCCCGTGCCCTGCGTGCCAAAACGCTGAACTTTGATCTGATCTTTCGTCACCGGGATGTCGAGGCTCTGCGCCTTCTTATAGAGACCGTCGCGGATGGTGTCTTCCGGCTTGCTGGTATAGGTCTCCAGCGTGGCCTCAGTTTTGACCGCATCCTGAAATTCGTAATTGTCGTAATAGACGGGGATCAACTCGGCCCCGAGATATATTCCCGCGACCACCACAAAGATGCCAAAAACGAGTTTAATCGTACCCATCGCGCGCTCCCGGCTTCGGTCGCGCGCTTAAATCCCATCAGCGCGCGGTCCGTAAGGCTTTGAAATAATCCGTTATTGTCGCGATGCTAGCATCCTGTACTTCCCGAGTCGAGCGCCGAACGACCTCTACAGTACCTTCGGTAACTTTCT
>Ga0206819_10147_pt2 | contig 25134 bp, 24 predicted proteins | sample Alteio_BWOrgCont_87_FD_152855 | JGI IMG/M metagenome (GOLD analysis project Ga0206819, IMG submission 152855) | Enriched cells from forest soil in Barre Woods Harvard Forest LTER site, Petersham, Massachusetts, United States -... | ecosystem: Environmental > Terrestrial > Soil > Temperate forest >... | reverse complement strand
CCGCGTTCGATCGCTCCGGCCGGGCCATCACTACTCCCGGCAGCACCGATGGGTTTCTCAGCCTGCGTCCCTCTACGAACCTGCCGCGAGCACGATCGCTTGATGAAACCAATCACGCAGAAGGTCTGATTTTGTTGGAGAAACCGATCGACGAGTTTTCGATTTTTCTGTGCCAACACGGATGGGTAGTGGCAATCGGCTGCATAGCCGCGATGATGCTGGTGGCGCTGCTCTATTTGGCCGGGTCAAAAGTGAAGAGCACCAGCGCCGCGCTGAAAACCGCCAAACGCGCAGGCAAGCGAAAATTCGCCTCGCCCAAGTGAGGAGCTTTACGTTGCTTACGATAATTTCACAATGCTGGAAAGGCAAGACCCCTGTGGCCATAGGTTTTACGGCGGCAAGCAAATGTCAGGCGAGCGCGGTAAAATTAAAGGATTATCAAATCTCTTGCTGAATCATTGAATCGGTTTCATAATCGACGGACGGTACATTTGAGTCAGTGGATGGATGATGGTCGCTTCGCGATGTGGGCTTGAGGAGGCATGATGAAACCTGAATTAGGGCGACACATGTCCGCCGGCCGAGCCCCTCATCGCCTTGATGTCGAGCGAGATGCTGACGATCTGTCCGTGATATTGCGTGGCGATGGCGAAGGCGCGACTGCTGAGGGCGCGCAGGCGCGCACGACTATACCGAACTCGCCGGCAGAGCTTGTCCGGGGCAGCGGTTCGAGCCGGAAAAAGAAAATTGTGATCGGTGCGGTTGCCACTCTCGTTTTGATTGGCGGCAGTCTGGGCGGCTATCAATTCTGGCAGAAGTCGACGCAGTCAAATGCGGCTAGCGCCCGCACCGCACCACCGGCGGTGACAGTCAGCACGGTCAAGGCGAAAGCACAAGCTGTTGATGATCTGCTGGCAGTGACCGGCTCTGTATCCGCATGGGACCCGCTGGAAGTCGGTTCGGAAGTCAGCGGACTGCGTATCACCCAAGTCAATGTCGAAGAAGGCGACGGAGTCAAGAAGGGGCAGGCGTTAGCGCTGCTCAATTCGTCGCTGCTCGAGGCACAGCTGGCCGAGGCCAAAGCGAAACTGGCATCAAGCCAGGCGACTCTGAAGAAGTCCGTGCAGCCGAATCGGCCGGAAGAAATCGAACAATTGCACGCGGCTCTGGCTCAGGCCAATGCCACAATCAAGCAAGAGCAGGCGATGGAGAAAGAGGCTCAGGCAAACTTGGCTGACGCCGAACTGAACGAACGCCGTTTTCTCGAATTGGCAAAAGCAGGTGCAGCAGCCGCCTCGGAAGCAGATACAAAAAAGTTAGTGGCAGAAACTGCCCGGCAGGAGATTCTCAACCACAGAGCCAAAATTGAATCTGCCAGATCAGCGGCTGAAGAAGCCCAGCAAAAATTGCTGCAAGCGACTCGCGGGGGGCGGCAGGAAGACATCGACATCGCCAAAGCGGTGATCTCCCAGACGCAAGCCCAGATTCAAGAACTGACCGTGCAGATTGGTCAGACAATAATTCGCTCACCTGACGACGGCGTCATCTCCAAACGCGATGCGCACATAGGATCGATTGCTTCCGCCGGTACGCCGCTGTTCTCGATCATCCGCTTAAACCGGCTTGAACTGCGGGCTCAAGTATCTGATCAAGATTTGGCAAAGTTTAAGATCGGGCAACATGTTCGCGTCACCACGACCGAAGATCAGGATTCAAGCGCTACCGGCACCGTCTGGTTGGTCAGCCCGCAAGTCGATCCAATCTCTCGGCTTGGCATAGTGCGAATCGAGCTGCCACCGAACGCCGGATTGAAGCCGGGCATGTTCGTGCGCGGCGAGGTCAAACTGGCGTGTCACAATGCAGTCACCGTGCCAATCTCTTGCGTGCAAACCCGCAACGGCGAATCGTTTGTCTTCACCCTCGACGGCGACCATGTCGTCAGCACCGCGGTCAAGATCGGTATGCAAGGTAATGATTACATCGAGATCAAACAGGGGCTGAAGGCGGGAGAGGAAATTGTGGCCAAAGGTGCACGGTTCTTATCGGATCGAGACGTGGTACGCGTCTCTCAATAGTCAGGGCGGTTGTTCAATGAAGAAACTCAAGGCATCGGCCGCAACAGCAGGCGCATGCGAAGCTGATACTGCCTGCAGTATCGGGTGGGCAGGGAGATGATACTGGCATGAATTGGAACATTTCGGCTTGGTGTATCCGGCATCCGATTCCGCCCATCATCTTGTTTCTTCTTTTGACGGTCGCCGGCATCATTTCGTTGGTCGGTCTGGGCATCGAGGAAGAGCCGAATATCGATGTGCCCTGGGTGACGGTTGGCATCTCCGACAATGGCGCGGCGCCGCTGGAATTAGAGACGCCTGTGACCAAGAAAGTGGAAGACGCCGTGGCCGGCGTATCTAACGTCAAGCACATTCACAGCAACATCATTACTGGTGCGTCGTGGACGAACATTGAATTCGAACTGGGGACAAACAGCGATCGCGCCACTACCGATGTAAGAGAAGCGGTGACGTCGATCCGGCAGCAGTTGCCGAAAGGCATCGATGAGCCGACCGTTCACCGCGACGATTACGACTCCGGCTCGGCTATCAATTACACGATTGCGTCGGACAAGCGCTCGGCGATGGAGCTGAGCTGGCTCGTCGACAACGACATTACCAGGGCCTTAATGGCTTGTCCCAATGTCGGACACGTTTGGAGATTCGGTGGATGCGACCGCCAGATCTTAGTCAAGTTGGATCCGGTGCGGCTGGAAGCGCTCGGTGTTACCGCAGACATGGTCAACACGCAGTTGCGTACTTTGAACATCAATTTGCCCGGCGGTCGCGGTGACGTTGGCTCGGCAGAGCAGTCAATCAGAACGCTGGGCAGCGTGCAGTCGATTGATGCGTTGAGATCCATGCGCATCATGTTGCCCGGCAATCGTTGGGTAGAGTTGCGGTCGCTGGGAACGATCGAAGACGGCATTGGCGAACGAAGGCACCGAGCCATGCTCGACGGCAAGCCTGTGATCAGCTTTGAGGTGATTCGGCGCAAGGGCAAAAATATTGTCGATTGCGAGAAAGATGCCGAGCGAGTGATAGCCGATCTGGAAAAGCGCTATCCCAAAGACATTCAATTCAAGCGAGTTTTCAGTGACGCAAAATATGTGAAAGAGTCGTGCACAGCTACTTTCGAATCACTTATCCTGGGCGCGGTCCTGGCCGTAATCGTCATCTGGGTGTTTTTGCGTGATGGGCGGGCTGCGATGATTTCCGCCCTGGCTATGCCACTGTCGGTGATACCGACTTTCTTCTACATGAAGATGGCTGATTTTACACTCAATGACATGTCCCTTCTCGGTCTGGCGCTGGTGATCGGTATCCTCGTCGACGATGCCATCGTCGAGATCGAGAACATCGTCCGGCATATGAATATGGGCAAAAAGCCCTTCTTCGCGGCGATTGATGCGGCCGATGAGATCGGTCTGGCGGTTGTCGCCACGACGATGGCCGCAGTCGTTGTATTTCTTCCTGTTGCCTTTATGGGCGGCATACCCGGTCAATTTTTCCGGCAGTTCGGACTGACGGTCTCCGTCGCCGTTTTCTGCTCGCTGCTTGTCGCCAGGTTGATTACGCCCGTGATGGCGGCCTATTGGTTGAAAGCCAAGCACCAGCCGCAGGGTCTGGGCAAACTGACGATCATATACGAGAGCGCCCTGTCGGTAGCCTTGAAGCACCGGCTGACCACCTGCATCTTAGGCGCTCTCTTCTTTGCGGCCAGCATCGTGCTGTTCCAGATGTTGCCCACTTCGCTGGTCTCTCGCATCGACCGCGGTGAATCAAACATCAAAGTCGAGCTGCCGCCGGGCTCCACTATCGATGAAACGATCGCAGCCGTCGACCGGGTCACCGCATCGATTCGCGGGCGCAGGGAGATTGATACCATATTCGACACAGTCGGCAAAGACGGCGCGGTGAATGAGGGTCGAGTGCAAGTCGTGTTGAAGCCCCGTGAGCAGCGCAAGATTTCCCAAGATGAATTCGAAGACCAGGTGCGACCGCTCCTGGCCAAGATACCAGGTGCGCGCATATCGTTTGAAGGCGGATGGGGATCAGGCAGTGTGCAGATTCTCCTCACCAGCCGCGATGACCCTGAGGCGTTGGAAACTACGGCGCAACAATTGACACGCGAGATGCGAACCATTCCGCAGCTGACCGATGTGCAATCGACGGCGGCATCGCTCAGTCCCGAGATCATCGTGCATCCCGATTTCGCGCGCGCTTCGGAGCAAGGGGTTTCTGTAGAATCGATTGCCAGGACGGCGCTAATTGCCACCATGGGCGATACCGATGCCAATCGACCGAAATTTGATCTGCCGGATCGCCAGCTGCCTATTGTCGTGATGTTAGATCCGAAGTTTCGCAGCAAGATGTCGGTGATCGGCAATCTCAAGGTGGCGGGCAACGACGGACGTCTGGTGCCCTTGAGCAGCGTGGCTAAAGTCAGCTTTGACAGCGGCGTCAACGCCATCACCAGGTACGATCGGTCGCGGCAAATCTGGATTAACGCCAAGTTCGGCGCCGACTATACGCTCGGTGAAGCACTAAAGGCGATTCATCAGTTGCCTGCGTTCAAGAACCGGCCTGCCTCCGTCAAAGATCGTCCATCCGGCGATGCTGAGGTGCAGAGCGACATCTTCGGTGGTTTTGGCTACGCCATCTTTACTGGTGTGATGTTGATATACGCTGTACTGGTGCTTCTCTTTGGTGGTTTCTTGCAGCCTTTTACAATCATGATGTCGCTGCCGTTGTCGCTGGGCGGAGCACTGATTGGGCTCTGGCTCTTTAAGAAACCGATCGATATGTACGCGCTGATTGGCATTGTCATGCTGATGGGGTTGGTGACGAAGAACGCCATCTTGCTCGTGGAATACTGTCTGGCGGCGATGCAAAAGGGTATGCCGCGAGAAGAGGCGATTTTCACGGCCGGCCGCACGAGAATGCGGCCGATTTTGATGACCACTACGGCCATGATCGCCGGTATGCTGCCGATTGCGATCGGTCTGGGCGCGGGCGCGGAAGCGCGCGCACCGATGGCAATTGCTGTCGTCGGCGGCTTGTTCATGTCGACATTGCTGACACTGGTGGTGGTGCCTGTCGTATTCACTTACATGGATGACTTGCAGAGGTTGATCATCAAAATCTTCCATCATCCCGAACCGACCGAAGATGAAGTGCTTAAGGTAGCCACCAGACACTGAGCCTTTGCCTGTGCGGGTTTGCGCTGGACAGGGCGACTCGGGGCAATGCCTGTGCTGCTCTACGCGTGAGCCGCATTCAACTTGTCGTGCAGCTTACTTTTGTGTTTGCGTTGCGTAGATTCACCATGGACTGACCGCCGAGGATCACTTACATTCCGAGGTTGTCATCAAGCATCATTCCGCAGTTTCTCAAGGCGCGACCATGGACATAGTCGTCATACTTACTGTCGTCATACCAACGGTTCTCGTGGCAATGGGGTTCTATTTCTTCGTCATTTGCGTCATCGGTGTGGGCGAAGGGACTGCGCGTCCGGTCAAGAGCCACCAATCTCGCAAGACACAGGTAGCTGCCACCTACTGGGGCCGATATCAAACTCCGAATGCCTGCTTAAAACCGCCGAAAGAAACCATTTCGCTGCCCAAGATCACGCCGCAGCGTGAGGCGACTATTCACGTCGATCCGAACTGGAATTAGTTCCAGTCGCGCGCAATCCATTGCGTCCTCAGCAGTAGTAACAGCTGGCCGCTAGGGTAATCTGGGCATTAATTTCAGTCCCACGATCGGCTGGATGTGCCCGCAAAGCCCGGTAGGCTACTCACTGTGGTTTATCTTGAAAAGTAAATACTGCCTTAGCAACCGGCGACAAAGTCCCCGGGATGCCAACAAGTTGGCTAAAATGCGAACAGCGGTTTTGATAGCGAACGCTTTCAGTCGCAGTTGGAGGGGATGATCATTAAGGCGACCGGCAGAAAGCGGTGTTCTGCTATTGTTGCGCTAGCGATTGGCGCTACTACTCTTTTGTGCCAAAACGTTGACGCACGGCAGTTGTATACGCATTTTCTCTTCTTTCCGAAGAGAGAGATCAAGTCGGAGCCGCAGCAAATCTGCGGTTTTGTTCGGCAGAATGTCGTCATTCCTGTTGAGGGTGGCGACATGCACGGCTGGTATTTCGAGAACACTGCCTCACCATATGTGGTGCTGGTCAATCACGGCAACGGCGGCAACGTCTCATCAGTGCAATGGATCGCCAACAACTTGTTGTCTGCCGGCGTGTCTGTTTTAGTCTATGACTATCGAGGTTACGGGTTGAGCAAAGGCAATCCTACGGTCGACTCAATCTGTTCTGATGGAGACGCTGCCTACGACTTCCTCATTAGAGACAAAGGCTACCATCCGGAGCATGTCATTCTTTATGGACAGTCGCTGGGTTGCGCGGTGGCTTGCCACGTCGGCAATAATCACCACGTCTGCGCCTTGATCCTTCAATCTGGTTTTGCCTCTTTGCGGCATGTTGCCTTCCAGCACTTTCCCTTGTTGCGGCGCGCCCCAGCCTTGGTCCCCAATGCTCTGGATAACGAGGAGATCCTCAGTCATTCCCACTTGCCTGTCCTGTTCATTCACGGGGACAAAGATCGAGTTGTGCCCTTCGACAACGCCGAAGATCTGTACAAATCCGCCGCGGGAACGAAGCGCCTCGTCGTTTGTCCAAATTCCGGGCATAACCTCTATCCCGAAGGCGTCGCACTGCACCGCCAGGCCGTAGATGAATTCATTCGCGAAGTGATCTCTTCCCACAGTGCCGCCGAGCTGAGTGAAGATAGGACCGCAGCGCCGTTCTCAGCGGTCGCCGCGAAGCGGATATAGAGATGGCATCGCTATGACCCGCCAGACCAGTGCTTCGCTGCTGGGACAACGGCGGTTCGACGCGAACTGAATCCGTCGGGAGCATTGACGGCTCGAACAACCGCACAGCAGCTAAGTCAGTTGTGTCCAACGTGGCTGACAGCGATTGGTTGATGGATTGTTGCCGATAGCATTGGGAACGGTATCTGGTGGCTGGGCATGCTGGTGTCGAACTGGAAGATCTCGCTGAGTTTGGTGTTGGTGCCGGTGTCGTCCGTGTTTCCGACCCGAGGGCTGCCGTGCAGCACCTTGGAGATCCAGATGCGGCTGTCGTGCGCATCGAGATAGACTTTGACGGTTGAACAATTTTGTTTGATGAAGGAGCTTTCAGCTAGAAAGGTGTCTCGATCCATGTCGGGGGAGAAGAACAACATCGTGTCGAACGGTTGATGAAGCTGGTTCTGAGTAGCGAGTACGCGCAACGACCAGGCTACCATCCGACCGCCAAGGCTGTGCGAGATGATGTCGATGTTGGCGTCGCCGAACTGCGAACCCAGGCTGTGAAGCAGACCGGCGAGATGATACGAACTCCACTCGGCGGTGCATTCATCGGTCATGTACGCGGTATAACTGTTTTTCGACGGCCAGGCAAACAGGACCACCGGCGTGTCGACCTGGTTGGCGATGCGTTCGGCAAAGTCGAGCGAGCCTGCAAAACTCTTTCTGTATCCGTGAACGAACACTGCCACCTTGCGTGTGCCGGTTGCCTTCAGCAGGTTGAGGAACTCGTTTTGCGAGCCCAGGATTCTTACATCGCGCAGATCGATTTTCTTGCTCGATGGGTTGCTTGCAGAGTAGACCGCATAAGTTTCCTTAGAGGAGCGGCTGGCCGTGTACTCGTCACCCTTGGCGCTATGCCGGATTTCACGGTCGGTGATGACAAAGACAGGGAAGTGTTTGGTACTGACGCGGTTAGCATGGTTATTGAGCAGGGATAAATCCTGGCTGAAAACCGCCGATTGAGACCATGCCAAAACGCTGATGATAAGCGAAAATAGGAACGACACCCGAAGCATTGATCTGTCCTTGACGAACCAACGTATAAAAAAAGATGCCTATTTAGATTATAGGCGCATCTTGCGAATTGCGGCAGATGCGGCAAATGCTCTTCTCTGGATGACGTCCAGCCTGATTCAAAGTTCCATATATAGGATCGAGAAAGTTGTTTCGAACGAACACATACCTGCTGCCGTTTCGGCATATCCGCTCGGATACTGGCTTCTGTCCATGGGAGCGAGTGGTTGGTCCGCGAACCGGCCGTTGAAGTCGTTGAAAGTCCCCATCAACTTGAATGCAAAAAAATCCAACGATTGATTGGTCCGAATCGGACACCACTACAGCCGAGTCTGAGGCGTCCGTAAAATAATGTGCGTTTTAACTGAAAAGGCAGAACTTGCAGACGGCAGTCACGTCTACCCAGTCCTACCAGACTGAAGGAGGTCAATAATGAAGAGTATTTTCACACTAGCCGCCGTGGCTGCCGTCGTTTGCGGAAGCGCTGCATTCGCAGACACAACAGTTGAATCGACCAGCGCAACCCCTGGTTCATCAACTTCCAGCTCTACAACAATCATGCAGAGCGCCCCTGCGCAGCCCAACGTAATCGTTGCGCCAGCAGTTGAATCAGCCCCGTCGATCACCAAGACCAAAAGAAAAATCCATCGCCATGGACTGTTCCACAACACCAAGGTGAAAGAAGAAACGGAAACTGTAAATCCGTAGTCTTTCAACGGCGTAAAGTAGGTGCAAATATACTGACGCTGTACAACAGATCACTTAACGAAAGCCGGGAGGCGCAGATGAGCGCCGCCTGGTTTTTCGTCGCATCCGCTTTCGCGTGAAATAATTGTCTTGATCAAGGAAGGCAGGCATGACTCGACCGATTTTCATTGCGATTCTAGCAGCGGCGCTTTTCGGGGCGGCCAGCCCGGCTGGAAAGTTTCTCCTCAATTGGTTTTCTCCGGTCCAACTGGCCGGCTTGCTCTACCTCGGTGCCGCCGTTGGATTGGTAGTGCCGGTTTGGCGGCCCGGTAAACGAGCTAATCTGCCCTGGCGACTGGGCGGCAGAAGTCTCTTCCGTCTGACCGGTGCCATCGTGTTTGGTGGCATCATCGCTCCTATCTGCTTGTTACTGAGCTTGCGTTTTGCCAGCGCCACGTCGATTTCAATCTGGCTCACCCTGGAGTCGATCTTTACGGCCGTTGTGGCCGTCATCTTTTTCAAGGAGCATCTGAGCGCGAAGTCCTGGCTTAGCGTTGGCGGATGCGTGCTGGCCTCGGTGCTGATGTCGTGCGGCGGTGGCGCCTCAGGGCTTGCCGCAGGTTTGTTCGTCGCCCTTGCTTGTCTTGGTTGGGCGATCGACAACAATCTCACGGCCCTGATTGATGGTCTGACTCCGCCGGAGATTGCCTTCTGGAAGGGTAGCGTGGCAGGTGTTTTCAACTTAGCGCTCGGTCTTTGTCTTTCGCCGTTTCACCCTGACCCGACGGCTGTGATCTGGGCCTTGATTGTCGGTGCACTTTCGTATGGTGCCAGTCTCGTACTATATATAAGTGCGGCGCAGATGTTGGGTGCGATGCGTTCGCAAATGATCTTTGCCACGGCGCCCTGGTGGGGCGCGGTTTTGTCGATTGTTTGCCTGGGTGAGGCAGCCGGTCCGCAGCAGCTTTTGGCAGCGGTGGTTTTCGCCGGGTCGATCGCACTGTTGCTGTTGGAGCAGCATTCGCACGCGCACTCTCACGAAGAACTGTCCCACATCCACATGCATGCGCACGACGATCGGCACCACAATCACCTGCACGAGGAGGGCCAGCCTGCCAATCTGCGGCACTCGCACTGGCACACGCATGAGGTGCTGAGCCACTCGCACCCCCACTGGCCTGACCTGCACCATCGGCACGGGCACTCACACGATCATGATTAAACTTCCGGCGGTGACGCTTGAGCAAGAGGAAACCGAGCGCCTTTTTGCGCCCATTCATTCTCCAATTGCCCTTTAACGGCAGGCGGACCACTGAACGGCAGCTATGTCTTTTGCCAGTTGCAAAAGCTGGCGATCTTTGTTCTTGGCGGCGATGAATGACAGACCGGTGCGTAGCCCGTGGGGTCCTGGAATTGGCACGGTCAGCTGAGGCGCCCCGGACAGAGTTGCCAGGCAGGTGAGTTTGAAATTTTCGCTGCGGTTTTTATCCAATTCAACCGCAGAGGCGTTGAGAAACGGTGCGACGTTCCACGTTGTCGGCAGACAGATGATGCAGTCATTGGCCAGAAGGGCCTCGATCTCCGCAATCGCCTCGGCTCTCAGGGAAAGCGCACTGTTGACTTGCGACCGGCTGACGGTAGAAGCGAAAGTGAACCGTTGCTCGATTTCAGGGGCAAAGACAGGTTTGGTTTCTGTGATCCAGCGACCGAAAGTTTGCCAGACTTCTGCCGCTTGCAAAATGCGGTAGGCGGCCGACCAGCTTTCTAAGGACTTTTCGCCGGCCAGGGAAACCGACGCGTTGTCTGTAAAACGTTCTTTCAGGCATTTGCAAGACTGCACCAAATGCGGTGCCAGGTCCTGATGCGCTATGGCGAAGGCATTTTCTAGAAAGAGGAGTTTGCTGCAGGGCTGTTCTTGCCTGCTGAATTCGCCGGGCTGAGCGAGAAGAGTTTCACCGACCGAAGATAGTGTTTGCGCATCATTGGCCAACCAGCCGACAGTATCATATGATGGCGCCAGTGGTATCACGCCGCGCGTCGAGATGCTGCCCTCGGTCGGGCGCATGCTGTATAGCCCGCAGTAGGCTGCGGGAACGCGGATTGAGCCGCTCGTATCCGTTCCTAACGCGAAGTCGACGGCACCGCTGCCCACCACTGAGGCAGAGCCGCTGGAAGAGCCGCCCGGGATGCGGTTTGGCGCTTGCGGATTGCTGGGGGTGCCATAATGAATGTTGATGCCGTCGAGGCTGTACGCCAGTTCGTCTGTGCATGTTTTTGCCACCAAGCGGGCGCCGGCGTGCAGCAGGAGAGCGACGGCTGCAGCATTGTTTTGCGCTTGTGCATGAGTGCGGTGCCAGTCTGGATTGCCGGCGCCGGTTATGTGCCCGGCAACGTCGAATAAATCCTTGACGGCAAACGTCGTTCTTGTAAGAGCGCCCTCGGCTGTCTGCTCGATCTTTAACTTCTCAACAATTCCGTCGTAGGGATGGGTGGCCCGCATATGCGTTCCTCGGCGCGGCGACCTATTTTACGAGATGCGCCCCAAGCCAGGCAAAAAGAAATCGCGTTAATAATCAGGCTCAATTTGCCCGGCCAACTCGTCTCAGCCAGGAAAAGCGTTATCATTGACATCCTGACCGATCGGAAAAACTATGGGCTGCTCGAAGAAAAAGAAACTCCTCGTCTGTGTCAAAGGAAAAAGCTGCCCGCGGTCAGGCAGTCCGGACGTCTATGATTGCTTGAAGAAAGCGATTGCCGGCTGCGAGCTGGACAATTACTACAAAGTCAAGAAAGCGGAATGCTTCGGCTTGTGCAAATACGGACCCGTGGTCAAAATCGACCCAGAGGGCGTGATTTACGGCCGGGTCGACAACGATGACGTAATCAAGATTGCCCTGCGGCATGCCAAAAAGAAAAAGCCGCTGAAGAAACTATTGGTCGGCAAGAAGAAGCGCAAAGACTGACGTCAAACTTTCGAGTACAATCTGCGCATAGCGCGGCAAGGTCGCCGCGGGCTCAGCTGAGACGTCGACGGAGCGCTGATGGAAATGAAGCAAGAACCTGTCGAGATCGAGTACGACAAGATCATCCAGGAAATAAAGGAACAGCGCCAGGGAGCGCTGCACCGAGCCAATGCCGAAGTAGTCGAGCGTGTGCGCGAATACGAGAAGGCGGAGACGACTGTCAGTGCGGCGTCTGCGCGAGACGGCATGGATCGCCTCTCACTGCTCGATTCTTTGACCGAGCTGTACAACTTTCGCACGTTCATGAAAGAACTGAAGGCTGAGCTTAATCGGGCGAAACGCTACAAGCAGTCGTGCGCAATCGTGTTGCTTACTGTGGACAACTTTGATGCCATGGTGCATCAATACGGTTTTCTCACCGGCGATGCAGTATTGCGCGTGGTGGCAAACGTTTTGCGCACCACCTTGAGAGAAGCCGATATTCCGGCGAAATACGGGTCGCAGGAATTTGCCATTATTTTGCCGCAGACCGAGCCTGCCGGTGCGGCAATCACCGCCGAGCGCGTGCGCAAGCGTATCGGCAATCAGGCCATTGCCCACAACTGGCAGAGCTTCTCGGTCACCGCCTCAGTCGGTGTAGCATCGTTTCCCATTCACGCCGAGAAGTACGATGAGCTACTGGCGCGCGCCACGGAAGCGCTGCATTATGCCCTGGAGCGCGGTGGCGATAGAGTGCTATCGGCCTGACCGAAGCCTCCACCACCAGGTGTTTCAACTACGAATACATCGCCGGCATTTAGCTCGACCGTCGCTGTTCCCGGCAAGACGAGCAATTCGCCTGTGGCGCGAATGACGTAGTTGCGGCCGCATTGTCCGGCGCCGCCGCCGGCCAGCCCGAATGGATGCACGATTCTTCGTTGTGAAAGGATGGAGGCGGTCATGTTTTCCAGAAAGCGGATGCGCCTGACTGTGCCATCACCGCCGGTGTATTTCCCGCGGCCGCCGCTGCCCTGGCGGATTGTGAAAGATTCGAGCAAAACTGGGAAACGTGATTCAAGCACTTCGGGATCGGTCAAGCGAGAGTTGGTCATATGGGTTTGCACGGCGCTGGCGCCGTCGAAAACCGGGCCCGCCCCTGCGCCACCACATATGGTTTCATAGTATTGATAGGTTTGGTTGCCGAACGTGAAGTTATTCATCGTGCCTTGAGAGGCCGACAGCACTCCCAGGGCTCCGTAGAGGCAATCAGTCACGATTTGAGAGGTTTCCACGTTGCCGGCGACGACCGCTGCCGGAAATGTAGGATTGAGAATCGAGCCTGGTGGGATGAGAATCTCAATTGGTTCGAGGCAACCGTCGTTGAGCGGAATGTTTTCGTCGATCAAAGTGCGGAAGACATAGAGGACAGCTGCGCGACAGATTGAACGCGGTGCATTCAAATTACTTGTCACCTGGGCTGACGTTTCGCCAAAGTCGATCCGAGCTGTGCGATTGACCAGATCGACTCTGATGTCAACCGCTATTTTGCTGCCGTCGTCCATGTCACAGATGAAGCGCCCGTCCCGCAAATTTTGCAGGGCGGATCTGACTGCGGTGGCCGCGTTCTCTCTGACGAAACGCATGTAGGTCTCTACTTTCGCCAGACCGTAATCAGCGACAAGTTTGTTCAGTCCCTGTGCCCCGCGAGCGTTCGCCGCTATCTGCGCTTTCAGATCCGAGATGTTGCGTTGCGGATTGCGTGCCGGATATTTGTGCTCGGTGAGAATTTTCATGATCGCCTCTTGGCGAAACTCGCCGTCGCGCACGAGAAGCAAGTTGTCGATCACCGCGCCTTCCTCTTCCAGGCGCGTACTCTGCGGTGGCATTGAACCGGGGGTGATACCACCGATGTCCGCGTGATGCCCGCGAGAGGCAACAAGGAAAATCAGCTTACCTGCCGGCGTTTCCGATCGATCGGAAAAGACCGGCGATATTACCGTAATGTCGGGAAGATGTGTTCCGCCGTTGAAAGGATTGTTGAGAACATAGACATCACCTGGTCTGAGATCAGCTTGGTGAGCCGAGAGCAGGCTTTGAACGCTTTCACCCATTGAGCCCAGGTGCACGGGAATGTGTGGTGCATTGGCAATCAATTTGCCATCGCGGTCGAAGATGGCACAGGAAAAGTCCAGGCGTTCTTTGATGTTGACGGAATGGCTGGTGTTCTGCAACTGCAATCCCATCTCCTCGGCAATCGAGGTGAAGAGATTGTTGAACAACTCCAATTTCGCCGGATCGGGTGTATGCTCCGTTGCGGTTTCTCTCTTTCTGGCGGCAGGCAGAGCCGTGCGAGTCAGGTGAATAAAACCAGAGGAATCCTTGCCTGCCTGCCAGCCCGGCGCAACGAAGATCGTATTGGTATTATCGACGATCAGCGCTGGCCCGGTGACGTAGTTGAGCTGAGAGAGATGGTCGCGGCGAGATGCTTTCGTTTGCCACCACCGCCCGTCGGCAAAGAGAGAAACAGGTAATGGTGAGGAATTGTTATCGACAGGATCGGGAAATTGGATCTGCTCCAGGCGATTTTCTGCGGCGCAAGCCTCGACACAGGCGGCGTCGACTATAAGTGCTTTGTCGTCAGCGATGAAGCCATAGCGCCGCAAGTGTTGCTGGCGAAACTGGCGCGCCATTTCCTCTGGCGATGCCATCGGCACCGGCATGGCAAAGTCGGTTCCGTCATAGCGCATCAAACACGAATGTTGTATCTTAATTCGCTCCGTCGGCTTCGTCCCTCGCCTCCTCCGCTGTGCATCCGCTGCGGCTGCGACGGCTGCTTGTTCGAGTTCCTGAATTGAGCCTTCGTTGGCTGATTGCTGTTTCAATTCTTGCCTGGCTGTTTCCTCGAGCTCTCGCATCGTCGCTTGCAGTTTGGTGAACTCTTGTTTGTCGAGAATTTGATTGATGGATCTCTGTTTCAGCACGCGAAGCTCGGAAAGCCCTACACCCAACGCGGACAAAACACCTGCCAGCGGATGAATCACTATTTTTTCCAGCCCCAACGCCTCGGCAATCTGGCAGGCGTGTTGAGCACCGGCGCCGCCAAATGAGCAGAGTGCATAATCGCTGACATCATGCCCGCGTTCAATGGAAACCTTTTTGATGGCCGAAGCCATCTTTTCCACGGCCACGGCGATGAAGTTCTCGGCAAGTTGCTCTGCATTCCACGATGTGCCGCATGCCTCATTTACGTTTTGGCACAGGAAAGCAAATTTCTCTTGCACGATGGCGGCGTCGATAGTTTTATTACCTTCTTCGCCGAAGAGCTTTGGAAACAACTCCGGTTGTATTCGGCCAAGCAGTACATTGCAATCGGTGACCGTGAGTGGACCGCCGTTGCGATAGCAGGCTGGCCCGGGTTGAGCGCCAGCCGACTCCGGTCCCACCTGCAGGCGGCCGCTGCGCAACTGCACGATCGAGCCACCACCGGCGGCGATAGTATGTATATCCATCATTGGGGAACTGATACGAATGCCACCGATTAGGTTGTCGAAGCGCCGCTCGTACTCGCAGTTGTAGTGGGAAACGTCCGTGGATGTTCCCCCCATGTCGAACGCGATCAATTTTTCAATGCCGATCTGCCGGCAGGTTTTGGCTGCTCCGACAATGCCGCCTGCGGGACCGGACAGAAGCGAGTCTTTGCCGCGAAAATGGATGCCATCGACCAGTCCGCCGTTTGACTGCATGAACAGGACCCTGGTCCGATCGCCGACTTCGCTGACGAAGCGATCTACATAACGCTTGAGGATTGGTGACAAATATGCGTCAGCTACTGTGGTCTCGCCGCGTGTGACAAACTTAATCAATGGGCTCGTTTCGTGGCTGCATGACACATGAGCAAAGCCGGCTTCGCGCGCCAGCCTCGCCGCAGCGATCTCGTGCGCCGTGTGTCGATAACCATGCATAAAGGCAATCGCGCATGAGTTAATGCCTGACTGTTGCACGCGCCGAAGTTCTGCCAGCAGGCCAGTTTCATCGAGTGGTACGAGGACTTCTCCTGCGGCGCTGACCCGTTCATCTGCTTCGATGACGGTTTCGTACAGGGGCTGAGGCAGTTTGATCTGTCTGGCGAATATGTCCGGCCGGTTTTGATAGCCGATGCGCAAAGCATCTCTAAATCCGCGCGTGGTTACAAATACGGTGCGCTCGCCCTTGCGTTCGAGCAAAGCATTGGTGGCGACAGTGGTGCCTAATTTGATCGCGACAATCAACGGCGCAGGCAGTGGCTGACCTTGCGGCACGTGCAACACTTCTCGAATGCCCTGGACGGCGGCGTCTGCATAGAGTTTTTGATTGTCTGAAAGCAGTTTCTTAACGACGATCTGCCCGTCTGAACGGCGCGCAATTACATCGGTGAAAGTGCCACCGCGATCGATCCAGAATTCCCACTCACCTTGATGCATTCAGCAGCTCGATCAGAGAGCTATCGCAATAGTTTAATTGCTTGGCTTCCTGACGGCATGACATTGGTGCAAAGATGCGCAGACGCAGTGCCTGAGGCAAACGAGATGCGGAATCAGATTGGGTGAATTGTGACGAGAACTAAGATGCAGTACCTCCACCCTTCGACAGCAGGTTAAGTTCGCTGGCGACACTGGAGAACGCCGCTGACAAAGCAGGCATTAATTGACCCTTGGTGGTACCGAATGTCAACGCGACAAGAAGGGCGACAAACGCTAGGATGCAGGCATATTCAGTAATGCCCTGTCCAAAGGTTCGGCGACGCCTTTTCTTCTTCTTCAATTCAAGACTGTTAGTAAGTTGTCTAAACATACCCATGCACCAAACCTCGGCGCCCGAACGGGGTCGCAGTATTTTGCTAAATTTGACTACTACTAGGCAAGGTATTGGTACTAATCATTATATCAGAGGCTAAATTGAGTTCAATCACGCGATTTAGCGATGAAGCGGGATGAACAGTCGCTTTTGCACAGCAAAGAAAGGTGGTATGCAGTGGAATCACAGGCACAAATTGGTTTATCAGACTTTCAAAAGGTGGATATTCGAGTTGGGAGAGTAGAGCGGATTGAGGAATTTCCCAAAGCGCGCAAACCAGCCTATAAACTGTGGATTAATTTTGGCGAGTTGGGAATTCGTCAGTCATCGGCGCAGATAACGAGCTACTCGAAGGAGTCGTTGATTAACCGGTTGGTTGTAGCGGTGGTCAACTTTCCGCCGCGCCAGATCGCTGACTTTCGTTCAGAGGTACTGGTGTTAGGCGCGCCTGCACCTGACGGCAGAATCATTTTGCTCGGGCTTGATGAGGAAACTCCGTTGGGAGCAGTGATTTGCTAGCTGGTATCACATTTGTCTGATGCGGCGGCCAAAGGTAATCGGAGCTGTTGTGCGATCGCGGGACGCACAACACTCGGTCGAGAGGTCGGCACCGTATTCGATACCGTACGCCGTCGGCTTGTTCGGGTGTCAGGCTGCTGGTTCGATTTTATTGGCGTGTGTTGTCGGCTGAGGCTTTCTCTGTGCGATGCCAAACAGCTCTTCAGGTTTTGTGCCAGCTTCTCGTGATTGTCGCTTTGAAAGTGCGATGCATATTTTTCAAGCAGCTCGGGGCGCGTGTTGACTTCCGTCCAGCGTATGTTGTCGACCCACGCGCGATCGACATATGGTGCCACCAGTGCGGCAAAACGCTCTGGGTTGCAGGGCAACAGCGGTGAGATCGACAGGTAGACGTCGATTCCTTGCGCGTGCAACTGCTTGATCAGATGCAGTCTGCGTTGCACCGAGGGCGCCATTGGTTCGAATTCTCGGCGGACACTTTCGTCATCGGTTGTAAGGCTGACGCCGACCGTCAGGCTGGGACCGAATTGTTTGAGCAAGTCGATGTCTTGCAAAATCAAATGGGAACGGGTGTGCATGGTCAAGCGAGCCGGCTTGTATTTGAGCAACTCGACCAGGCAGCGGCGGCTAAGTCTGTATTTCAGCTCGATGTATTGGTAGGGGTCGGTGGCGGAACTGAAGAAGATGCGCGAGCCGAAAATCTTGGTGCGGTCGCGGCGGATCAGCTCCGGTGCGTTGATTTTGACTTCGACCCACTTGCCCCATTGTCTGAAGTCTTCGTGTCTGGCATTGGGAAACTTTGGCACGTAGCAGTAAGAGCAGCTGAAGGCGCAGCCGGCATAGGGATTGAGTGAGTAGTCAAAATGACCAGCAAGCGAGCCGACCTTTTGCGGCGTGACAATCGACGAAGAGACAATTTCTTTTACTTCAACCATACAAATATATGGTATCATGTATTTGCTGGATGTATATATGGGGAAAGAGAAAGGAGGTGTTGCCGTCCAACGTCATGCCAATCTGATATCTTTACTGCCGATGCGGAGTAGCCGCTGTTTAGCTATGGATTGCTCTAATGACTCAGGAAACGATGAACGACCAGGACATCAGCGAATGGCATTCGCTCGTCGGCGGCGGCAACGAAGCGTATGCCGAAAAGAGATATAACGAAGCCGAATTGAAGTTTGCAGCGGCGCTGCGGTTGGCCGAAAAGTTATCGTCGGCCGACGAGTTGGCCAAACTCGACGAGTCTGTGCAAATCGAGGCTCGCACGCGGCTGGCCAAAAGCCTAAACAACATGGCGGCGTTGTATCACACGCAGAGCAAGTACAAGATGGCGGAAGACCTGTACAACCGCTGCTTGGACCTCAAGATTAAGCTTTACGGCGAGGATCATCTCGAGGTGGCAATCAACTTGCACAATCTTGCTGCTGTCCACAGCGCCAAACGGCGGTGGGCTATGGCTGAGCCCCTGTACAAACGCGCGCTGGAAATTCGCGAAAGTGTTTTGGGGCCGGATCACTGTGATCTGGCGCCGATCCTCAACAACTATGCCTTGATGTTGCGGCGCACCAACCGGAACGAAGAAGCAGAGCAAGTCGAAGCGCGGGCCAAGCAGCTAAAAGGTGAGGCTTCCGCTAACGGCGGTTGATGCCCTATCCCTGGGTGCTGCGCGCGTCTGGCGGTGCTGTGTGCGTTCCTGCTGTGCTGCGTGGGTTCCTGCGGTGGTTCGTTCGTGGTCTTGCGGTGCTGGGTAGGTCTTGCGGTGCCTGCGCACTGTCGCTGAGGGAAGCAACTGAGGATTAGACTGGAATTCCCATGTAGACGATCGTTCCGCGACCGGCTTCTGACTCGGCCCAGATTTTGCCGCCCAAGCGCTCTACCGTGTTGCGCGCGAGATACATGGACAGTCTGGCGCTGTATGTGGACTCGTGGTGCCGCCCTTCGATAAAACCGGCGAACATGTCTGCGATCTCATGGTCGGGCAGCGCTGGTCCGGAGCTTTGCACGCCCACCCGCAGCTCGGATCCTTTGAGCATGGTTTCCACTCGCACGCGTCCGCCTGGGGCGGTGACGCCGATCATACGTTCGAGCACTTGCACAAGAATGCCCTTGACGGCTTCCTTATTCACATTGATTGGCGGCAAACCCGAGCTGCTCTTGTAGTCCAATGCCAGCTGATTGGCGCGAGCGAACGGCGCCACCTCTTCCAGACAGTCTGCTACCAGCCGGGTAATCACGACTTGATCGCGTTGCACTGCTGGCGGTGGCACAAACCCGCCGTACATCATCAGTAAACTATCGACGACGCCCATTAGCTGTTCGTAGTGTGCATGCAGTTCCGCCAGCGGCTGTCCCACAGAGGGATGCATAGTCTGCGCTGCACTATTCAAAATCGCCTGCCAGCCGCCTTCTGCTGCGGCCAGAGGCGCGCGGATTGATTGTTGCAGCATAGCGACAATCTCCCCTTTCAGTCCGGCGATTTCGCTGCGCAATGACTTATCGCGCAAGACCATTACATACCCCTGGATGCCGCCGTCTTCGCTCATGATGGGCTGCAGGTGCGCGATTACCTCCACCCCTTTTTGTTGATAGCGATGATAGATGACGCCTTCAGGATAAAACTGATTGATCAGATCTCCGGGGTTTCCGCCGTGACGCGAGAACGCCTGACCTTCATTCATATTGTTGGGCGGCTCTCCCGGCCGTTTCACCAGATCAAAACACAGCCTGCCGGCGATTTCTGCTTCTGGACAACCGATCCAGTTCAAAAAGACGGGATTGGCGCTGAGCACGTTGCCGAACTGGTCGAGCACAAGGAAGCCCTCGGTCGACACTTGCAAGACCGAGTCGAGCTTGTGCTGCAACAACACAGCTTGTTTATTGGCAGCGCCAATCTGTTTGGTTACTTCAGTCAGCTGCTTTGACTGTTGGGTGAACTGGCGGTTCATCAGATCCAGTTGGCTGCTGGCATCGTCTGCCGCTTTGACCTTCTCGTGGGCCTCTTGCTGGTGGCTTTTCAGTTGCTGTTTCAAACTCTGCACCGTTGAGCGCATAGTTGTCACAGCAGTATCGATTTGCTCGCCCAATTCAAGCCAATCGCCGGATAGATACTCCAGAGCGGGCACATTACCCTTTTGATTGGCGATTTCCTCAGTGCGATGGATGAGAAATCGCAGAGGCTGGCTGACGCTTTTGGAAATGCTGGCGCTGAAGACAACCGACACCAATAGCGCCACACCGCCGCAGGCGATGGCAAGCATCGCCACGGTCACCAGGCGCCCGGCCATGTCGGGAACTGGCGTCGTCACCAGCATCACGGCAATCAGCTCAGTATCATCGATGCCGGGTAATCGCAAATACCTCCACCAGCGACCGCCCGCTTCCCAGCCCTGCTCCGGCTTCAACCACGGCACCCAATCGGGCAGCTTGAAGCCGGGCCCGGGGATGGCTCTCAGTCCGCGTTCTTTCAGTTCTTGAATGAATTGACCACCGTTAGCTGCCAGCGGTGGCGTCACGGCGACAAGGGTGCCGTCTTTGCCGCTGAGCATGGCCATGTCGATGTTGTTTATGTGATCTGACGAAACAGACAGCTTCTCCACCAACCCCGTGAGGAACTCTGTATTGATCGGCGTGTTGACGGCGAGTACACCGACCATTGCTTTCTGGGTCATGATGGGTGTGATGGCGCTCAGGGTGAGCGACTCTGTGGGTGTCAGGCTAGCGGCGCCCTTATATTCCCTGTCTCGGGAAAGGACAACTGAGACAGCACTGTTCTTGCCCGCTGAGTAGCCGAATTTGTTGGGACTGTCAGTGCTGTAAAAGACATCGCCTTTCTCGTCGATGAACGTACAGAAGCCGTTGAAGCTGGTTTTGCCGATGAAGGCTTTGACGGCGGCGGCAAGCTTAGGCCGATCGTGAGTGAGAAATGGCGTCAGAATCGAGCTTTCATGAATCAGCGCCTGACCGAGTTCAGAGTTGGCTCCCAGAATCAGATGCAGGTCGCCGGTGTCGCGATCGGATATTTTCTGCATTGCCTTCGCGCAGCGCATGGCGGCGGCATCACGCGTGGTTTTATAGTCTAGGTACAGCGTGTAACCAGCATTGCCTAACATCATGATCAGAATGATGGCGATGAAGGCAAAAAGTAGTTTTGCGCCGATTTGCAACTTGACCGCTTTCAGTTAGCAACGAGGCGGATACATAAAGAGTTTATCGCCTCAGGAAACCTCTTTATATCGGTGTACAGGCAAAGATGTTAATGGTTGGCAGGGTTTCTCGATATGGGGTTTTCAAGGTGGATTGACAGATGCGCACTGTTTTTGCCCACCAGCATGGTTTTCAGCTGTGCTCCCCGGATGCCGAACCGGCTGTGAGATTTTCCGCGGAAAATCTCACGGACCGGTATAGACCGGCGCCGGCGCCCATTCCGGCGCTTTTAATCTGTCCGAATAAGACTGATCAGCCAAATAACCAGGCGACCCGGTCCCAGACGTCGACCAGTCACGATGAAGTTCTTAGCGAAACCAATTCCGATCAGTAGCGCCAAAGCGCGACCTACTCCTTGGTTTCTTTCTCTTGCGCCTTGCGGTAGTCGACCTGCACTTGAATTGCCCGGATCAACTGGTTCGGTCCGCAGTAGCCCAACTCAAGCAGAATCTGCCCCAACGGCTTTTGCTCTTTGCCGGCGGCAAGGTCAGAGCGCTGAATATGCAGCGCTTCATCAAGCTGGTAAATCGTGATGTAGCCGAGCTCGACAAGGATCTGCCCCAAAAGGGTTTTGTTCTGCCCTTCCGGCTGCGTGGGCTTTGGCTGCTTCTGATTTTTCGACGACCTTGTCTTCATTTGCTGGGCCCTGTCAACTACTTGCTTTCGTCGGTCATATGGCTGGAATTAAGAAGCAGACCGCTGGACACACCCGAAGGTATCAACTTATGGCTGCTGGGTTTCCCCTCTGACCAGGTTCGTTGGCCATCGCCGCGCCCAACGATCTGTAGTTTGCAATTATAGACCATTACCAGCTCTTGGAGGCGCCAATCTCAATCGAGATATCCCGGGTTGTGAAGCTCATAGCGGCGAAAATGGTTGCGAATAATGTTTCGAAAGTTTTTTTGGTTTAAGCTGTTTAGCTAGGATAACAATGTTCTACAGCGGCTCGTTGTGCCACCATTTGTGGTGCAAAGTGCGGCGTAACAATCGGTTCAAGGAGAAGGAAATGACGACGGTAAAAGACAAAATCGCGATACCACCCATGAAAATTTCGCAGATATTGCACGGCAATTGGGCATTGCAGGTATTGCGCACCGGAGTCGAACTGGATGTGTTCGGGCATCTGACCAACGGACCGGCCGACTCGGGCACCGTCGCCGCAGGCATCAAAGCCGATCGCCGCGCCGCTGAAATGCTGCTTGACGCGCTCGTAGGCATCGGAATTTTGGTTAAGAAGGACGATGAATATTCGCTGACCGAGGACGCCAAAGTCTATCTCGTGCCTTCTAGCGAGCTTTTTATGGGTCGATACATCAAGCAGAACGACGAGATCGATGCGATGTGGCGGTCGCTGGGTGAAACAGTCAGAAGTGGCAAACCGGCCAAAGAAGTCAATCAAGATGCCAAGGCACAAGAGTTTTTCCCGGCTTTAACGGAAGCCATTTTCCCTTTGAACTTTGCTACTGCCCAAAGGGTTTCTCAAGAATTGAAGATCGCGCAGCTGCCCGCCGGCTCCAAGGTGCTGGATGTGGCTGCTGGAGCGGCGACCTGGAGTATTCCCATGGCGTTGGACAACCAACAACTGCATGTGGATGTTCTGGATTTTCCTCCCATTCTCGAAGTCTCCAAAAAATTCGCCGAAAAATATGCAGTCGCCGAGCGTTTCGGCTATATCTCCGGCAACTGGCGCAATGTCCCGTGGCAGCGCGACATCTACGATGTGATCGTGCTCGGGCACATTCTCCATTCAGAAGGGAAAGAGTTGAGCAAACAGCTTTTGCGCCGAGTTTTTGAAGCGATGAAACCAGGCGGAACGCTCGTGATTGCCGAATTTATCGCCAACAATGAGCGCACCGGACCGCCTTTTGCCATGCTGTTCGGTGTCAATATGCTTATGCACACGACGATCGGGTGTGTTTTCACCGAATCTGAGCTAACCACGATGGTAACTGAAGTCGGCTTTGAGAAGGTTCGCCGCATGCCGCTAGAAGGCATGCCGGAATCTCCCGTGCTGATAGCCCGCAAAGCGGGATAGTGGGCGACAACCAAGCGATCGGGCTAAGCTCAATGTTGCGAGAGAACGCTCATGAGCAGTACGGCGATCAAGGCACCAATTACGATACCAATTGCTAGCGCCACCAAATGTGGTGTGCCGATGCGGTGGGGCTGCCCGTCGCTGGCTGGCAATGGTGGACTGTTACGCGCGTCGGATGCGCCGGCACCGCGTTGGGCACCAGCCGGGTCCGCTTTTGCTCGATCGGTGATGCTGTTGACGATTCGGGCCACGGCTGGTGGTTTTCCCTGTTGCACTGCCAATAGATCGGCATGCAAAGCGGCTGCCGAGGCATAGCGGTCTTGCGGTTGTTTCTGCAAACACTTGTTGATAATAGCCGAAAGCCCTGCCGTCAGCGCGTCGCCTTTGGCGTAAGGCACAGGATTGGGGCTTTCGGTGACGTGCTGCAAAATCAATTTGATTGCACCTGATTGAGTAAACGGCGGGCTCCCAGCCAACGCGTGATACATGACGCAACCAAGGGAATAGATGTCCGACTGCTCACTGGCGGCGTCGCCCTGGCACTGCTCAGGGCTCCTGTATGTCGGATCACCCGGATTTTGATCCGGCGGCGGTTGCAAAAATGACAGACCAAAATCACTGATCTTGGTGGTGCCGTCATCTGTCACAACAATCTTGCGCGGATGAATATTGCCGTGCAAAATCTTTTGCGCGTGCGCAACTTCAAGAGCGCTAGAGAGCTGCATGAACAGTTCAAGCGTTTCTCCCGGCGGCACAGATTGACATTGTCTGAGGGTGGCGGACAGGTTTTGCCCATCGACGTTCTCGGTCAACAAATAGGCTGCGCCAAACAAGGGAACATCTTGTTCGCGCACCCAAACAATATTCTTATGCCGCAGCGCCAAAAGCTGCTGTCCGATCTGGCGAAAAGACTCGATCTTGCTAGATTCTTTCAGGGGATCGACTGTCAGCAACTTCACCAGGCAATTGTTGCCGTCGTCCTTCTGTTGAATCAAGTACGTGCTGATGCCAGTGTCCTGCTCCAGCTTGCGGACGAAGTCGAAACGGCTCTTAATCGCCGCGCCCACCTCTGGAAGATCAGGAAAAGAGGTGGCTTGAGCGGCTATTCTCTCCTTCGGCTCCAACGTACTTCCCTGCCGCGAGCCTGACGTATCCGAGGGACAGCTGCATATCTCACTCAACAATAACCAGGAAGTAAATGAGCCGCGACGCGCCGCCCGCTTTCCGCAAGCTGGACAGTATGACGCTGCGCCGGCTGCTGTTTCTTCGGAAGTTCGACTCATGTCAGATGCTGGAGTGAAGGATTCGATCTGATCATGCCCATTCTCTGTTTTTTTTGAACGATCGTTATGGATTGGTTAGCGCTAGAAGTTCCAACACGCTTGCACTCTATATTGGAATCATGTTCGCTCAAGGTTTCGCCAATGCCGCAAAATAACAGGAACAAGATACAAACTATGAATCCACTCAGGGCGCTATTTCTCAGTCTGGCAAAAATGCCTCCGGCGGTAATGTTGCTCATCGTTATCGGTCTCGCGGTGTTAGTCACAATGATGGTCACCGGCAAGGTGAGTGAGCAAGAGAATCAGTATCGGGAGCAGAAAACCGATTCAGCGGCGGCTCAAGATGGACGGCCGATGAAGAAAGCATATTATTCGGTCGCTTTGATTCCCCAGGGAAGCACGATCGAGCGCAAGCAAATTCAAGAGAAAAACGTCGATGAGCTGGAGCTCTGGGACGATGCGTCAGCTGATGTTACTTCGATCGTTGGGCGAAAACCCAAGAAAGAAATACCGCTCAACGCCCAGATCCGCCAGAGCGATCTTGAGTCACTGAGCCAATAATTGCGAGTTTCAGTCCTGGTTAGAGGGGAAACCCAGCAGCCATAAGTTGATACCTTCGGGTGTGTCCAGCGGTCTGCTTCTTAATTCCAGCCATATGACCGACGAAAGCAAGT